>ENA-OQHZ01000575-OQHZ01000575.1-human-gut-metagenome-genome-assembly--contig:-NODE-575-length-20207-cov-4.384252_pt1 | contig 20207 bp, 20 predicted proteins | sample MGYA00242642_ERZ504734 | MGnify/ENA primary metagenome ERZ504734 (study PRJEB26092, sample SAMD00036210) | human gut metagenome | host: Homo sapiens | study: EMG produced TPA metagenomics assembly of...
TAGAGGAAAATAGGAGCAAGGTCAATCATTATTTTCAAACTGTCTTTAGGACTTTTCTTAGACACAAGCAATACATCAAAAACGCACTAGAAACGGACTATTCAAACGCGAAACTTGAAGCGACTAATAAGTTGATCAAAGACATCAAACGTTTGGGCTTCGGTTTTAGAAACTTTATCAACTTTAAGAAGCGTGTCTTCATCACACTGAACATACATAAAAAAAGGACCTATCCGGTCCTCTCTAGATGTTAGCTTTTCGTTACCCACTACAGTTGACAAAGAGACAGTATCTTATTTATATGCTTATTCAGCCTTAGTAATATCTTTACGCATTTCATCAACATTGAATTTAGCAAAGAGATATTGACGGTCTTGAACTGGGAAGCGTTGATCGAGTTGGTCAACTGGTCCAACTTCAATAATACCATTCTCGATAACAAAGTCCATAACGTGACCACCGAATGTCAAGTCATCTGAAATAAAATGGAGATGGTAACCAGCAACACTCACACCGTGGAACATTTCAGGTGTCCAGATACCAACGATTGTACCTGAAATATCATCTACCTCATACTCAGGTTGGCGAGTGGCAACATCAGCAAACTTAATGTCCGCATTTGATTTTGGAATCATGCGCACGTGCATGTGTTTAAAATGACCTTTGATTTTGATTGAACGGAAAAGATTGACCCCATCATAGTATGATTCAATACGATCCTCAAGTTCTTTATCAGTCATTTCATAACGTTGACGGAAGATAACTTCAGCTTGGTGAGGTACGACTGCTGCATAGGGAACTTTTTCATCAGGAGAAACTTCTACCACTTCGACTTTACCTTCAGAGCCTTTAGCTTGATAGGCTTTACCGTCAAGAACAATCAACTCACCATCGATAGAATCTAATGTTCCGAGACCCAAGTCTCCATGCTCTAACAACTCTCCAACGGTTAAAGTACCTCCATAAAGCCCAGCCATCAAGGCTCCCAAAGTATTATATTGAAATAATTTTATGGCTTCAGACATGTCTACACCCTCTTTTTAGTAAAATTCATCTGGCAAAATAGTTTCGCCGAGTTTAATGTTATCTTTATAGTCAATTGGAACATCAATAAGGACTGGTCCATCTACAGCCTGAGTCAAAGCCTCTTGAAGCAAGCTAGCAAATGCTGCTTTACTTGTTGCACGATAACCTTTGGCTCCAAAGCTCTCAGCATATTTTACAAAATCTACAGGACCAAAGTCAACCCCAGATGAACGACCGTACTTCATTTCTTCCTGGAATTCCACCATATTGTAATGACCATCGTTCCAGATAATATGGACAATTGGCAATTTCAAACGAACTGCTGTTTCCAATTCTTGTGCTGAGAAGAGGAAACCACCATCACCAGAAACAGAAATCACTTTTGTCTTAGGACGAACCAAAGCTGCAGAGATAGCCCATGGAAGAGCAACACCTAGCGTTTGCATCCCATTTGAGAAAAGCAAATGACGTGGTTCATACGATTTGAAATAACGTGCCATCCAAATATAGTGACTACCAACATCAACCGTAACAGTCATATCATCATCTGTTTGTTCTTGCAAAACTTCGATTAAATCTAGCGGATGCACCGTACCTTCATCAGGCTGACGGTCAAACTTAACATCCTCAACAACATTGTTTTTCAAACCTTTAAGATATTCAACCGAACCTTCAGGCAATTTATAACCTTGAATAGCGGGCAAAAGCAAGTTTAAGCTCGCTTCTACATTACCAATCAATTCACGTTCCGGTTGGAAGTAAGTGTCCACCTCGGCCGGCTCAACATCAATAACGATGATACGTGCTGAAATTTCAGCATTCCAGTTACGTGCTTCATATTCGATTGGGTCATAACCAATGGCAATAACTAAGTCGGATTTTTTAAGCAACATGTCTCCGGGTTGGTTACGGAAAAGACCTACACGACCAAAGAAAGTATCTTCTTCAAGGTCACGTGACACGATACCGGCACCTTGGAAAGTTTCAACAACTGGCAATTTAACATGCTTCAAAATTTGGCGAATAGAGTAAGTTACGGCTTCTGATGAGGCACCATTCCCCAAAAGAAAGACTGGCAACACTGCATTTTTAATGGCTTGTGCGAGATAGTTAATATCAGAAACAGATGCTGAACCAAGTTTTGGATCTGTCATAGGCTTAATAGCCTTAACACTGACCGGAGCATCCGTCACGTCTTGAGGAATTGAAATGAAGCTTGCACCTGGTTTCCCTGACTTAGCGTGACGATAGGCATTAGCAACCGTTTCAGAAAGGGTGTTAGCATCATGTACTTCAGCAGCATATTTGGTAATTGGCTCAAGCATAGCAACGTTATTCATTGATTGGTGGGCACGTTTCAAGAGATCTGCACGCTTAACCTGACCACCAATAGCAAGAACAGGGTCTCCTTCATCCGTCGCTGTTACCAAACCAGTAGCCAAATTGGAGACACCTGGACCAGATGTTACCAATACTACACCTGGTTTCCCAGTAATACGTCCAACACCTTGAGCCATAAAAGCAGCATTTTGCTCATGACGGGCAACAATCAATTCAGGTCCCTTATCTTCCAAGGTATCAAAAACCCTATCGATTTTTGCGCCTGGAATCCCAAAGACATACTCAACATCATGGTTGATCAAACTATCAACCACTAAATCCGCACCATACAATTGCTTTTCTTCTGACATGAACACAGTCCTTCTGGCCCTAAAATGGTAGAGCCAACTTTCCTTTCAAGTATAAGTCACAAAGTGTCAAAGTCTGCTCGTTTTTTCACAAACTTTCATCAATTCACAATTCTGTTATCATTATAGCACAGTTTTCAGACAATCTTGTGAAAAAAGGCAGACTAGGTGACTAAAAAAAGACAAACACTCAAAATAGCGTTTGTCTACTTTATAGATTAACTATCTCATTTGCTTGTTTTCTGATTTATAAATATTACTTATCAATGCTTAGTTTTTTGAGGTTTACAAACACACAATAACACAGAAGAATAAACAGAGCAAAAACAGCAAGACTTCTGAAAACTAAAACAAGATGACTACTTAAAAAGGCAAAACTTCCTATTACTAAAACAGCAATGCCTGAAAATACAGAATGTAAGGTCTCCGAGTAAATATATAGTTTCTGTAATTCTTTCATGTTAAGTGACAACTGAAAATAATTGGTTTCGATTATCCCCATCATTGTCTGACCTATCGCTAGAAAAACATAACTCATTAGTACTGTATAAATGTTCGAAGATGTACTAAATAAAAGTAGATATAGAACATAAAATGAAAGACCTAAGGCGAAAGCTTTCATATGAGAACTTATTTGTTTCACGAAGCTAAGAAGGAAGCTCATTACTAAGAATGAAACTGCTAAAAATGATAAGGAAAAGGAATACATAGAATCACTAATACCGAGATACTTTGTTAAATAAACAACTTCATAAGTATCATAAACAACTCCAATTGATCCCACAATAACTCCAGATAATAGAACTAATGCAATTTTTTTGGATCTCAGAATGTTAAATAATGTAATGTTTAAATTTTGTTTTTTTCTTTCTTCTTTCAAATTTAAAGTCGAAATATTTGGTAAAAATAAAAGACTAGTAGCTCCCACTATCAAAAGAAGAGCATAAACTGCAAACAATAAAAAGTGACTTTTATTAATAAATAAACCAACAAACAACGGTGCTAAAAAATAAGATACTGAACCAATGCTTGTATACCTAGCGTTAAACTTAATCAATGAATCCTTGTCTATAATAATTGGTACACAACTATATAATAAACTGGAAAACAATACATTGACAACCTCAATTATGAATACAACTAATAGGACAATTATATGGTTTAATCCAAAACCTAGTAAGAAAAGTAAGATTGCCTTTGTAATTTCTAACAGAATAAGCAGGTATTTTCTGCTCAGTTTACTATTTGAGATATTAATCCTATTTGTAACTATTGCAGCTAAACACTTTACCACCCAAAAATACATAACTAATTGCACAGAAATTCTAGACAATAGAATGTTGATCAAGATAGTATAACCATACTCTGAGATTAACGATGAGAAACGATTAAAATAAATACTCAATGCTGCATATTTTTTTATTTTCAATATTTCCTATATCCTCCTTAATTTTGATTTAACAAATTGAATCATTTGGTAAAAAATGTGAGCATTATCACTTCCAACCATCGGATTGCACTCAACTATATCACAAAAATATACCTTATCAGAACATAAAATTTTGGAAATTATTCCAAGAAAATCGTTCATTTGAAATCCTCCAATAATAGGATATGATACTGAATCAAAAACAGATGGATCCAAAACATCAATGTCTATTGATAAGTAAATATCTTTTGACTCATCAATATAACTATCTAACTTTTTCAAAACTCTACTCTTATTTAACCAATACTCCTCCATTGAGAGGATGATTATTTTATTATCAAATGAACTAGGAAACTCAAAATTCCTTTCCCCAATGATAATTATTTTTTCAAAAATATCGGTTAAAAAACTTAAAAAATTCCAATTTTTTACAACACTTTCAAAGTCTTTGAAGTAATCTAAATGAGCATCTAAAACAATTAAATATGCTCCCTCTCGAACAGTGGCCTTTGCTAATAGATAAGTAACTGAATGATCTCCTCCTAAAGCAATCTGAACTTTAGATTCAGCAATAGTTCGACTTAGACTTTCTAAATCAATAGAAAATAAATCTTGATTACCTAAATTAATTGTAATTATATCAGAATCTTTCCTATCATATAACATCGCTTCTTGATAATATTTTGTGGGAGCAAATCTCGCTCCTGGAATTCTACTTCCACCATCATAAATAATAGATAATATTTTCATAAACTCATTGACTTTGGCTTAATCCCAGTTAAATTATATGCTAACTTGCACTCCTGTATATCGGGACTCCCAATAGAACCTCCGAAAAACTGAGCTCGACTTCTACACCCACCTTGACAAACATAATTTGCAGGGCATTCATTATAATACTTACATCGTACATTTCGAATATGATTGAAGAACTTCGAATTAATCCAAATATCATTTAAAGTCTTTTCATTAATGTTACCTCCACAAAATTTAGTGGAGGATAATGTCGGACAAAATCCAACATCACCTGACGAATTTATAAACACATAAGAATTGCCAGCACCACAATAAAATGATTCAAATGTGGATTCGGATATATTATTACAATTTGCTTGAATATTGGGAATACACAAAATAGCATTATTGAATTCTTCATCACTAATTGATAGTCGATTATTCCTTTCAAAAGGTAAAAACCTATCAAAAGCATATTTCACATCTAATCGATCAAACAACTCCAAAAAATACTTCACTCCACTAATATTCTTGTTATTCAAAACAACATTAACAGTAACAGGTACTCCTAAACTCCTAAAATATTCAATATTCTTAATTGTTCTCTTAAATGTACCTCTTCCTCTAATTGAATCATGTATTGTTTCATTCCAACCATCTAAACTAACTTTTAGTCTTATACCATCATATCTTTGAATCAATATTTTAAAATCTTCAGGAATATATACAGCATTTGTAAAAATTGTTGTACACATTCCCTCTTTTAATACTTCCTCGATAATTTCACTTAATCCCTGTAATAATAATGGTTCGCCTCCAGTGAAATCAACATCCATTACTCCTAGCTGCTTAGCTTCATATACTATACTTGAAATTTTCTTTCTATCGAGCTCCTTTGAATAATCAGGTAAATAACAATGCATACATCTTAGGTTACATTTGTTCGTGACCTCAATCTGTATCACTTTTAATGGTATTTTCGTTGAAAATTCAACAATTTTAGTGTTGGTCTTAGAGAGTGATATTTCATTGTTATTTAGAAAATCTATAACATTTTTTATTACCTGACTCTTTGAATCAGAAAACTTTTTCAATGAAAATTGGTACATAAATTTTAAAGCTAAAAATGTAGCTAAATTTAATGAAAATAGTTTATTATTCCTATTATTCCTGAGTATTCCTTGCTTATTGTACCAATTAAAAAAAATCGAGTAAACATTGCTCGTCATATTAATTCCCTGCAATCTTCCAAAAATATTAATATAAAAACCAAAGGATTAGAAATAGACTCTAATCCTACAATCAGTTCTATTAGACAGACGGTGGGCAACGACCTTTGAGTCCATCAATCAACTCTGTAGCAACAGAAGGTTTAATTTCCATAATGTCAATAGATAGACCGCTAGAAACAACTTCTTCTTCTGCTAATTCAATTTGTGCAATAGCATCACTAACTTGCATCGTAATATCCTCCATTATTTATTTAAGAATCAATAAGTACCCATAACAAATCATAGAAATCATTCTTTATCTATAAAATTTAGCTGAAAATGCTTTGAAATTGTCTTATTAAACTGATTTGCAATAATAAAGTATATGTTATCTGTTCGTATATATGATATTTTTTTATAAACATCTTCACAAACTCTCTTGTAAAGATTCCAAAATTGATTTGCTTGTGAACTTGTATAAGATAAGGGTATACTTCCCCATCTAAAATCTAAATAATATATATACCATTTTTCATATTCTTTAAACTCTGTAGTGCCATCGGCAGTCTTTGTTCGATAATACTCTGATAAAGTGTTTTTAAAATTGTTTTGATACTCAATCTCATATTTCAGCCTTTCCTCTGAAACATGCAAAGACGGACTAAAAACTGACACCCCAGTTTTAATATATCGTAAAACTACATCCTCTATATCCTTGTACCTCTGCCCCTCACCAAGGTTCAGTTGAAATGTCGGACAAGGAGTAAAAGAAACAATATAGAAGTTCTGAATTTTCTTAATATGAAAAGGATATAATTCACAAGTTAATGGCTTGTTCAAGCCTAAATCATTTATCGTACAACCCAATTCAGAATGAAACCAGCACTTTTTACCACAACTCAACAATGAAACACTATCATCACTAACAATAAAATCTTTAAGATACGTGCGTTTTAGAAAACTTGCTGTCTTTGCATCAAGTAATAAAGAATTATTCACATGACAACAAGATCCTCTACACTTTTCACAATTATAAGAGATAATATCATCTAGAAACGTATAATGAATGATATCTTCTGAAATCTGTTCAGGAAATTTAATAATTCTCATATCAATAATATATCATTTAATTTTGACACTGATAATTTATACCATATACACAAATCCAACTACATTTTTAACACTCCAGATAAATGATTTTCAAATTTTATAGCTAAATTCTCACTATTAGCCAGCTTCATTGCAGTAATACACTTCTTCATTTCTAGAATAGCTTTATTGCTCCTATTCTTCTTTAATTCATATAAATTTTTTGAATAATGAAACACTAATTTCTCGTAAATCTCAGTTTCCGTAAAACAACTATGATTTAACTGTTTTTCAAAATACAACGCATCAATATACTCATCTCTTTCAATACTTATGATATAACAATTTAATAGCATTGTTGAGTGTAACCTTCGGTAGTTTGGTAAATCCTTGTAAAATTCTGAACGTTTACACATTTCTCTTGATAAAAGCATCATTGTTTGATGATTCAATACATCTACAGTATTCGCAAATAACAGTAGTTCGTAACAACCCCAATATTCTACAGAGAATAGGTAGTCTGATAAATATTGGATATCAGATTCATCATAGTAACTTTTGTCTGATAAGTCCTGTAAACGAATTTTTATTAAAATAGTATTTAGAGTATAAAAAGTCTCACGCTTTTCGATTTTTTCTACTTGAGAGATTAATAACTTTTCCATACCTGACACGTTCCTTGCTGAAACAAATAAACTAATCTTTTCTAAGATTTCATTAAACTCATCTCTCTGAAAGTCGTTTGCTGCATACATAAACTCATCAATAGGCATATTTATCGCATTTAAAGCTGACATAAACTTACTAATTGTCAAATCTGTATTTTCACGTTCAAAGCGGGAAATATGAGATACTGATACGCCTAACTTTGCGATATCTTTTAAGACTAATCCCCTAGACTCTCTAAATTTCTTAAATAATTTTCCATAATCTTTCATAAAAAGCACCTCTTTTGCATATACGAGAATTTCCCAGATAAACTTAAAAGTATTATATCATATAGTGAGATAGGAGGTTAATTTCTATGAATAAAGAAAGTTTTTTAGCTATCTTACTTCTAATTTTTGAAAGCATTATTGTAATTGCTGTTGGCTAAACAAATAGAAAATAAAGACACCACAAAAGTTAGACTTTCGATGTCTAACTTTTGTGGTGTAGTTAAGGTATGATGTTGTTCTCTAATAAGGGTATAATATAAAAAAGACTCTATGATTTCTGTAGTAGGTAAAACCACTATAGAGATTATAGAGCTTTTTGAGTGTATACAAAAACTAGTTCTTTATTGGAACAAAGTCAACAACTAATCTAGTATTGGTTGCAGCGGCAATTTCTTCCAATGTTTTATATGTTGGATTAGTGGTGCCATTCTCTATACGTCACTTTGAGAAGGTAAATTTTAAAATCCTCTTTATCATAACTTTTTACTAAAATAGCCAGAACATCACATTCTACTATCATTCTTATTTCTCATCTTCGTCCATTGAAAGCACAGACAAGAAGGCTTCTTGTGGTACCTCCACCGAACCAATGGCTTTCATACGTTTCTTACCGGCTTTTTGTTTTTCGAGGAGTTTACGTTTACGTGAAACGTCACCACCGTAACATTTAGCCAAGACGTTTTTACGAAGAGCTTTGATATCTGTACGGGCAACAATTTTTTGACCAATAGCCGCTTGGATAGGAACTTCAAATTGTTGACGTGGAATAATTTTCTTAAGTTTATCAACGATAAGTTTTCCACGTTCGTAGGCAAATTCTCTATGGACAATAAAGCTAAGGGCATCGACCTTATCACCATTAAGGAGAATATCCATTTTCACCAATTGTGAACGACGGTACTCTGACAATTCATAGTCAAAACTTGCATAACCACGAGTTGATGACTTCAATTTATCAAAGAAGTCAAAGACGATTTCAGCAAGTGGAATTTGATAGATAACGTTAACACGATTATCATCAATATATTCCATGGTTTCAAAATCACCACGTTTACGTTGCGCCAACTCCATAACAGCACCAACATACTCTTGAGGAACCATAATTTGAGCTTTGACATAAGGCTCTTCAATGGCATCAATACGTGTAGGATCTGGAAATTCAGATGGGTTGGACACTTCAAGCATTTCACCGTCAGTAGTGTTAACATGGTAAACTACTGATGGTGCAGTCATGATGAGATCGATGTTAAACTCACGTTCCAAACGCTCTTGGATAACATCCATGTGAAGAAGGCCCAAGAAACCACAACGGAAACCAAAACCAAGGGCTTGAGACGTTTCAGGCTCAAATTGAAGACTGGCATCATTCAATTGGAGCTTTTCAAGAGCCTCACGCAAGTCGTTATATTTATTTGACTCAATTGGATAAAGACCAGCAAAGACCATTGGGTTCATTTGCTTATAACCATGAAGTGGTTCTGCGGCTGGATTATCCGCAAGTGTCACTGTATCACCGACACGAGTATCCGCAACTGTCTTAATTGAAGCTGCTACATAACCAACATCTCCAGTCGCAAGGTAGTCACGGCCAACAGCTTTAGGAGTGAAAATACCAACCTCAGTAACGTCAAAGGTCTTGCCATTAGACATCATTTGAATCTTATCGCCTGGTTTAACCATTCCGTTAACCACACGCACTTGGAGGATAACCCCACGGTAGGCATCGTAAACAGAGTCAAAGATAAGGGCTTGGAGAGGGGCTTCAACATCACCTTGAGGTGCAGGCACTTTCTCAACGATTTGTTCGAGAATCTCTTCGATACCAATACCGGCCTTAGCTGATGCAAGCACAGCTTCAGAAGCATCTAGTCCGATGTCATCTTCAACCTCTGTACGCACACGTTCAGGATCTGCAGCTGGAAGGTCAATTTTATTGATAACTGGTAAGATTTCCAAGTCATTATCAAGGGCCAAGTAAACATTGGCAAGAGTTTGAGCTTCAATCCCTTGAGCTGCATCCACCACCAAGATGGCACCCTCACAGGCAGCAAGAGAACGTGACACCTCATAAGTAAAGTCCACATGTCCCGGTGTGTCGATAAGGTGGAAAATATAAGTCTCGCCGTCTTTAGCTTTGTAGTTAAGCTCAATGGCATTCAGTTTGATAGTGATACCACGTTCGCGCTCAAGATCCATACTATCAAGGAGTTGTGCCTGCATCTCACGACTTGATACAGTCTCAGTCTTTTCCAAGATACGGTCAGCAAGCGTTGATTTACCATGGTCAATATGAGCAATAATCGAGAAGTTGCGAATCTTCTCCTGTCTTTGTTTTAATTCTTCAATATTTGGCATTTTATTCTTTCCTAATTCTTACTTGTGATTGTTAAAAAACGAACCGTCACCTCCTATTATACAAAAAAGACAGGCATTTGCCTATCTCTAATATCTGCTTTATGACTGCATTTAGTCCTTCTTATTTCTTAAAATTATCATTGTAGTGCTTATTAATAATAGCTGAACGCTTGTTCTCTATTGAACTACTTGAAAATGGAGCTAAACCAAAGGCTAGTACAATAATTCCCAATAGAATAAGACTAAAAAATGGGTGCTCAGCAATATAGTGTAAGATGTCTGATATGGGAATCCACCTTTAAAAACATAATTATTTATAACTATATTATCAGAAACATTATGTTTTATCAAGCAAAAAAAGAGAGCCATTCGCTCTCCCTTTTAACCTTAATGGAATTGCATACCACCATCAACGATGATTGTTTGACCTGTGATGTAGTTTGAGTCAGGTCCAGCTAGGAAGCTAACTGCTGCTGCAACATCTTCAGGTTCTGACAAACGTTTGAGGGTAATATCTTTAGCAAAAGTTTGCATACCCCACTCATCATCTTTACCAGCATTTTACCAACTTCGTGGGCAATGTCAAACATCATTGGAGTCTTAACGATACCTGGTGCATAAGCATTTACAGTTATACCTGAATCAGCTAAGTCACGCGCCAAAGTTTGAGTAATACCACGAACTACGAATTTAGTTCCACCATATACAGTTAAGTTAGAGTTCCCTACGACACCTGCTTGTAAAGTTGCATTGATAATTTTACCACCATGACCAAGTGATTTAAATTGTGCTTGGGCAGCTTGTGCACCTCAGATAACTCCACCAATATTAATGTTAAATGTACGTTGAAACTGTTCTTCAGTAATAGTGTCAAGGGATTTTGTTGGTGCCACACCAGCATTATTAACAACAACATTCAAATCACCAAAGTGATCAACAACTTTTTGGAAAGCAGCTGCTACTTCAGCTTGTTTAGATACATCAGCTACAACCGCAAATGCTTTGTCTGCTGACAATTCAGCAACCGCTTTTTCTGCAGTTTCAGCGTTGTAGTCCAATACTCCGACTTTAAAACCATCTTCAACCAAACGTTTTGCAATCGCAAAACCAATACCTTGACCTGCACCTGTAACAATAGCAACTTTTGACATACGAAATCCTCCTCTACCAATTGTAGTCACAAGCTTAACCACAAGCCCTATCTCAATTGGAATATGCTAAGTTAATCAAGTTCTGGCAAAGTCATTTTCATAGGCTTTGTCTTAACTCATTTAGAATCTTACCACTTTATGAAAGCGTTGTTAATAATTTGTCATGCTTTTTGAAAGCAAATAAGACCACCTTAAGGTAGTCTTTGAATGATGACAAAGTCTTTTTGATAGTCCCTACTCAAGATTCAGATATGAGTCTCAAATTTCCCGAGTAAGAAAAGTCTCTATTAGATACTCGAGATAATCCCTAAACGCAACAATAAAATAGTTGATGGATTAAGATAAGCCTACTTCATTTCCTTCTTTTCTGGAATATAATCTCCTCCAAGATATTTTTCACTTAGTTTTTTCAAAGTTCCATCTGAATAGAGCTTTTTAACGGCTTGGTTAAACTGTCTTTGTAATTCATTGTTTTCGTTCGAAAATAAGATATAATTATTAGGATTTGATCCAGTGTCTAGTTCAATAACTTTAAAATCATATCTATTCTGTTTAATAATTGTTTCTACTGAAACTTTATCAAAAATTAAGTAGTCAAACTCACCATTGGATAGATCAAGTAAACGTTTAGAGACATCTTCACCTGAATACTCAATAGTTGAAGGAGTCGCTTTATGCTTACTATTCCATTCATCAACTAATTTCGCTGTAGAAGTCCCTGTATCGTCTTGCGTTGTCTTTCCCGCAATATCGTCTAGTTTAGAAATACTAGAATTCTTTGGAACAACTAAGACTAAAGGATTGGTCGCAATCGGAATAGAATACAGATATTTACTTGCTCTCTCTTTAGTATAAGAGAGATTATTTGCTGCAATTTGAAACTTTCCACTATCCATACCAACAAAAATGGAATCCCAGGCAGTTATTTTAAACGAAATGTCATATCCTTTAATATACTTACTTGCCGCTCTAATGACCTCAATATCATAACCTGTTAATTTTCCATTGTCTTGATAAGAAAATGGTCTTATATTACCAGCAGTCGCTACCACTACCTTTTTTGTGTTAACATTATGCTTACTATTAGATTGACAAGCAACTAATAAAACGATGGCTAAAGCCATTGTGATACTATAAACTATTTTTTTCATTCTAAAACCTCCAAAATCTTAAAATTGGAAATTATTTTATCATTAGAATGAAGCAGTGTAAATTACAGATTTTTTATTAACTGATAAACAATATCTATCAAACAATTTCAAAACCTAGTGCTTCCATATCGTCCAAGCCACCTAGATTAGTCACCTTAGTATATCCTCGTTCTTTCAGTACTCCTGCAGCAAATTCAGCACGAGATCCCATTTTACAATAAAGATAAATTGAATCGTCTTTTTTAGCTGGAATGTCAGCTGTGAAAAACTGCGTGTGAGGTGTTAATAAAGCATCCTTAACATGACCTTCTGCGTATTCTTCTGGAGTCCTGACATCAATTAATAGTCCATCCTGAGCTAATTCTGATTGAATCTGTGCTATATCCATCCTACTCACCAAACCAAATCTTAATTTCTCGAGACGCAGATTCTTCTGAATCAGAGCCATGAACGATATTTGGAATCATGTCACCATCTGGTGCTGTTGCAAAGTCTCCACGAATCGTTCCAGGAGCAGCATCCCCAGGATTAGTTGCTCCCATCATATCACGCCATGACTTAATAACTCCTGGGCCGGACATAATACCAATAACTGCTGGACCACTCATCATGAATTCAGAAATACTAGGGAAAAAAGGTTTATCAGCCAATTGGGCATAATGTTCTTTAAGACGTTCTTCGTCAAGCATCAGCATCTCCATACGCTCAATAACGAAGCCACGTCGCTCAATTCGATCAAGCACTTGACCAATTAGATGGCGTTTAACAGCATCTGGTTTAATAATAAAGAATGTTTTTTGCATATTCCCAACCTTCATCGTTTTCTTTCCATTTTATCATAAGAAGTATCATTTTGCAGAGCTAAACCTTATATAGTCTAAAACTATATCCACAGCAAGAAATTAACTATTTTTCATTAGTTCCCATAAGAAATAATATAGATGTAAATAGACATTTCGAGGTAAATTTAATGACAAAATCTAAATTCCAATTAGTCGGTTCTCTTCTTCGTCCTGCGGATCTCCGTAAATACAAGGACGAAATCGAGCATCGTGACGACATCCAGTATCCTTTCTATGATGTCCCTTCCTGGTTATCAAGAAACTGAAACTGCATCTATTAAGCGAATTGTGGCTGACCAAAAAGCTAACGGAATTGACATCCTTACCGATGGGGAGTTTGGACGTTCTATGTGGCACTTGGACTTTGTCTGGGGACTCAAAGGTATTGAACGCTACATTGCTGAGCATGGTTATACTTTTAAAGACCATGATGGTGGTCAATATGAAACACGTAAAGATATCGGTATTCGTATCACTGAACCTCTCTCAGGTAAAAACCACCACTACCTAGATATTTACAAATTGGTTAGGGCTGAAGCTGGTGATGAAGATACCAAACAAACTATCTGGGGACCTGCTCATGCCTACACTGAACTTGCTATCTTTGATCGATTGGCTGTTCCTGGACAAGTATATGAAACAAACGAAGAACTCAAAAAAGGTTTGATTAATGCCTATAAAGAATTCTTGGATGAATACAAGGCTGTTGGTGGTAAAATCGTTCAATTTGACGACTGCCTCTGGGAACTTTTTGACCCATCAAACCCTACAAGTTTCTACTCAGACGGCAATGGTGATTTGGCAGAATTGGCCGATGAATTTGTTGCTATCAATAATGAGGTTGTTGACTATACTCACGAACTTGGTTTAACGGTTTGGACACACAACTGTCGTGGTAATTATGAAATCCGTTCTGCTTCTGAAGGAACTTACGAAGACATCGCTAAGAAATTCTTGGCAGAGCAACACTATGACCGCTTCTTCCTTGAATGGGATAGCGATACAGCTGGTGATATCAAAGCTCTGGAAGCCCTTAAAGACAGTAAAGCTAAAGTTGTATTTGGGCTATTGTCTTCTTAAACGACTGACCTAGATGACGAAGAACGTGTTCTCGATTTGCTTGAAAAAGCGAGTCAAATCCTTCCAAAAAAACGTCTCTTCCCCTTTCACCAATGTGGTTTCGCCTCATGTGACTCAGGTAATGAGCTGGCAACACCTCAACAATGGGCTAAAATCAAACAAGGTCAAGAAATCGCTAAGAAATTCTTTGGCTAATCGATATTTCTATTCGCTCCTCTCTAAAACGAAAAGCCTTCACTCTTGTGAGGGCTTTTTATGTTAGCATCAAGCATCTATAAAAGTTTGCAAATCCTTAAGAGCTCTTTCTGCGATTTTTTCATAACGCTCTTTCTTGTCACGAATACGTGGGCCTTCTAATTCTTTGATAATACCAAAGTTAACATTCATTGGTTGAAAATGTTTGCTTTCAGCATGTGTCACATAATATGGAAGGCTACCGATTGCTGTTGTATGAGGGAAAATAACTTCATCTTCACCCTTAAAGAGACGGGCTGCATTGATTCCAGCAACCAAACCTGAGGCAGCTGATTCAACATAACCTTCAACACCAGTCATTTGTCCAGCAAAGAACAGATTAGGGTTTGATTTTGATTGGAAGGTCTGTTTAAGCAAGTTTGGCGAATCCATGTAAGAGTTACGGTGCATTACCCCATAACGAACAAATTCTGCATTTTCAAGACCTGGAATCATTTGGAAGACACGTTTTTGCTCTCCCCATTTGAGGTGGGTTTGGAAACCAACAATATTATAGAGGCTACCGGCCGCATTGTCCTGACGAAGCTGAACAACCGCATAAGGTGTCTTGAAGTCACCATCACGTGGACCCATATAATCTTCAGGATACTCCAAACCAACTGGTTTCATAGGACCGTAGAGCATTGTTTTAATACCACGTTTAGCCATAACCTCGATAGGCATACACCCTTCGAAATACTTTTCTTTTTCAAAAGAATTCAAAGGAGCTTCTTCAGCTGTAGTCAAGGCCTCATAGAAGGCCATGAACTCTTCCTTGGTCATTGGACAGTTTAGATAAGCTGCTTCACCCTTATCATAGCGTGACTTAAGGTAAACCTTGTTCATGTCGATAGTTGCTTTATCAACGATTGGTGCAGCGGCATCATAGAAATAGAACCCGTCTCCACCGTTAAGCTCATGAATCTTTTCAGCTAAAGCATCAGAAGTTAGGGGACCTGAAGCAATAACTGTAATAGCATCATCAGGAATTTCTGTGATTTCTTTACGGATAACTTCAATTAAGGGATGACTTTCAATTTCAGCTGTCACTGCTTCTGCATAGCCTTCACGGTCCACCGCCATGGCACCACCAGCTGGCACACGGTGAGCTTCTCCATTACGCATAATGATAGAGTCCAAACGACGCATTTCTTCTTTAAGAAGCCCTACAGCATTGGTCAAGCTATCTCCACGGAAAGAGTTAGAGCAAACCAATTCTGCAAAATTTGTTGTCTTATGCTGTGGTGTTGCTTTGACCCCACGCATTTCATAAAGTTTTACTGGAATACCACGTTTGGCAATCTGATAAGCCGCCTCGGATCCGGCCAAACCAGCTCCAATCACGTTAATATAATCTGCTTTTGATTGAGACATGACACTAATACCTCTTCGGAAACAAGATGAAATCCTGCTCCCACAAATCTTTCTTCATTTTTACTCTTAGTAGTATAGCAAAAAACTCCTCATCTGGCGACTAGGAGTCATCTGTATTTAAAAGGGGTAAAATGATAGTCACTTTAGCACCACCCGTGCCATTGTCATTTGCAAGAGAAAGACTACCATAGTGTAAACGAATAATATCATTAGCAATAGTCAGACCAAGGCCACTATGATTGCGACTATGTCTGCTTTTATCCTCTTGATAAAATAGCTGAGTAGCGTTTTCAAGAGATTCAAGGGAAAATCCAGGACCAGAATCAAGGCATATAAACTTGAATTCATCTTCTTCTACCCTAGCGGTCAGGAGCAACTGACTGCCACTGGGTGTATGCTCTACGGCATTTGAAACAATATTCATAATAGCTCGATTCAACAAGGACTTATCCCAATTGCCTATGCTTTCTTTCGCAATTTCCTTCTTGTCAAATACCACATTGATTTGTTTCGTTTGAGCTAATGACAAGGTTTGATCGTAAATGTCTTCAACAAATTCCTTAACTGGAACTTCTTCAAGCGTCAGGGTCTTCTTCAAACTCATTTTGTTGAGTTCTGACAACTCTTTTACATAAGCATCAACCTGTGCAATACCTTTTTGAAAATGCTCTAACAAGTCCGTTTGATTTTCATCCAAGGACGTCATAGCTAAGAGTTCCGCATTTCCACGAGCAACTGTTAGGGGCGTCTTTAAGTCATGTGTTAGGGCAGAAATCTGATTTTGTTTATCTTGCTCTGCCTTCCAATTTTCCATCAAAGACTCACGAAGTGCTATACGCATATGATCCAAACCACTTAAAACCTGATTAAATTCCTTAATTGTAGACTGAGAAGTTTGAAAATCCAAATCTTGTTGGGAAATTTTTTCAGTAACCCTTAATATAGGTTTAAGTTGCTGACTCAATTTATTTGCATAATAAAAAGTTAAAATAATAAATATTATTAAGATAGATACAAACATTGAACCAATCATCATAAGATCAGCATTGGGAAAATGTTGGTTCATCCACTCATTACGGTACCGAGGTGATAGTTGATAATTAACAATGACTATGCCATCTGACCGTTCAAAAGACTGAAAATAGCCGTATTTCTCACCGTGAGCATTCTTGAATTGGTAATTTAGTAAGGATTCTTCTTGCAAGTTAACAAGCATGTTAGACTTTTTAAGCTTAAAATCCCTAGTTAAAAAGACATAACTCGTGCCATCAGGTAAAATCTCGGGATTAAAGACCTTAGAAGTTTCAATATCACTTCTCACAGCAGACAAATCACTCTCAACTTGATTTGCTGGAATCACAACTCCAAAACGAAAAGACAAGCTGAACAAATACAAAATAAGAAGACTGCTGATTACAGAGAGAACTGTAAGACTGACGACATAAGATAACAAGATTGTTCTTAGAGAGTGTTCTCGTTTTTTTATTAGTGCCACTTGTAACCAATCCCCCAAACTGTTTCAATAGGATTTTGCCCAACTTCTTTAAGCTTTGCACGGATATTCTTGATATGTTCAGCCACTGCTGCCGGACTGCCTTTATCCTCATAGCCGTACAAATGCGTGTAGATTTGTTCTTTTGAAAAGACTTGGCCCTTATTTTCAGCTAAAAACTGGCAAATACCATATTCCGACTTTGTCAAATCTAACAACTGATTCTCAATATAAAGCTCTTGAGCAGACAAGTCAAACTGAAACTCCCCAAGTGAAAGCTTATGGTGACGCTCACGATGTTCACGTCTCAAGTGAGCTGCAACACGCGCTTGGAGTTCTTTAACCCCAAATGGTTTGCAAATGTAATCATCCGCACCATAACTCAACCCTTGGACAATGTCTGCTTCTTGCGTTTTAGCTGTAATAAAGAGGATTGGGCAATCCACCTGATTTCGAATCTCATGGCAAAACTGTAGACCGTCAACATCAGGCATCATAATATCCAGTAAAATCAGGTCAAATCGAGGTAAAGAGTTCTTATCCAAATCTAAAACACTTGTAAGCCCTGTCACATTATGGTTTTGGAGCTCTAAAGCCTTTACAACCAATTGAACAATATCTTTTTGATCATCAATAACAAGTATTCGAGCCATAGCCTCTCCTTTCCTTCAAAGTTATCCTTATCATATCATCTATAGAAGATAACTGACAAGGCGTAAAGTAGATAAATATGGGTTGGGTAAAAAACATAGAACAAATATTTTGACCCTTTCCCTCTTTGACCATTATAAGAAAGCATTAAAGGTGCTGAAAATATTTCCATCCATTCAAAGTATTTGAATATTAAATCGTAAAAAGAAGGTCTACTTAAAACAATCGCCATTAGCAGCCAAACGAGACTAACACTCATAAAAGCAAACACTTCTTTCATAAGATTCCTATGACAAAGATACATAGCGATACCGGTCAAAAGCAACCACGTTCCTCCATCACTGATAAATGTATGGACTGGCAATACTGTGAAATTGAGTAAATTTAGTAGAAAACCAAACATAGGTTTGTTCACACTTAGCATATAAAAAGGCATCATTAACCATGGAAGCAACAATGGAAAAAGTAAAGTTGGTATCCCTTTAAGGTATTTCTTTTCTTGAATCCATGCAATCCCTTGAAGAGCAACGAGCAAAATTGCGAATGACGACAGCATCATATTTTGTGGAAAGAAACCATCTGGTCTAACTAGAGGATGTAGAAAATTATAGAATCCAAATTGAATCAGTCCCATCACAATTGCTAAAGAATAAATCTTTAGGAAGTATTTCTTCCGGTTATGGGTATGAATAAAACCCTCAATCACACAAAAAAGGAACAAGGGTGCCGCTAATCTACCAATCATAGCAAACCAAATAGGGATTTTCCCTGTATAATCAAAAAAATAATGAATGTGGTCGAATACCATAGTAATTAGGGCTATATATTTGAGTTGGAAACCTGATAAACTTAAACGTTTCATAATAACTCTCCTTTCTTTTCATTCTTAGTATAAAAAACAAATTTAAGGAAAGTATCAGTTTTTTTGACAAAATACAAAAAGCTATCCCAAGGCAAAAACTTGGGATAGCTTTCTTCTTTATTTTATAACAGATTCTTTGTAGTCACACTCTTCGTTACTACAGATAACTTGCTTGCCACCACCACGTACTTTCTTCTCCACGAGGTAATCGCCTGATTTAGGACAGTTACGTCCAATAGGGATATCCCACGAGGTAAATTCACAGTCTGGATAGCGATCACAACCATAAAAGACACGATTGCGTTTTGTCTTACGCTCGATGACCTGACCTTGCCCACAGGTTGGACAAGTCACACCAATTTCTTTAGTAATAGCCTTAGTATTGTGACAGTCTGGGAAGTTACTACATGCATAAAACTTACCGTAACGACCTAGCTTGATCACCATTGGATGGCCGCAGAGGTCACAATCAAAACCAGCAGGTTCATCCTTGATTTGGATTTTTTCAATACCTTCTTCAGCTTTTTCCAATTCTTTTTGGAAAGGTTTGAAGAATTCATCAATAACCTTCTGCCATTGTTCCTTACCGATTTCAACTTTATCGAGTTTGGCTTCCATCTCGGCAGTGAATTTAACATCCACGATATCTGGAAAGAATTCTACAATTAAGCTATTAACGATTTCACCGAGTTCAGTTGGTTCAAAACGTTTAGCCACCAATTTGACATAATAGCGACGTTGAATAACATCAAGCGTTGGTGCATAAGTTGACGGACGACCAACGCCATTTTCTTCCAAAGTCTTAATCAATGTCGCTTCAGAATAGCGTGCAGGTGGTTGCGTAAAGTGTTGTTCAGGCGTTGTCACAACCTTCTTAACCGTATCACCTTCAGCCATAT
>ENA-OQHZ01000580-OQHZ01000580.1-human-gut-metagenome-genome-assembly--contig:-NODE-580-length-20052-cov-3.342979_pt1 | contig 20052 bp, 18 predicted proteins | sample MGYA00242642_ERZ504734 | MGnify/ENA primary metagenome ERZ504734 (study PRJEB26092, sample SAMD00036210) | human gut metagenome | host: Homo sapiens | study: EMG produced TPA metagenomics assembly of...
TACTGAACAAGCTGCTGTAGGTGCTCAATACAAAGGTAAAACTTATGCCTTCCCATACGGTATCGAAACACAAGTTACATACTACAACAAATCTAAACTTAATGAAGAAGATGTGAAATCATATGAAACAATCACTTCTAAAGCTAAATTTGGTAGCAACTTGAAAGAAGTTAACGCTTACGTAACTGCTCCTCTCTTCCTTTCAGTTGGTGACACACTCTTTGGTCCTAACGGTGAAGATGTGAAAGGTACTAACTGGGGTAACGAAGCTGGTGTGAATGTTCTTAAATTCATCGCAGCTCAAAAAGACAATAAAGGCTTTGTTAATGTCGATTCAGCTAATATGATGGCTAAATTCGAAGATGGTTCTGTTGATGCTTTCCAATCAGGACCATGGGACTACGCTGCAGCTGCTAAAGCTGTTGGTAAAGACAATCTTGGTGTTGCTGTTTACCCAACAGTTAATATCGGTGGTCAAGACGTTCAACAAAAAGCCTTCATGGGTGTTAAACTTTACGCAGTTAACCAAACACCATCTAAAGGTAACGCAGAACGTATCGCTGCTTCTTACCAATTGGCACAAGCTTTGACAAGCAAAGACAGTCAAAATAACCAATTCACTAATGAAGACCGTCACATCATCCCAGCTAACAAAGAAGTTCAAGCTTCTGAAGCTGTTCAAAAGGATGCACTTGCACAAGCTGTAATTACTATGGGTTCATCTGAGCAATACACAACTGTTATGCCTAAACTTAGTCAAATGTCAGTCTTCTGGACTGAAAGTGCTGCTCTTATGAGTGATGCATATAACGGTAAAATCAAGGAAGACCAATTCCTTACTAAATTACAACAATTTGATAAAGATTTGGCAGCAGCTAAATAAGAATCCTAACTATGAGAAGGTAAAGAGGCAGGTCAAGTTCCTAGCCTCTTTATCTATCACTAATTAAACATTTATCTGAGGAGATATCTATGTCACAAACAATCTACGACACAACTCCTATGCGCCAGGTCTTCAAAGAAGGTACATGGGATGTCAAATTATCCTTTCTGGTAATGGGATTGGCAAACTTGGTCAACAAACAGTTCACTAAGGGCTTGCTCTTCCTCCTTTCTGAGATTGCCTTCTTAGTAGCCTTCGTTATTCAAATCATCCCTGCACTTAAAGGTATGATTACCTTGGGGACTCAAGAACAAGGTGAGGCTATTAAAGAGGTTAATGGAGTTAAGCTTACTGTTCAGGTCGCTGGAGATAACTCTATGCTCTTGTTGATTTTTGGACTTGCATCATTAATCTTCTGTGCAGTTTTCGCTTATATTTACTGGTGTAATCTTAAGAGTGCTCGTCATCTCATGGCTCTCAAACAGTCTGGACGTAAAGTTCCCAACTTTGTCGAAGACTTCAAGACCTTGGCTGATGGTCGTTTCCACATGGGACTTATGACTGTACCATTGATTGGAGTTTTGCTCTTCACAATCTTGCCTTTGATCTACATGATCTGTTTGGCCTTTACTAACTTTGACCACAATCACCCAGCACCTAAATCACTCTTTGACTGGGTTGGTTTCTCAAGTTTTGGTGAAGTTTTACAAGGTCGTATGGCTGGTACTTTCTTCCCACTTTTGACATGGACCTTGATTTGGGCAGTTGCTGCAACAGCAACAACTTTCTTCTTCGGTATTGTCCTTGCTCTCTTGCTCAACACTAAGGGGCTTAAATTCAAGAAAGTTTGGCGTACACTCTTTGTTATCACTATCGCCGTTCCTCAGTTCGTATCCCTTCTTTTGATGCGTAATTTCCTTAATGACCATGGTCCTTTGAATGGTTTGCTTCAAACCTTGCATCTCACTAATGGACCAATTCCATTCTTGACTGACCCTCTCTGGGCTAAGTTCTCTATTATCTTTGTTAATATGTGGATTGGTATTCCATTCACAATGTTGGTCGCAACTGGTATCATCATGAACTTGCCAACTGAGCAGATTGAAGCTGCTGAAATTGATGGAGCAAGCAAATTCCAAATCTTCAAGAGCATCACTTTTCCACAAATTCTCTTGATCATGGCACCATCATTGATTCAACAATTCATCGGTAATATCAATAACTTCAACGTTATCTACTTCCTTACTGGTGGTGGACCTACTAACTCTGAATACTATCAAGCGGGTTCAACTGACCTCTTGGTAACTTGGCTCTACAAACTGACTGTTAGCGCTAAAGACTATAACTTGGCATCTGTTATCGGTATCTTGATTTTCGCCATCTCTGCAACATTCAGTCTCTTGGCCTACACAAGATCATCTTCATTCAAGGAAGGGGCTGCTAAATAATGAAACGTAAGAAAAATCTTTACCTAACTGGTACTTATATTCTATTGACAGTTCTAGCTGTTATCTGGTTGATCCCTATTATCTGGATCTTCCTTACAAGTTTCCGTGGTGAAGGAGCTAATGCGGTGCCTTACTTCTTCCCTAAGACTTACACTTTTAATAACTACATTAAACTGTTTACCAGCGATGCTTATCCATTTGGAAAATGGTTCATCAATACTTTCATCGTTGCCACATGTACATGTATCCTCTCAACTTTGATTACCGTAGGGATGGCCTACTCACTTAGTCGTATTAAATTCAAACACAGAAATGGCTTCTTGAAGTTGGCACTTGTGCTTAACATGTTCCCTGGATTCATGTCAATGATCGCGGTCTACTACATTTTGAAGGCCCTCAATTTGACACAAACCTTGACATCTTTGGTTTTGGTTTATTCTGCTGGGGCTGCACTAGGTTTCTACATTGCGAAAGGTTTCTTTGATACCATTCCTTACTCATTGGATGAATCAGCAATGATTGATGGGGCAACTCGTCTTCAAATCTTCACTAAGATTACCTTGCCACTTTCTAAACCAATCATCGTCTACACTGCCCTCATGGCCTTCATGGGACCTTGGGTAGACTTCATCTTTGCATCTGTTATCCTCGGTGACGTTAAAGATAAATATACGGTTGCCCTTGGACTCTATCAAATGCTTAACCAAGACGCTATCAATGAATGGTTCCTTCCATTTACCGCAGGTGCTATTATCATCGCCATCCCAATCACCCTTCTCTTTATCTTCATGCAGAAATACTATGTTGAAGGTGTAACCGGCGGATCAGTTAAATAATAAAGGATAAATGATATGACAACTCTTAAACTGGATAAAATTTACAAAAAATACCCAAATGCAACTCACTACTCTGTCGAAGATTTCAGTATCGATATCAAAGACAAGGAATTCATCGTTTTCGTAGGTCCTTCAGGATGTGGTAAATCAACAACTCTCCGTATGGTTGCTGGTCTCGAAGAAATCACAGAAGGTAAACTCTATATCGATGGTGAAGTGGTTAATGACAAATCACCAAAAGATCGTGACATTGCCATGGTATTCCAAAACTACGCACTTTACCCTCACATGACTGTTTATGAAAATATGGCCTTTGGTCTTAAACTTCGTAAATATAAAAAAGACGATATCGACAAACGTGTGCGTGAAGCTGCTGCTAGCCTTGGTTTGACTGAGTTCTTAGATCGTAAGCCTGCAGACCTATCTGGTGGTCAACGTCAACGTGTAGCTATGGGACGTGCCATCGTTCGTGATGCTAAAGTCTTCCTCATGGATGAGCCTCTCTCAAACTTGGATGCTAAGCTTCGTGTGACCATGCGTGCTGAAATTGCTAAAATTACTCGTAATATTGGTGCAACTACTATCTACGTTACCCACGACCAAACAGAAGCTATGACTCTTGCTGACCGTATCGTTATCATGAGTTCTACTAAAAATCCTGATGGTTCTGGTACTATCGGTCGTATCGAACAAATTGGTACCCCTCAAGAACTTTATAATGAGCCAGCTAATAAATTTGTTGCCGGATTTATCGGAAGTCCTGCTATGAACTTCTTCAATGTTAAGGTTGATGGCAACCGTATCACTAACTCTGAAGGCTTGGATATTGTAATTTCTGAAGGACAAGCTAAAATCTTGAAAGAAACGGGTTATCAAGGCAAGGAAGTTATCTTTGGTATCCGTCCTGAAGATGTTTCAAGCCGTCCAATTGTTCAAGAAGTTTATCCAGATGCCAATGTAGATGCTGAAGTCGTTGTTTCAGAGCTTCTTGGTGCAGAAACAATGCTTTACCTAAAACTTGGGGAAACTGAGTTTGCTGCCCGTGTTGATGCGCGTGACTTCCATAATCCAGGTGAAAAAGTTAACCTTACTTTCAACGTTGCTAAAGGTCACTTCTTCGACGCTGAAACAGAAAAACGTATCAGTTTGTAAGATAAAAAAATCAGCCCTCTTGAGCTGATTTTTTGTTTGGCATGATTAAACCACATTCTAACTGATACTTCCTATCACTCACTAAACATATCTCTTTCAATCTATGATATAATATCCTTTGGCACCTCGACACCGCCTACGAAGGGAGGTGAGATTGCCTATGATGGATTTACTATTCAAAACTATCATAGGCCCCATTGTGGTCAGTATTATCCTTCGTCTGGTAGACAAATGGCTAAACAGGGATAGATACTGCTAAAAAAACCCGAGCTTATCTGGAAGTTAGCCCGAGGTCTTTTCTTGCCTATAATGTAGACTTATTATTCAATACAAGTGTATTATGTCATAAAAGCTTAGAATTGTCAAGAAACTTGAAGATGTTCACTAAGTAGAGACCCTAGTCTTTAGTTTTGTCTTCTTCGTCTTTTTTATCATGATCAGTCTTATTTACGGCTGCTTTAAACTCGGCTAGCATTTTACCGATAGATTGACCGAGTTCTGGCAAGCGTTTAGGACCAAAGATGAGGAGGGCTCCTAGGACAATGATGATAAGTCCTGGAGCTCCGATATCACGTAGAATTCCCATGAGATTTCCTTTCTATTTATCTTTATATTTTCTTTGTTTACGTTTATAAATAAGCTTACTAAGAGTTAAGCTAACTTCATAAAGCAAGATTAAAGGAGCAGTCATGGCCAAGTCGCTAATAAAGTCAGCTGGTGTCAGAATCACCGCCAAAACCAAGAGAACAAAGTAAGCATAGCGTCTATAGCGTGTCAAAAATACTGGTGTCAATATACCAATAGAGGTTAGGAAACTAACAACTACAGGAAATTCAAAGAGAACAGCCAAAGGCACTGTCGTATGCAGTAAGAAAGTAAGGTAGTTTTGTGCTGTAATTTGTGTATTAAAGAGTCCTTCACCTAGTTTCAAAAGCACTTCCAAGATAGCTGGACTCACAAAATAATAGCCAAAGGCCAAACCCAAAACAAAACAGACAAAAGTTGCTGGAATATAGGCAAAGATAGCACGCGCTTCATTGTCCCTCAAACCTGGTTTCACAAACTGCCAAATCTGGTAGGTGGTAAAAGGCAAGGTGACCGTAAAAGCCATGAGACTGGCTAAGTTAATATAAATCCAGAGAATATCGTTAGGTCCTAGAACCAATAAGGGCTTTTCAAATCCTCTGGTCAGATAAGCATAGATCTCCCCAGCAAACAACAAGGTAATACAAAAAACTAGGAAAAAGCATAACACTACTGCAATGAATCGTCTCCGAAACCCCACTAGATGCTCAACAATGGTCATCTCATCTCTACTTCTTGCCATGCTGCTTCACCGTCACAAAGGCAATTATAACAATAAAGATAAGTTGTGGTATCAAGACTTCCCAGCTTGGATAGATACCAGCCCAATCAATGGTTGGGAAACCACTAATCAAATGATTAGACATCATATTAGTCAACTGAAGGGCATGAATACTGACACCGAGCATCTTGAAGGCCAGAGCATAAATCAACCAAGTCAAAATAAAGAAGATGCGGTGCGGTTTAATATAGTGACTAGCTTTAGTCATAGCTACAGCAATGATAACAAGAACTGCAATGGCTGAACCAATACCAATCAAAAAATTAGCTGTCGTGATACGTGGGATAATACCAACATAGAAAAGAATAGTCTCGGCACCTTCACGGAAGACAGCCAAGAAACTGAGAGCAAACATGGATACAAAACTTCCAGTGGCTGTCACTGTTTTCATCTGATGGTCCATAAAGTCATTCCACTGTTTGACTGAAGACTTGCTGTGGAGCCAGATACCGATAAGAATCATCATCGCAACTGCAAAGATACCAACGCAACCTTCAATAATTTCACGGTTAGCCCCTGAGGTCACAGCTGGAAAGACAACTTGTAAGATAACAGCGATTACTGCGCTGGCAAGAACACCAGCAACAGCTCCGCCATAAACCCATTTGAGTCCTTTACGCATCTTAGCTGCCTTAAGAGTTGTCACAAGGGCCATGACGATGAGGAGGGCTTCAAACCCTTCACGCAAAAGAATCAACATGGCATCAAAGGCATTATAAGAAGCGCTGGTATCGATAGCAGATAGGTCTGTAATCAAGGCTTGCAGTTTGTCTCGATAAGCTTTTTCTTTTCCCTTTACCATGATAACAGGCGTTTCGCTCTCCACGCTCGCATAGAGGCTAGGGTTAGTCGTGCTCACGTCATCTTCAATGGTTGGCCAGATAGTGATGAACTTCTTCATAGATGCCGCAGCCGTTTTTTCATCACCTGCTTGGAATTGACTTAGAGCCTTTTCCAAGAGTTTAATACCATCTTTTAGGGTTAAACTTGAGCTTGTACTATCAAGAGGAACACCCTTGATAAAGTCATCAATCCCACCCTTAAGATCATCATAGGACGACTGGATGCTGGTGAAATCAGTAGGCTCCGTCTCAATACTGCTTCGCAAAAGTGAAATAGCCGTCTCAATCTTGCCGTAGTAGGCAGTACTATGGTCACGGACAACAGCTTCATTTCGCGTCCAAGCATTATTCAATTCGCCGTAAGTTTTGCGGGTCTCAGCTAAGTCTTTAGCAGTAATGGCATCCTGTAAGTTCTTGAAATAAGGATTGAAGTGGGTCTCAAGTTTTTCCTTTTCGGCATCCAAGTCAACAGGATTTTGCTCTTTCTCAAATTTAAGAAGGGCTGACGAGATAGAGGTTAGGTCCTCTTCTGTCACGTCACCATTAATATCAAGAGCCTTGCTAACTTTTTTACCAGCCTTGGAATCGTGATTTTCCTTTGTTTCGAAATCAGTCTTAATCTCAGCAACCAATTCCTTAGCTTTTGCTTGATCCTTGTTTTGAACAGCTGTTGTTGCATCTGTGATTTTGATATAGAGATCACTATAGGATTCAGCAGCTACTGGATAGGTCCAGAATAAAGCTAGAAGCCCAAGCAAAACGAGGAGTTTATTCAAAGAGTGCTTGACCAAGGTAGCCTCCTTTCTCCACGCCTGCAAAGCAAGCAAAGAGCCCACTTCCGATATGGGTGATGTACTCATTCATCTTGTCTACAGCACCAAGATTGGTCTGTATTTTGACAAAACGGTCTGGATCCTTTTGGTAGGCAATGAAAATCAATCCTGCATCAAACTGGCCAGTTCTCTCATCAATACCATCTGAATAAGAGTACGAACGACGTAAGATAGGAAGGTCTACTTCTTTAGCCAAACGCACATGAGAATCGACTGGTAGTTTTGAGAGATCTACTTCGTCAAACTCATCTTTCTTACCAAAGGGAGCACCTGATTCCTTATAGCGACCAAAGGTGTTTTCCTGCTCCTGCAAATTGGTACGATCCCAAGTCTCCAAGTGCATCTGTACTAGACGAAGAGCCATATAAGAACCACCCTTCATCCAATCTTTACTATCCGTCCAGACAACCTTGTCGAATTCCTTTTCCTTCGTTACATTAGCAGTTCCATCCTTGAAACCAAAGAGATTGCGAGGCGTTTCCTTACGGTCACCAATAGCTGCAAAACCTGACTTGCTCCACTTCATAGTGATTTTATTACGACCTTTGCGAATCAGATTGCGGACAGCATGGAAGGCTACTTGTTCATCATCTGCACAGGCTTGAATGACGATATCTCCACCCGTATACTTGTCCTGCAACTGCTCCTTTGGAAATGGAGGTAAATCACGGAAGAGCTTAGGACGCTTGGATTCTAGGCCAAGCTTTTTAAGAAAATCAGCCGAAACTCCAAAAGTCAGGCTAAGGCGATAGGGATTGAGTCCCACGGTTTCGCCTGTATCCGTAGGAGGCAAGAGGGCATTAGAACCGTCTTTTTTGACTAACTCTCCTTCGACCAATTTACTACTATAATCGGTCCAGTCTTTAAAAAGCTGGATGACTTCTTTTTTATCGGTTGTATGAAGATCTAGCACCACCAAGTAGCAAGCCTTCTGCATGGGAGTCGTAATCCCAGCCTGGTGCTTACCAAAAAAGCTAATATCTTCATCCCCATCTAGGGCTTTTTTACTTGAACGATCCTGATTAGCAAAAAAAGCAGATGCACCAGAAAGACCAAGTGCAAGCCCAGCCCCTCCAATACCTGATTTTTTAAGAAATTCACGACGGTCCATTTTTTGGTCTAAAAATTTTTTATCAGTCATTTTTCTTATTTCCCATCTAGGATAACACCCATTTGTGATAATGGTTCACCAAGTTTAGTTACAGCTTCGGCCAATTCCTTAGTATCTGCCTCACTCAAATCTGTATAAGACTTATAGTTTTTCTCATCAATCATGTGTTTGTCCAAAAGACCATTGACATTCTTGAATTCTGTTTCCAAAGTCTTAACAAGCTTAGCATCTTTCTTCTGGATCAATGGCTTGAAGAGTTCAAAGATTTTTTCTGCCCCTTCAATATTGGCACGGAAGTCGTAGAGGTCAGTGTGTGAGAAGACTTCTTCCTCACCTGTAATCTTTTGAGTGGCCACTTCGTTAAGAAGGTCTACTGCTCCTGTCAACATGATATCTGGAGTGACTTTAACAGTTGCGATTTTAGCCTTGAGTTCTTTAATATCGTTAACCAATTGATCTGCATAGGCATAGGCAGTTGTACCCTCTGTCGTGTTGTCTTGCCACATGATGCGTTCAATACGGTGGAACCCTAACCAGCCGTCTTCTGATTTATTTTCGTCCATGTAATCAACCAAACGGTAGTCGATTTTCACGTCAGACTCACCAAAGCTTTCTGCAATTGGCTCTGAACGTTCGTAAGCCATACGAATCAATGGGTATTGCTTCTTGGCTTCTTCAAGATTTCCTGACTTGAGGGTCTCACTGAATCCTTCGGTATCTTTCAAAAGCTGATCGATTTCGCCTTCCACGAAAGTTTTGTAATCACTTGTGGCCTGCTTCAATAGCTTTTGCTCACTAGCTGTGAGTTTTGAGCTAGTTGAGCTTGAATGACTTGAATTGCCAGATTTGGCACAAGCCGTCAATAAAAGTCCTGATGCTAAAAGAATAACACCAAGTTTGCTAAGTTTTTTCATGAATGTCTCCTATTTTCAAGATAGTGTTCGACATTTGTCGTTATATATGTGAATCGTTTGTTTTTTCTAAATGAAAAACGAACGATAATAAGTCAATAATGGTCTCTCATATGTAAGAGAACATATTCTAAACTAACAGAAGAAACCAGCACTGTCAACGGTTTTAGGCTATTTAAGAACTATTCTAAAGAGCAGATAAGAATGATTCTAGATAAGAAAAAACCAAGGAATTCTTACTCCTTGGTTTTTGACTATTTATTGTCCGGCATATTTTGAAGCTTCTTCAAAAATCAATTTAGTTGATTCCAAACCACCACCTGAGAGGTACCACAAATCTGAGGTAAGTGTAACAATATGTCCATTTTTACCAGCATTTGTTTCTTGTAGAAGGCTATTATTTAGAATATCAGAATTCTGTGTATCATCACCACCAATAGCTAGTGTACGGTCAATTACAAAAATGAAGTCTGGATTTACTTGGTTAACACTTTCAAAGCTAAGAGAAAATAAATGATAACCTCCACCTTTTTGTTCTTTTGAAGCTTTCTTCTCATTTTTCTCATCCTTGCCTTTTTTACCTTGTTTTCCTCCACCATGGGTTTCATTTGGAATTTCCAAACTTGTTGGTTTAAAGCCTAGGCTGTTGTAGATAAATGAAAAGCGACCTTCCGGTGATACACCAGCTATATTTCCCTCATTAAGCATGACTGTCAAAGTTGTTGACTGAGTATCCTTATTGGCTTCTTGCGCTTTTTTAACGATTTGATCAATCTCTGAAAGCTTAGTTTTTGCTGTTTCTTCAGCTTTATCGCCAAATACCTTCGCAAGCTCTTGAATATTAGTCTTCACAGAACCCCAATAGTCTTTTGAGCTTGTTTCGAAATAAACTGTTGGTGCAATTTTCTTGAATTCTTCCATTTGGCCTTGTGTACGATTAGATAGAATGATTAGGTCTGGCTCAAGCTCTGCAATCTTTTCCAAATTAACTTCTTTCAGATTACCGACATTAGTAATGACTTTTTTATTTTTGAAATCACTGAGGTAGCTTGGTAGCCTATCTATTGGTAAACCAACAATACTATCTTCTTTACCAAGTGCTCGAATGGTATCAGCTACACCATAATCCAAGACAACGATTTTTTTAGGATTTTTAGGTACTTTATTATTACCTGTAGAGGTTTTAATTGTAACAGTCTTTTCTTGAGTTGCACTACTGTCTTTTCCTGAGCCGTTTGAACAAGCCACAAGAGTAAGAACTGATACAAGCGCTACAAGAGCTAAAAACAATTTACGCTTTTTCATAAATTCCATCCTTATCTATATAAGCAGATTTTCTTGCCATCGATATCTGCGATTGTAATTTTCATATCATAAAGCCTGCCTAGGATATCTTCAGTCATCACCTGATCTGGACTCCCGTGACTAAAAACTTTACCATCTTTAAAAGCAACCATGACATCAACGAACTGGCTGGCAACATTAACATCATGGATAACAACGACGACCGTTTTTCCCAAATCGTCCACCAAACTTCTCAAAGTTTTCATCATGAGAATTCCCTGTTTGATGTCCAGATTATTGAGAGGTTCATCCAATAGAATAATATCCGTATCTTGTGCAAGGATCATAGCAATATTGACGCGCTGTAATTGACCGCCAGAGAGCTGATCAATGCGTCTTTTTCGGAAAGTATCTAGGTTCATATAAGTAATTGCCTGATCAATTTTTTGATAGTCCTCAGTTGATAATCTCCCTTGACTGTATGGATAACGGCCAAAGGAAATCAGTTCTTCAACAGTCAATTTCACCTGATAATCAACCTTTTGCTTTAACATTGAAAGTTCCTTTGCCAAGTTCAAAGAGTCCCAACTCTCAATTTCTTGTCCTTTAATATAAAGATAGCCTTTTTCTTTAGGCAAGAGACGACTGATCAAGGACAAAAGTGTAGATTTTCCAGCACCATTTGGACCAATAAAAGCTGTAAATTTCCCTTTGTCTATAGAAAGTCCAACTTCATCAAGAACTTGATCTTTTCCATAGGATTTTGACACCGTATCTATATTAATCATAATTTACGACGCTCCTTATACAAGAGATAGAAAAAGAATAGACCTCCGCCCAGTTCAATCATAGTACGAACACTGATACTAAAATTAAACACGCGTTCAACCAGTGTTTGAACCACAAGAAGGATAACGTAACCTAATAAACTCCCAACAATAAAGAGAGTTTGATGCCGGAAATCCTTAACCATCTGATAAGTTAAATTAGTCAAAATAAACCCAAGATAGGATAGGGGGCCAACTAAGGCAGTTGAGGTAGCTACTAGAATCACAACAAGCCAAAGAATTTGAGTTTGCTCCTTATCAACATTGATACCCAATAATCTGGCATTATCCTTACCAAGATAAAAAATATCCAAAACTCTTCCCTTACGATATAGGAAACTGCAAAGAACAAAAGTTATCCCAACTGCTAAGTATAAAACCTCTTGATTAACATTTTGCAAGGAAGCAAAAAGCTTAGACTGAAGCTTATCATACTCGTTTGGAGCCATAACGACCTGAAGAAATGTTGATAGACTCCTGAATAGTGTCCCCAGTGTCATACAAATTAAGAGAATCAACCTAATACCTTTGCCCAATAATTTTTTTATCATAGGTAGCAAGGACAGAAAGAAAGCACATTGCAAGCTCATGACAATCAAAAATTCGGTCATTGACCGCGGTGCTACTCCCTGTGACCAACGCCAAAAGATAGCTAAAAAGAGAGATTGCATAAGGACGTAAAAACTCTCTAATCCCAAGACTGATGGTGTCAAAAAGCGATTCCCTGTCACTGCTTGAAAGGACACCGTGGTAAAGCTTGAAATCAGCGCTACAAGCAGATAGACTAAGAGTTTCTTTACTCTCAAATTAAGAATATAGCTATTTGGCACACTTGCTGTCGGAAAAAGGTAATAAGATGTAGCTAAGAAACCTAGGCATGCAAGAATGAGCAATAGGATTAGTGTAGATCTTTTAATCATTGTCATGCATCTTTTCCTTTCCAAATAAGCATCAGAAAGACAAGGGTTCCAATGACACCCAAAATCAATGACACAGAAACCTCATAAGGCCAAATGACAAGACGTGCTACGATATCACAAGCAAGTACTAATATCATACCAACCAACATAACTAAACTTCGGGTATTTTTGAAGAAATCTCCAGCAAACTGACGAACTAAATTCGGTACGATAACGCCTAAGAAAGGAAGAGCACCAACCGTTATCATAGTAATTGCTGAAGTTAGAGACACCAGTACTAAGGCAAGAGTCTCCATAGTCTGGTAAGATAGACCTAGGGTACGACTAGTATCCTCACCTAGTGCCATGATTGAAAAAGTATTAGAATACCACCTAACAACTAATAAGACAAACACTAAGAGAAAAAGCCATTCATACTGATGTCTTTGGATCATCGAAAAAGAACCCTGACTCCATGAAGTCATAGATTGAGTAAGGTTGAAACGAAAGGCAATCGTTTCAGCAAAGGAACCAATAATGCCACTATAAATAAGTCCGACCAAGGGTAGGACCCATTTTTCCTTAAACTTCAAGCGACGAATAACTTGGATGAAAAGACTAGTAAATAGAAGGGACGAAATGAAGGCAAAGCTCATCTTTTGAAATAATGTTGCCTTACCAAAGAAGAACAGCGATGAAAGTATACCCAATTGTGCTGCTTCTGTGGTCCCTGTTGTCGATGGTGCTGCATAAGGATTTTGCGAGATAGTTTGCATTAGCAAGCCAGATAAACTAATGGCCGAACTCGCAAGTATTATGGCTAATGTTCTAGGCAGACGAGACTCCCAAAAAAGTTCCCAAGATTTGTGCTGTCCTTGAAATAATCCAAATAAACTAAACTGTCTATTTGAACCAATAGCCAATGATAACATAATGAGTAAGACGACTATTACCCATAAAATACACTTTTTCTTCATACAACCTCTTCTAATTACCAAAATAACCTTTAATCATAATCTCATCGAAAACCAATCCATAACTGACTTCGATACTATTAATTAAAGATTATGTTCTTACCCTATCAAATGTTACAAGTACTGTCAACGCTTTCTAATTATATAAGAATCATTCTAAAATATAGTTAAGAATAAGTATAAAAAAACAACGTTGTTTATAATAAACCAAAAAAAGCGAGACGGATCTAAACCTGAAAAATTTAGATTATCATCTCACTTATGTTAATTTGTTTTAAAAAATTTTTTGTTTTTGAAAATTCAAAGAAGAGACTTATTTTAGTTTCTTTGAAACATTGCGAACGTATTTCACAGCTTCAAAAATAATTACTTGATACGTCGTTTTCTAAGGAATCCTAGGCTAAGAATGTTTAGAAGACCTGCTAAAAAGAGTCCACGATTTGTCTTTTCACCAGTGGATGGCAGTTGCTTATCAGTTTGATGACTAGCTTCAGTTTTAGCCTAACCATTGTCACGATTAACAAGTTCTGCATTTCCAACAAGGTCCTCTTTACCTGAAGCCTTGACATTTGCTTTAGTTGCCTCAGTATCTTTTCCACCAAATGAATTGATCTTTTCTGAAGGCTGATCTACTGCCTCAGTTGGCGTCTGAGCATTAGTCAAACGAATAAATTTCGCTGTTAATGGATCCAAGGTCAAGATGTGATTGTTGATTGCAACATCTGATAAGTCACTAATTCCAGATAGATTGACCTGATTTCCATCCGCCAAAACTATATAGGATAGACCATTTGTAATCTTGCTCAAATCAAACTGACGAGACTTGCTATCAGCATTGACATAGACAAGGTAATGGTCACCATTGAAAGCAACAGTTTAGTATCTCAATACCAAATCTTCTTGAGTGACATTGTTCGTACCTGGAACTGTCAATAGCGTCACACGTGCATCCACATCTGCTTTTGATTTAAAGTTGAAAGCATCTGTAGTCTTACGTAGGGCGATTAAACCTTTGGCAAAGGCACGTGTTTTCGTATTTTCTGGGAATGACTTAGTATCAGTCGCCTTAGTACAGTCAAAATGGTTAATGGCGTCACTAAAATCATAAGAATCATGGATAAAGTACGGATAATCAAACGGATTTCCTTTTTCATCAACTAAAAGATGAGCCTTATTCGGCACCTTGTCCTCAGAAACCGGATAACGATAGGCAGGATCGCGGAACTGTTTCGTACGAGCATATTCCTGACCAGAATGAATAAAGGATGTTCCTTGAGCAGTCAAGACCATGAGGTTTTCTAGACGCAACCGACGATGAATTACAGCATTATTCTCAGGCTTGCTTGGATCCTTCTTGATTGATTGGGCGATGATATCAAAAAGGGTCAAATTATCGTGAGCAGCAATATACTGGATAACGTCACCTGGGGAATCAGCCTCAAAGTTAGTTGGTTACGCCTTGATATTGTCAAAAACCTTATTAATATCACGTTTTCCACCTGTGATGAAGGCAGGTGTCCCCTCATTTGGATAACCTGATTTGAGGATATTTCGAATATCATCTGAAAATACAGCTACGGTATCTGTATTCTTCATCCAAGACTGATCGGCAGGCTGAACAGGACTATTTTCATCGCCAGCATAAGTCACCCAGCCCTCACCAAGCATAATGAGGTTTGGATTTAGAGCGCTTGCAGCAAGGTAAGCCTTCTCGATACTTTCAGCATCATGGTCACCCATCATATCAAAATGGAAACCATCAACCTTGTATTCCTTAGTAAGATAAGCAATCGAATCCACCAAGACACGACGACTCATATAAGTGAGTCGTGCCTAGACGGACCACCTCCAAAAATCGAACGTGGTGTGCCATCAGCATCCATAAAGTGATAGTAATTTGGCTCAAGGTCTTCAAAAATAGCTGTCTTGGCTGTGTGATTGTAGACTACATCCAAGATAACATCCATACCGTGGGCATGAATAGCAGAAACTAAATTCTTGAATTCTTCGATACGTTTAGCTGGATCACTTGGCTTTTCAGAATACATACCCGTCAAAGAGAAATAGTTTTGTGGGTCATAACCCCAGTTATAGTTACTGTTACTTGATGCATGGGCATCCAAACGCTTCCCATTTTGCATTTCATTGACAAAATAGTAGCTTAATACTGGCAAAAGCTGAATATGGGTTACGCCAAGGTCTTTAAGATAATCCAAACGCTCCGGCAAAGGCTGCAAAAGTCCCAAACTGGTGTTTCAATTCAGCTGAAATAGCCTTATCAGAGGTAAAATCACGGACATGATCCTCATAAATGATGGCATCTTCTCGAGATTTAAAGTTTGGAATCTTAGCGTAGTCAAGATCTTTTGGTCCATAATTAGCAAAATCTACAAAGGCAGCCTTGGCAATCTTGTGTTCAGGTCCTTGGCTGACATTGTCACTATTCCAAGCGGCCAAAGACTTCGCATACGGATCCAAAACGATTACAGACTGATCACCACGTTTGATGCGGTATTGATAGAAATAACCGGTTAAGTTTTCCAAACCAAAATCAGTCGCAAGCAAGTCATCTTGCCAAGTACCTCGAAGTCCTTTGCTTAGAGTATGTTCAGCAAGCACCTTATCTTGATTATTCTTATCATAGACAATGATATCTACTTGATCAGCACTTGGTGACCAAAGGGTCACATGTGCCTTAGTACCATTCTCTTCTAGACGAGCACCCAATTCGCCATCGTAACTGTAGAGGGCAACCTTCAATCGCCAACTATCAGATGTTTTAAAACTATCATTGCCAAAAGTGACCTTGTAAGGCAGATTTTTCGCAACAAAATCACCAGTTAATGTAGCTTTTTTGAACTTAGTATCCAACTCAAGCTGTTTAAGAATCACACTGTTACCATCCTTATACGTAACCTTGAGGTTTTTGAGAATGTCTTCAGATGAGACCTCGTCTAAGTTGGTGAAACTAAGTTCTATTTGGCTTGGACTAAGCTGCTGAGCCCCAGTCAAACGCACATCCTTGACAAAGTAAGGGTTGGTGTAGACTGTCGGATCAGTATCTCGTACGAAAAGCTGACGAGATTTTTTCAAGTCACTAAATTTATAATCATTTGGTTGAATTTTCACATCATCTCCAGTTTTGCTCTCATCTAAGAGTAAAAATCCTATCGATTTTGCCGCTTGTGTTAGTGGAATATCTAAGTAGGCACCATACTTACCATTCGGTTGGAAATTGACACCATCAGGCCAATTGCTTGGAGCGTCCTTAACATCACCCCAATACCAGACAGACTTATTGCTATAGTCACCATCCGTACGGAAATAATTGATACGAACGTGGTCTTGAGGGATAGGTTGATAGCTGTAAACTTGGAAATCCTTGTCAATCCAGGCTTCATTCATTTGAGGGCTAAGAATTTCGACTGCTTTATCCCCTGAAAGGTTCGTTCCAGCGGCATTATTAATCAAGAAGCTAAGTTTTTTAGGTGCTGAAGACAACTTCACATCTAAATAGACACCATAATCATCCTGTTTGGCTTCAGCAAATGAGGTTGCCCCTGTCGGCCAGGCCCCCTTCTGAGATGATGGTGTCTCAACATCATCCCAAGTCCAAAGACCAAGAGATGACTTGTCTGGACTTGGCAACTCTTGAAAATGCAAGCGAATAGTCCCCTCAGCAATAGGATCCTCAGACGCATTCGTAAGAGTTTGACTATTATTAGTACTTACTGTTTTTGGCGTGTTTTCGCTAGTTTCAGTTAGCTTGGTAGTCTCAGTACGGCCAGTATTTTCTTCTGGAAGAGAAACTGGCTCATTTGCCTTGGAAACAGAGGTATTCTCAGATGTTACAGGAGCTGTTGGCGTTTCAGTTACTAGTCCACTGGTAGTAAGACTAGGATCAGCTGGTTCTACCTGTGTGCTAGAGTCGGGCGTTGATACTGCTTCATCTGCTTTTACTCCTTGAACTGCAGCAAAGCTCAAAAAAATAGCTCCAATGGTTACAGAAGCCAAACCTAACTTGTACTTGCGAAGGCTATAACGAAGGACTTTTCCATCATTAGCTTGAGTATTTCTTTTCATAAAAACTCCTTTTGTTAACGTTTTCATGTTTTTTAATATACCATTTAGCTTTCATTTATGCAAGCGTTTTCTCTCTTTGAAAATTAAAAAAGAGAGAACCATAAGATTCTCTCAATCTATTAATTATAAATAGAATAATAACGCTTAATCCCTGCTACAATTGCGTTAGCTAAAGTCTCCTGATAAGCAGAGGTATTCAAACGGGCTGCTTCTTGAGGATTTGACAAGAAACCTAGTTCAAGAAGGACTGCCGGAGCTGTTGTCTCACGCAAGACTGCAAAGGTTTGACGTTTCACACCTTGGTTCTGAGCGCCAGTCGCATTAATCAGGCTAGACTGGATAGCATTGGCCAAAGTGTCACTCATGCTCAATCGAGTTGGATTAGCATGGTAGGTTGCATTAATACGTGATGGGTATTCTGCATAAGGTTGGTAATAATAAGTCTCGATTCCTTGTGCTGCAGAACTTCCTGAAGCATTGATGTGAATACTTACGAAGATATCAGATTCAGAGGCATTAGCCGCACGTGAACGGTCCGCCAAGTCAACATAGGTATCACTTGTGCGTGTGGTCACAACTTGATAACCTTCTGCTTCTAATTTAGCTTTCACACGACTTTGGATAGCCAAGGTCAAGCTCTTTTCAGAAATACCAAAGTAAGAAGCACCTGGATCATAGCCACCATGCCCAGCATCCAGATAGACAATCTTATTTAAAACATCGTAGTTTCCTCTTGATGCCGAACCGATTTTCTTAGGGGCTACCACATCAGCTGAAGTTGCCCCAAAGCCGATATTCTTACCTGAAGCATCAACAATATAGCCATGAACGATGTACTTGCCTGAATTCCACTTGTGTTGGCTTGCTGAAATAGTTACTTTATAAGAACCATCATCCTGTTTTATCGCATTATGCCAAACAAGATCATCCTGACCATTTTGCTCAGACCAGACTGGGATAAGGACACCTGAAATACCACTTAGATTCGTCAGATTGGTGATAAGAACATCAAAGGTCCCACGATTTTTATCATTGTTAGCAATAGTTAAGGTTCCTTGAGTCTTAGTAATATCAAGTGTCACTTGTTTCCCACCTAGGCCAATGTATTTACCATCATTGTCAACCAAATAGACATGAGAGTTATAAAGGCCGCTATCACCCTTATGGTTGCTTGAACGAACGGTTACCTTATAGTCTCCATTAGCTTGCTTAGCTGCCTTGTACCAGATGATATCATCTTGACCATTCTTTTCTGACCAGGTTGGAACCAAGACTTCTTTGAAACCTCGTGGGGCAATCAAGTTTGAGATAACAACATCATAGCTACCATTAGCATTGTTGAGACCAGTGATAGCGAGATCGGCTTTAGGATTTTGACTCTCTACTCCTTCATTTTCTAGGACAGAATTGGTCGTATTGCTCACTGCATCCCATTCATAAAGTTTATAGGCTTCAATCAAACGGATAAGTTTTCCAGCGTAACTTGGATCTGTTGCATATCCTGCATTCTTAAGTTCCTGAGCCGCAATGCGATAATCTGTTTCATTCACAACTTTTCGGTAATTGTTTTTTCGCCACTCGGTACTCGTGAAAAATTTTGCATGGTCTACTACGCTATCATTCCATGAGGTATATTTTCGAAAAGCAGCATTGACTGTGATATAGTCACCATTAATATATTCCTGGGTAGGCACAATCACGATTTCTCCATTCCAGTCCTCTGAATCCTTAATGCCAAAAAGATTATTGTTGGGAGCCTTAGCAAGCTCAGAGCTTCCCCAACCACTTTCTAGGATAGCTTGTGCTGCCGTAATAGAGGGAAGGACTCCTTCCTTGGCTCCATCCATAGCTCCTTGCTTAATGGCACTAAGAAAATGACTTTGTTTTTGATCAATTTCGCTAAGATTATCTGCCTCTTGATAAGAGATTGTGGTCACAGAACTATTGGTTAAGACAGCTATTTTTGAAGAATCTGCCAGACTTGTTTGCTCCTCCTCTAATACCTTTTCACTTTGTAGATTCATTTGGCTCGTTGAATCATCGTGTACTCCCACTTCAGAATAACTTGCCTCATGATTATCTGTACTTTCTTTCAAAGTTGAAGATGTATCAGTTGGTGACAACATTTCATCTGCTTTCGCCGATTGACCAGACATTCCTAAAAATAAGATTGCTAGCATAACACCGCACAGTCCATAAGCTTTGCTTTTCTTAAATCCAAAATGAAATCCTAATTGCATCTTAATTTCCTTTTCTATTTACAATTTCTGCTGATTCATTTTAAGACGATTAAACTATCAGCATCATAAAGTCTTAAAATAAACCATCACCAATTTATTCGCAAAAAAAAGCTAGAAACTTGTCAAAAGTTCCTAGCTTTTTTTAGTAGTATTGAAATATTAATCGACATCAACGAAACCAAAACGTGATAGAGGATACAATCTGAAAGAGATAACACCTTTAATTTGGTCCTTTTCAATGAGACCAAACTTACGACTATCATCTGTATTACGACGGTTATCGTTCAACACAAGGGATTTTCCCTTTTTTATTTTTTTTTTTTTTTTTTTTTTTTATTTTTTTATTGAAAAAAAATCTATAAA
>ENA-OQHZ01000591-OQHZ01000591.1-human-gut-metagenome-genome-assembly--contig:-NODE-591-length-19511-cov-4.935783_pt1 | contig 19511 bp, 22 predicted proteins | sample MGYA00242642_ERZ504734 | MGnify/ENA primary metagenome ERZ504734 (study PRJEB26092, sample SAMD00036210) | human gut metagenome | host: Homo sapiens | study: EMG produced TPA metagenomics assembly of...
TACTTAGCCATTTGTCCCTTGCATTTTGGGCATTTAGGGGCTGTGTAATCCAAGTGACCGTGGAGTTCTAAGTGAGTCCCCATATCATTTTCATCAGTGATAGTGATATTTTTGTCTTTAATTCTGAGAAAATTTGTGATAAGATTTAGTTGTTCCATATGAACCCTTTCTAATGTGAGTTTAGTCGCTTTTCATTATAGGTCATATGGGACTTTTTTTCTATACTCAAAAAGGCTCCATAATCTCCACGGTGGTTTTACCCACTACAGAAATTATAGAGCCCTTTTTTTAAACCAAGTCCTTTCAATGAACAGCTCCCTGTCAAGTGGACAATGAAATAATAAAATATTAGGCGACGGCCTTGTTCCTCATTTCAAGAGGGGCAAGGCCGTTATTGCGCTCTTGAAAACGTTGATGATTGTAAAAATAGATGTAGGCATCAATATCTGAAACTAGCTCCTCAAAAGTCTTATACTTCTTCAAATCATAGCACTCCGTCTTAAAGTGCCCAAAGAAACTCTCAATTGGTGCATTGTCAATACACTTACCAACACGAGACATGGAGCGGGTCATCTGATACTGGGTAGTTAAACGGTAATAATCTTTCGAAGTATACTGCGAACCTCGGTCGCTGTGAATTAATGGTGTCGCATTAGGATTAGCTTTTTGTGCTTTACGAAGTGTTTCCAATACCAATTCGTTATCATTAAATTGACCAACTACATAGGCGACAATTGAGCCGTCGTAAAGATCCTTAATAGCACTCAAATAGGCTTTACAGCTGAAACCGTACTTCAAGAAAGTCACATCTGTACACCATTTCTGATTTGGAGCAGTGGCTGTAAAATTACGATTGAGAATGTTGTCCTCTACATTGACAAAGCTAGTTTTAGTACAATAGCCCTTGGCTCTTCTGATAATGGAACGTAGACCTAGAATGTGCATCAAGCGTCGAATCCGCTTCTTGTTGTAGTTTGTTTCAAGCTTGCGATTGACAAATAGCGTCATACGACGATAACCAAGAATACCATTATGCTGGCTATGAAGTTTCTTGATGATATCCATCAAGCCTAAATTTTCCTGTTCAGAAGTTGTTTCTTGATGTTGTAACCACTTGTAATAGCCTGAGCGAGATACCTTTAGAATATGGCACAAGTGGCTGATAGAAACCTCTTCATACTCATCCGCATATTCTTTAATCGCTTGGAAGGTTTCCAAGTGCCGACCAAGTCTTACCGTCGGTTTCGTCGTTTGATTTCTTCTAACTTTTTTAGCAGGCCGTTCTCCATTTCAAGATACTTAATCCGCTCTTCCTGTTGCTTGATTTTGAGGCGTAACTCTTCTTCTGGAGTAAGGTTTGGTTTACTTGTAAGACCTTTTCCACGACGATCTAGGAGACCGTTAGAACCGTCCTTCTCGAACTTTCTGACCCAAGAATAGATCTGCTGGTAGGAAACACCATACTTCTCAACAGCCCCTTGGTAATCTTTCTCGTGGGCAAGGGTAAAATTGACAATCTCAATTCGTTCTTCAAATGTTGTCTTGCGTCCTTGCTTCATGCGTCTCATTCCTTTACTAGTAGCTTTCAGTTCTTTACCACTAGTATAACTTTTTATCCATGATCTGAGAACATAAGGGTCAGAAATTCCATATTTTTTGGTCAGATCTTTGAGACTTCCCAAGCCATTAAGATAGTCGGAAACAGCTTGTTCCTTTAGTTCCTTACTATACTTCTTCCATTGGCGGCTTTCCTCTAGCCCATCAACACCAGCTTCTTTGTACTTCCGAACCCAGTTCGATAGGGTGTCTTTAGAGATACCTTGGTTTCTAGTTAACCAACTAAGTGATTTACCTTCTTCCAAGTGAAGCAGAACAATTTCTAGTTTCTCAGATACAGATTTTGGACTTCTTTTGGACATAATAAGACTCCCCTTATAGTTTCTAGTGAAAATTTTTATTTTTTCACTGTCCACTATAAGGGGAGTATATCAATAGGCTAGCAGGATTTTTAGTTGTTCATTAGACTCCGGTAATTTTAACTTCAAAAATAGTCCCCTTCGGCTGATTGTCCTTGACAATTATTGTTCCTTTAAGTGCAAGAACAATCTGTTGTGCCAAAGATAAGCCCAACCCAAAACCACCTTTTTGTCTAGTTCTAGCTTCATCTACTCGGTAGAAACGATCAAAGATTTTTTTCTTATCTTCATCTGCAATACCAGGGCCATTGTCTGCCACTGTAATATAAAGATGACGATCATTAGTACGAACGGTGAGGGTCACCTGGCCATCATCTTCTGTATATTTGATAGCATTATCAAATAAAATTGTCATGAGCTGCTTCATTAGAGTCTTATCAGTTTTGATTGAGCGCCCAACCTGATTTTGAGCAGTAAACCCCTTTTCACTTTCTTCAGCAATCGTAGCATAATTGGTAAAGACTTTATCAAAGAAAGAAGAATCTAGGGTTTCAATTTCTGGTTTAATACCATCATCACGACGAGTCAAATTCAAGAGATTGGTCGTCAAAAGACGCATCTTTCGGACTTCATCTAGACTATAAGCAATGTTCTCTGAATTGTCTAAAATTGTAGACTCTGGCTTGCGGAAAAGAGACTCTAGGCGGTTTTGAATTACAGCAAGTGGCGTACGCAACTCGTGGCTAGCATTCTCAACAAATGTCTTCTGCTTCTCAAGACTTTTCTGTATAGGCCGCATTGACCATTTTGCCAAATACAAACTAACCGCGATAGATAGTAGCCAAAAAACTCATCATAATGACAATTAGTTTTACATAACGTTCAGAGGCTTCTTCTAATTGCGTCGTATTGATTGCAATAACAACGTACTTAGCATCAGGATAGAAACTATTATCTACTTTTTCAGTAATCAAGCGATAATTTTCCGTTTGATCAAAATAGTTCTGAGCACTTCCCTTACTAATAACATCAATAGTATTTTTATCTATTGGTAAATTAGATAAGCTAGAAAATTTGTCGACAACGTTTAGGAGCTTTCCATTCTTATCAAGAACTAACACACTAGTATTAGCTGCTACAGTCAAATCATGAGGAGCATCCTCGATTTTTGATTTGGTCTTTTTAGATTTTGTCTTATAAACACTCGAATTAGGTATTTTGTCTAGCGATATGCTTTGCTATCATACTCCTGATAGATAGTTGCCGTATTATTTTGATCTACATCAGAAGTCAGAAAAAATTCGCGTTTTAGCATTTCCATTTCCAAATAAGAATTGGTCTTAGTTACTGCTGCTCTCAGACTAGAGTCAACATTGGAATAAACTCCATAACTGAGAATCTGCAGTATCATAACAGTCATGATAAGGAAAATACCAGAAAAAGTTGCAAAGAGATGGATGAAGGACTTAAATCCGTCTGACTTGATTCTCCTGAAAAGATAATTGAAAAATTTAGTCAGCATTCTTCAAAATATACCCCACACTTCTTAAGGTTTGTAGGTTGGTAGCAAAATCAGTCCCCCTAAATTTCTTACGAATTTTCGAAACATAAACTTCAACAACAGAGACATTGGTATCACTATCAAATCCCCAAAGACGATCAAAGATTTGCGACTTGGGCAAAATAACGTTTTGATTTTGTAGGAAGTAGACTAATAAATCAAATTCTTTACCAAGAAGTTCTACTTCTTTATCACCCACATAAGTTGAATTTGTAGAAAGGTTGACACAAACATCTCCAAAAGAAAAAGTATTTTGATCAAATTTACCAGAACGTTTCAAAAGTGCCTGAATACGCATCTTCAATTCTTCTAAATAGAAAGGCTTGGTTAGATAATCATCAGCTCCGACTTCGAAGCCATGCCCCTTATCGTCTAGACTTTCCTTAGCAGTTATGATAAGAACAGGAGTCGTTATTCCTTGTTCACGCAATTCTTTAAGAACTGTAAAACCATCTTTTTCAGGTAACATTAAGTCCAAAAGAATCAAATCATAAACACCACTTTCAGCTTCGTAAAGACCTTCATCTTCATCAAATACTTACATCACATCCGCAAAGTCATCTAAAAAATCAAAAACTGAGTTCGACAAACTCAAATCATCTTCTACTAGTAAAATTTTAATCATAGTTATCCCTCTTGCTAGGTGTAAAACCTAGTCATATATCTCTCTAAATCATCCTATTATATCGAAAATACATCTAATCTTCTAGTGCATTAATTTCTTTTATTTAGACTCAGTTTACCTTATTTTCCTTAAGAATGGAGCAAAAAACAGCACCTATAGGCACTGCTTTAAAGAAATATTCGTTATTAGAACAAACCAACTGCTGTTCCATCTTCAGTAACATCCATCTTGAGGGCCGCTGGGGCTTTTGGAAGACCTGGCATGGTCATAACATCACCTGTGAGAGCCACGATGAATCCAGCACCTGTTTTAGGAACAAACTCACGAATAGTGATATCAAAACCTTCTGGTGCTCCAAGCAAGAATTGGTTATCTGAGAAACTATATTGTGTTTTAGCCATACATACTGGCAATTTATCCCAACCAAATTCTGCAAACTGTTTGAGTTGATTTTTAGCTTTTTTCTCGAAGACAACTGATTTACCACCATAGATTTCAGTAACAATCTTAGTAATCTTTTCTTCCAAGCTATCATCATCCGAATAGAGACGTTTGTAATCAGCATTGCCATTTTCAACAGCATCCACTACTGTATTAGCAAGGTCAATACCACCATCAGCACCATTAGCCCAAACGCTAGCCAATTCAACAGGAACCTTGATTTCTGAACAAAGTTCTTTAAGAGCTGCGATTTCAGCTTCTGTGTCAGCAACAAATTCGTTAATGGCAACAACCGCTGGAATACCAAATTTACGTATATTTTCTACATGACGTTTTAAGTTTGAAAAGCCATCGCGAACGGCTTGAACATTTTCCTCAGAAAGGTCAGTTTTAGCGACACCACCATGCATCTTAAGAGCACGAAGTGTAGCAACAATAACGACAGCATCTGGAGTTGTTGGTAGGTTTGGAGTTTTAATATCAAGGAATTTTTCAGCACCAAGGTCTGCACCGAAACCTGCTTCAGTGACCGTGTAGTCTGCCAAGCGAAGTGCTGTAGATGTAGCTAGAACTGAGTTACATCCGTGAGCGATGTTGGCAAATGGACCACCATGTACCAAGGCTGGTGTGCCATAAATTGTCTGTACCAAGTTAGGTTTGATGGCATCTTTTAGAATAAGTGTAAGCGCACCTTCGATTTCAAGATCACGTACATAAACAGGTGTACGGTCATAACGGTAAGCAACGACAATGTTAGCTAAGCGTTCTTTAAGGTCGTTGATGTCAGTAGCCAAGCAAAGAATTGCCATGATTTCAGAGGCTACGGTAATATCAAAACCATCTTCACGGGGGATACCATTGAGTGGGCCACCAAGACCAACTGTCACATGACGAAGAGCACGGTCATTAAGGTCAACGACACGTTTCCAAATAATACGACGTTGATCAATACCTAGGGCGTTTCCTTGATGAATATGATTGTCAAGAAGGGCTGACAAGGCATTATTCGCTGTAGTAATAGCGTGCATATCACCTGTGAAGTGAAGATTGATATCCTCCATTGGAAGAACTTGAGCGTAACCACCACCTGCAGCACCACCTTTAATCCCCATAACAGGACCAAGAGATGGTTCACGAAGGGCAATCATTGTTTTCTTACCAATTTTGTTAAGAGCGTCTGCAAGACCAATTGACATGGTTGATTTACCTTCACCTGCTGGTGTTGGATTGATGGCTGTTACCAAAATCAATTTTCCTGGTTTGTCGTCTTTGACTTCATTGATTTTATCAAATGACAATTTTGCCTTATATTTTCCGTAGAGTTCCAAATCGTCAAAGCCGATTCCAACTTTTTCAACTACTTCTGTGATTGGTTTTAATTCTACACTTTGAGCAATTTCAATATCTGTTTTCATGAGATACTCCTCTATATATTTCTATGTACTATTATAACAAAGATTAATAAAAAACGCACTATTTTTTATAAATTGATTTCAAATGTTCGGTTTTTATTTAGCTATAAAAAGTTATAACTTTATTTTATAGGGGCACGTTTCAAAAACACTTACTATTATTTACTAAAATCTAAATTTTTAGTACAATACTACTATGAAAATTTTGATTACATCAGGTGGTACCACTGAAAAGATTGATGATGTCCGTGGAATCACAAATCATTCAACAGGTTATCTGGGTAAGGAAATCGCTGAACTTTTCTTGGCTAAGGGTCACCAAGTTACCTTAGTAACTGTAAAGACTGCGGTTAAACCTGAACCAAAAGAAAATCTAAAGATTACAGAAATTACCAACGTAGACAGTCTCCTAAAAAGTATGGAGCCACTTGTCAAGGAGCATGATGTCCTCATCCATAGTATGGCTATCTCTGACTATACTCCAATTTATATGACGGATTTCACTGAGTTGGAAGATACGGAAAACCCCAGCCAACTCTTACATAAGTCTAACACTGAGAGCAAGATATCTTCGGCTTCGGATTATCAGGTTCTTTTCCTTAAAAAGACACCAAAGATTATTAGCCTGGTTAAACAATGGAATCCCAATATTCAGTTGGTTGGCTTCAAACTTCTCGCAAATGTCAGCAAAGAGGATCTTTTCAAGGCTGCTCGTGCTAGTCTTAAACGTAATCAAGCAAACATTATTGTGGCAAATGATTTGGGTGAGATTACTCCAAATCAACATATTGCTTATCTAGTTGACGAAAAGGGTGAAGAGATGGTTACAACTAAGTCTGCAATTGCTCAAGCCTTATATGAAAGAATATGCTATGACTAAACGTATCATACTTGCTGTTTCTGGCTCAATTTCCGCCTATAAGTCAGCAGATCTAACAAGCAAACTAAAGAAAAAGGGATATGATATCCACGTCATTATGACTGAGTCTGCTCAATCCTTTATTACGCCTCTAACTCTTCAAGCTCTTTCTAAGAATCCAGTTCACTCCGATGTTATGGAAGAAAAATTGGCTGAACGTATTAATCATATTGACTTAGCTAAGAAAACTGATCTCTTTATTGTTGCTCCAGCTTCAGCAAATACGATTGCCAAATTAGCACACGGCATGGCTGATAACATGCTAACTGCGACGGCTTTAGCTTTGCCAAGCACCACTCCAAAACTAATTGCACCAGCAATGAATACGAAAATGTATGAAAATCCATTGACTAAGAAGAACTTAAAAATCTTGCAAGAAGTTGGCTACCAAGAAATTCTTCCAAAATCTGGTTTACTTGCATGCGGAGATACAGGTCGTGGCGCTCTAGCTGATATTTCTGTCATTATTGAGTCAATAGATAATGCTCTAACAAAATAGTCTTGTTGACAAGAAAAGAAGTTTATGATGAATAAAAAAAATAAAGCAAACCCAACGGCACAATTGGCTCTATTAATAGCCACAATGGTCGTTATTGAGGTACTCAGTCAAACTATCTTTGCTGCTTTTGCACTTCCAATCAAACCAACCCTAACTCATATCCCAGTCATTATTGCTAGTATCGTCTATGGTCCTAAAATTGGTGCATATTTAGGCGGTTTTATGGGGATTATGAGTATTGTTCGTAACACTATCGTCTATACAGTAGGCAGTTATCTCTTCAGTCCTTTTGTGGAAGGAGGAACTTGGGCATCTGCTGTCATTGCAATTGTTCCTCGTATTTTAATCGGTATTTTTCCTTACTTTATCTACAAGTTACTTCAAAATCGCCTAGGCTTGATGCTGTCTGGTGTTTTAGGTGCTTTTACAAATACATTTTTCGTGCTTCTAGGTATCTACTTCCTAATCCCTAATTTCTACTCAGCAGGTGGAAAAACTCTAATGGCAACTATTTTCACTATAAACTCTGTTGCTGAAATGGTTATTGCTGGCCTATTAACGCTTAGTATCACACCTATGCTACTTCGATTGAAAAAATAAAGAAAAAACATGGTAATTAGCATGATTTTTTTCCTTTAGTTGTGATATAATGTAAGCGTTTAAAAATATAAAGGAGATTGATATGTCTTACACTGAAAATTATCAAAAATGGCTCGATTTTGCTGAATTGCCTGCTTATCTTCGTGATGAGTTGGTTTCTATGGATGAAAAAACTAAAGAAGATGCCTTCTATACTAATCTTGAATTCGGTACAGCTGGTATGCGTGGTTTAATTGGCGCTGGTACCAACCGTATTAACATTTATGTTGTTCGTCAAGCAACCGAAGGTTTGGCGCAATTGATCGACTCAAAAGGTGAGGAAGCTAAAAAACGTGGTGTTGCTATCGCTTATGACAGCCGTCATTTCTCTCCTGAGTTTGCTTTTGAATCTGCGCAAGTTTTAGCAGCTCATGGTATTAAATCTTATGTGTTCGAGAGTCTTCGTCCAACTCCTGAATTATCATTCGCAGTACGTCATCTCCACACATTTGCTGGTATCATGATAACTGCTAGCCACAACCCAGCTCCATTTAACGGATACAAAGTTTATGGTGAAGACGGTGGACAAATGCCACCCGCTGATGCCGATGCATTGACAGATTACATCCGTGCTATTGATAATCCGTTCACTGTCAAATTAGCTGACCTCGAAGACAGCAAGGCTAGCGGTCTCATCGAAATCATCGGTGAAAATGTTGATGCTGAATACCTAAAAGAAGTTAAAGACGTTAACATCAACCAGGACTTGATTAATGAGTATGGTCGTGACATGAAGATTGTATACACTTCACTTCATGGTACTGGTGAAATGTTGGCTCGCCGTGCCCTTGCTCAAGCTGGGTTTGATGCTGTTCAAGTCGTTGAAGCTCAAGCGGTTCCTCATGCTGACTTCTTAACTGTTAAATCTCCTAACCCAGAAAACCAAGATGCCTTTGCTCTTGCTGAAGAACTCGGTCGTAATGTAGATGCCGACGTATTGGTTGCAACTGACCCTGACGCGGACCGTCTTGGCGTTGAAATCCGCCAACCAGATGGTTCATACCTCAACCTTTCTGGTAACCAAATTGGTGCTATCATCGCCAAATATATCCTTGAAGCTCACAAAACAGCTGGTACTCTCCCTGCTAATGCTGCCCTTTGTAAATCAATCGTATCAACTGAATTAGTTACTAAGATTGCAGAAAGCTACGGTGCAACAATGTTTAATGTCTTGACTGGCTTCAAATTTATCGGTGAAAAGATTCATGAATTTGAAACACAACACAATTACACTTACATGTTTGGTTTTGAAGAAAGCTTCGGTTACCTCATCAAACCATTTGTACGCGATAAAGACGCTATCCAAGCCGTTCTTATCGTTGCAGAAATTGCTGCATACTACCGTTCACGTGGTATGACATTGGCAGATGGTATCGAAGAAATCTACAAACAATATGGTTACTTCTCAGAAAAGACAATTTCAGTTACGCTTTCAGGTGTTGATGGTGCTGCAGAAATCAAGAAAATCATGGACAAATTCCGTCGCAATGCTCCTAAACAATTCAACAACACTGATATTGCTAAAACAGAAGACTTCTTGGAACAAACAGCTACTACTGCTGACGGCGTAGAAAAATTGACAACTCCTCCAAGTAACGTTTTGAAATACATCTTGGCTGATGATTCATGGTTTGCCGTTCGTCCTTCAGGTACAGAACCAAAAATCAAATTTTACATTGCAACAGTTGGAGAAACTGAAGCGGATGCTAAAGAAAAAATTGCTAACATCGAAGCAGAAATCAATGCCTTTGTAGGTGAATAGTACTTTTGACTTAGAGCTAAGCTCTAGGTCTTTTTGATACATGATAATAATGCCCCATATAAGTAATTACAATCTTTCGCTGCTACACCAAGAAACCACCTATAGATTAAATATATAGGTGGTTTTTCTATTATTCAATTACAGTGCTCCGACTTGTGAATGATGCTTAAACAAGGAGTGAGTAGCTTCGTAAATATGACGTGCAGTCTCTGCATTATTCATCGTATAAAGGTGAACTCCAGCAACGTCTTGTGTAACCAAATCCACGATTTGGTCAACAGCATAAGCTAGACCGGCAGCTCTCAGAGATTCAGGATCATGCTCATACTTATCCAAAATAGCACGGAATTTACGTGGCAAATGGATATTTTCACACGTCTTAAGTAAACGTAGGGCTTGGTTACGATTCAAAATAGGCATAATACCAGCATAGATAGGCACATCAATGCCAGCAAGAGTACATTTATCTTGGAAATCGTAGAAGCGTTCATTATCAAAGAAGAGTTGGGTTACAAGACTTGAACAACCTGCATCTACTTTCTTCTTAAGATTTTGAATATCAGAGATTTGATTTGGTGAATCAGGATGACCTTCAGGATAACAAGCACCAATGATATCAAAGTTAGGAGCTTCTGCCTTGATAAACTCAATCAAATCAGTTGCATATCTGAAGTCTTTTAAAGGTTCGACCCCAGGAATGATGTCGCCACGAAGTGCCAGGATACGATTTACTCCAACAGCATCTAATTCTCGCAAAGTATCAGCTACCTTTTCTTTGCTCAAATAGATTGCTGGAAGGTGAGCAATAGTAGGAATAGCCAGGTCATTTTGAATATGGTCTGCCAAAGGAACCGTTGTCTCTTTGATATTATATTTGTTATTACTAGCTGTTACACTGATAAAATGGGGTGCCGATCCTTTCATGTCATCAAGGGCAAGCAAGATTTTCTTATTGCCTACGGCTGGATTAGGTGGAAAGACTTCAAAAGAGAGGGATGGTGTTTGGCTTGTCATAAGTTTTACCTTCTTCGTTTTAGATTTTTGTTGAGACAAAAGCATTTTTATTAGTGTCAAGTAAACTCGTAGGAATTATTGATCACATTTTGCATCTAGCTTGATTACAAAAATCTTTAGAAAATTATTCACTATTGAAAACCTTCTACATATAGGAAAGAAGCTTTTCAAGGTATTATAACTTCTACTTACAAGTTTTTGCGAGCCGCTTTTGCTGCTTCTAGAAGCTTGGTTAAGCTTTCTTTAGTTTCTTTAATACCACGAGTCTTCAAACCACAGTCAGGGTTGATCCATACTTTACTACTTGGAACTTTAGCCAAGATCGCTTCGATAGTGTGGTCAATTTCACCGTCTTGTGGGACACGAGGTGAGTGGATATCATAAACTCCAGGTCCAACTTCTGTTTGGAAGTTTTGTGCTTTAAGTTCATCCAAAATTTCAAGGTTTGAACGACTAGCTTCAAAAGAGATAACATCTGCATCCAAGTTGTCGATAGCTGGAATGATATCTGTAAATTCTGAGTAACACATGTGTGTGTGGATTTGTGTGTCTGGTGCTACTGTTGAGTGTACCAAACGGAAGGCTGGAATAGCCCAGTCAAGGTAGTCTTCGTACCAGTCACTACGACGGAGTGGCAATTTTTCACGAAGAGCAGCCTCATCGATTTGGATAATTTTAATGCCTGCAGCTTCGAGGTCAAGCACTTCATCCTTGATAGCAAGAGCGATTTGAAGAGTTGAATCTTTAATAGAGATATCTTCACGTGGGAATGACCAATTGAGGATTGTAACTGGCCCAGTCAACATACCTTTAACAGGTTTGTCAGTACGGCTTTGTGCGTAGCTAGACCATTTTACAGTGATTGGATTAAGACGAGTGACATCACCCCAGATGATTGGTGGTTTTACCCCACGCATACCATATGATTGCACCCAACCATTTTTAGAGAAGAGGTACCCAGACAAGTTTTGACCGAAGTACTCAACCATGTCATTACGTTCAAACTCACCATGTACAAGGACGTCAAAGCCAACTTCTTCTTGCCATTTAATCCATTCATCTATAATTTCAGCAAGAAAGGCATCATATTCTTCCTGAGACAATTCATTCTTACGGAAAGCCAAACGTTTGGCACGAACTTCCTTAGTTTGAGGAAATGAACCGATAGTTGTTGTCGGAAGCAATGGAAGTTTGAAGGCATCCTTTTGAATGGCTTCACGTTCTGCGAAAGCCGGTAAACGTGTGTAATCTGCTTCTGTCAAACCTGCAATACGAGCACGAAGTTCAGCATTTGCACCAACACGTTCAATAGCAAAGAGCTCTTTGTTAGCAGCAAGTGATTCAGCACCTTGACCATTACGGATAGCATCCAAATCACGAAGTTCATCTAATTTTTCAACGGCAAAAGCAAAGTGGTTCAAGATTGCTGGTTCAAATTCTTCATTAGCAGTCGTAAATGGCACATGAAGAAGTGAGCATGAGCTTGTCAATACGATTTTTTCAGCTGGAATTTGTTCAAGAACAGCCAAGCTCTTTTCGTAGTTGTTGCGCCAGATGTTTTTACCATTGACAATACCTGCATAGAGAGTCTTGTCAGCTGGGAATCCACCTTTGACAAGTTCAAGCGTCTTCTTACCTTCGACAAAGTCAAGACCGATAGCATCTACTGGCAAGTTTACAAGATCATTGTATACATCACGAACATCACCAAAGTAAGTTTGAATCAAGACCTCAAGGCCTTTCTTGTCAGCCAAGATTTTATTGTACAGATTCAAGAAGAGTGCTTTTTCGTCAGCAGTCAAATCTTTAACAAGTGCTGGTTCATCAAGTTGGATACGAGTAGCACCAAGTTCAGCCAATTTTGCAAAGACATCTTGGTAGGCAGCAATAAAGCTATCGACGAAGTCTTCTGCTTTCACACCATCTTCGAAATCAGACAATTGAAGGAAAGTGAATGGTCCAACCACAACTGGGCGAGTATCCAGACCCAAGTCTTTGGCTTCTTGGTACTCATCAAAAATCTTGTGACCAGCCAATTTTACTGCTGTTGTTTTTTCAAATTTTGGAACGATGTAATGGTAGTTGGTGTTGAACCATTTCTTCATTGGAAGAGCACGCACATCCCCCTTTTCACCTTGGTAACCACGTGCCAAAGCAAAGTATTGTTCCAATTCAGTCAAATCCAAGTTTTTCACAGACTCAGGAACTACGTTGAAAAGGAAGGCCGCATCAAGGAAGTTATCGTAATGAGAAAAGTCATTTGAAGGAATTTCAGTAATACCTTTTTCTTTAACAATATTCCAGTGTTTTGCACGCAAATCTTTAGCAGCCGCTAAAAGTTCGTCTGCAGTAATTTCATTTCTAAAATATTTTTCTGTAGTAAATTTTAATTCTCGGAATTCACCCAAACGTGGGAAACCAATGATAGTAGTTGACATCTTGTGTCCTCCTCTTTGTTGTTGATTTAATCTTACCAAAGAAATAAATATCTGTATAATTGTTATCAGTTTTCAATATATATAGTTTTAAACTATATCCTATAAAATAAAGGATTTCTGGTCTCGTTGTCTTATTTTTAATTAGATATTTGTATAGCTAATAACTATATAGGGAGATGATAAGGTCATTTTTATCAAAAAAACCTCTAGACTTTTGTCTAGAGATATATCTTACTTTTTCTTCTTTAATATTTAGTAATCAACTCATCCATGTTCACTATTGAGTAGTAAAGTCATAAAATAAGGCGTTTTAATCAAAACTAAATCTTAAACTCGTTCTTGAAGCCAAGAAGACGTATAGGACATGTTCTCACTGTTATAGCTATTCCAAATAAAATAGCCCAAAATCACCAAGACCACTAGGAAACATATTCCCAATACTGCTAACCAAATGATTTGCTTCTTTAAACTATCATACTCACTCATATAGCCATTATGAAGTTTTATAAGCTCGTCTCTCTTTTTATTGCTTGACTCTTTTGCAATGGCAATCTCAAGCTCGTACATTTGATGTTTCCAAGAATTCCGCTTGGAAGTCACTTTTTTCAATTTTTTATTTGAAAGACTACGGTTCCCTTTCTCAAATTTATTTTTTTTAGTCATATTTCCCTCTAAAATCCTTTAATTTTAAAAAATGTTTGTAAAAACCCCGTTGTTATGGGCTTTTTCTTTGTTTTAAAAGGCTGTTTCAGCAATTTGCTTTCCTTTTTGCTTACTTTTATATGGATTTTAGAGCCACTTCATAGAATGAGACGGCTTTTTTAGCGTTCTCTTTTGATAAGTGACTGTATATGTCCATAGTCATTGAAAGTTTAGAATGTCCTAGACGGTGTTGCAACTCCTTATAAGGAATACCCGAATTAAGAAGTAAACTAGCATGAGTATGTCGAAAACCGTGAAAACCTATGTTAGTTACCCCAGCGCGTTTAAAGTGTGTTCCTAATCGACTTTGCAAGGTACGGCTATTAGGATATTCATGTATAAAGTCCGAGAATACCACTGTTTCAGTCCTACCTAGTTTCCAAGCTTCTTGAGTTTGCTTGTGTTGGTATCTTTTCATCATGGTTACGGTTTGCTTATCTATGTCTATATCTCGGTAACCAGATTTTGATTTTGGACTGTTTAACTTCATTTCATAGTTTAAAGTCTTGGTTATATGGACAACCGAGTTATCAAGGTCAATATCAGACCATGAGAGAGCCAATGCCTCATTAATACGGCAACCCGTAGCAAGTAAGAATTTGTATAGCGTGATGTCATAATAATTTTTATATTTAGAGTTGTCTAAACTATCAAGGTAGGTAAGAAATTGTTTTAGCTCGTCATTGTTGAAATGCTTAACTTTGGCTTTCTTATCCTTTTGAGTGTTTCGAGGTAAAACAACATTGCTAGCTGGGTTAGTAGGAATAACTTGTAAAACCACGCCATACTGTAATATACGCTTATTAAGGGCGTGAATTTTGTCGTAATGCAGATAAGCGCCAACTTCACCAGTATTTGTACTGTTTGCCAGCTTATTCATAGTGGACTGAATGAGTGGGGTTGTCAGCTTATCCAGTTTAAACTCACCAAACAACGGTAAAACATGGTTATTTAAGAGCCCTTTTTGTGCCCTCTTTGTGTTAGCTTTAACTGTATTTTTATAGCTATCCCACCATGAAATAGCTAATTCCTCGTATGTTTCTATCGCTACTTCTTTGTAACGTGTTGAGCCATTGGCTTTAAAATCAAATTGCGCTTGTTGGGCTTTGGTCTTGAGTTCTTTCTTTGTCCTAGCGGTTACTTTGGTTGTAACTTTCTTTCCAGTGATTACATCAACACCAAGATATATATTAGCACGATAGACGGTTGAGCCGTCTTTTTTCTTTATCTCGTTAATTTTCATGATAAACCTTTCTAAACATCAGCAGGCAAGCCATATTATATCGGGTTTAGATTGGTTTATATATTTTAGAGATAGTTGTTTATTTCAAGTTCTTTAACTCTTGTTTTGAGTAATCAATTTTTTGTTTCAATTTTTCATATTGTAAGAGCATTGTTTGTGACTCGTAAAGTTTTTTATTCCATTTATCTAAACTGTTAACTAGATAGTCTAGGGTGTCAATCAATTCTAAGGTTTCTTTTTGCTCCAGTTTATTCTCTTTCGTTCCCTCTTTCAATGTCGACAATACTTCAAAAATAGTCTCCAAAAAATAGTCGTAATGGTCCGAGGCTTGTCGCCTCGCCTTTTGTTGTTCTTCGACACCTTTTTTTAGAATATCCTCGGTTTCGGTTACTAAATCCTCTATATCCTCATAACCTAACAAATAACCTACTGTAACACCGAAATAATCGGCTAATACTTTGGCTTTCTCTGGTTTAATTTGGCGTTCTCCTTGTTCCCAATAGATATAGGTTCTCTTTGTGACACCAACTATATCAGCCATTTCTTGTTGGGTTTTCTTTTTACTTTGTCTCAATTCTTTTAATCTATTCATATTTTTACTATACCTTTTTTAAAACAGTATAGCACTATTTTTTATTTAGGTGAACAAAAAATGCAACAAATCAATGTATTTTACTTGACTTTGCACTTTTTGTTCACTAAAATACAATTAGCAATATAAATATTGCACAAAAAATTCAACAAGGAGTAAACAATGAAAAATAATCTACGAGTTTTACTTGCAAAGAAACGCCAAAAAGTATCAGATTTAGCAAAAGGAACTGGACTTTCTAAAAGTGCACTGACTGCACTTTATTATGAACGTACAAAACATCCCGATATTGGCACTCTGAAAAAAGTTGCTGACTATCTAAATGTTAGTATTGATGAACTCTTAACCGTTGACGATTGAGGACAACAAAAAAAAGGCTTCGCAGTCACCAAACTTACAAGCCTTTAAACATTACAACTAAAACGCAACACACTGGCAGGCAAGCCATATTATATCGGGTTTTAGAACATTTATATAGATACCTCAATTATACCATGAATTGCTGGTATCGTATACCCCTACTTAGAGCGCTACCTCTTAAAAATAGCAGTAAAAAACAAGGTCTAACCAGTAATTAAACATAAACGAGGTAAAGAAAATGACGAAGAAAAACACAATCACAGTTAACCAAAGTAACAAACTAGGTTTTAAATTGACGGACGTTAAAACTGGTTTGCAAGCACTACGCAACCACGCTAACACTCTTATGCTTGCGAAACGCGCTGGGGCAGATAATGGGCTACTGCGCTATGAAACAGATAACTTTCTAGAAACAGTCTTTGAGATGGTTGAAATTTATTCTAACGAGTTAGATAGGGTTGCTTTTTACCTACTCGAATGCGACAACCCAGAGGAATTAAGAGCATACGAGGCAGAGGAAAAAGGAGAGTAAGTTATGACTACTGAATTAAATTTATCTGCTAGCCAGTTTATTATCCTAGCTATTATTTTATCGCTTGCCGTAACTGTTTTATGGCTTAAAAAAAGCTATTTTCAGCTTGATATAGAGCCCGTGACAGATAACACCACGCACAACGTAGGCACACGCTACGGAGCTTATATTCAATCACAAGGCAAGTATTACAACTAGAAAGAGGAACATCATGACCGAAAAATTTAACTTACCAGCCGAAAGAGCTAAAAGCTTTGGCTTAGAACTCGAAGAGGCTTATAACACTATGGTGGCTTTTTCCCTTGAAAATAAATTTGATTGTTACCCACCACAAGACCGCAAGAAGCTAGAAAGTGTGCTTGAGTTTTTAATGGACACCACTGATATGTGGATGAATGGGCAAATTATGGTAAGTAGCCAAGAAAGAGGTGTGAATGAAAAGAAATAGACCGCAAGAGGTTGAAATGGCGGTTTTAGCTCTCCTAAAGAAAGGGCGTGCTAATGCTACGACTGGTGGAGAGCTAGCCACTATCACGGGTTACAACACTCGTCTAATATCCAGTGCAATTAGTAACCTAATTATTCACTATGGTGTTCCTATCATTGGCGCTAGGGTTGGTACTCGTAATGGGTACTATATAGCAGAAACCAGAGAAGAACTATTAGAGGGGCTTGTCTCTCTAAAAAACCAAGTTAAGAACGAGCAGAAAAGGTTAGACGTTCTAATGTCTATTGAGGACGTGACTAACTACGAGAAAATACTAGAAAGGGGCTAATATGCAAGTATTAAGCGAAGAATACCAAAAGGAGCTCGCTCAAGGGGTTATATCGGTACTAGATAAAGCCCTAGAGGGCTATTCTAAGTTCGATAAACACCAGTTAGGGCTAATCACTGCCCAGCAAGCTATGGACGAGCTAGGACTTAAATATAACACCCTAAGACGTTGGGAAGAGGCAGGGCTTAAACGCTATCAACCACCAGTGGAAGACACGCGCAAAGTCTATTACCGTGTCAGTGATATTCTAGCTTTTCTAGGTGTCTATAACTAGAGGAGGGTGTAAGTATGCCTATTTATGAAAGTAAGGGCTTCGGTAATGACTTAAATTTATTCGATAAAAAAGCACCCTTTGACTATATCGCAGAATTTAGACCTATAACAGTTCCCAAAGGTGTAAAAATTGACGATTTTAAGCGCAATTCAGCCCCCTATTGTATTGCTGGCATGGTGAAACAAGACGAGAATGGCAATTACAAGCGCAATAATGCTAGTTTAATTTACCGTGATTTGATTTTCTTGGATTATGACGAGCTAGAGGCTAGCACAGATTTCGCTAGGGTCGTCCATGAAGTCCTAAAAGGGTACTCCTATACTATTTACCCCACCATCAAGCACACAAAAGAAAAGCCCCGTTATAGGCTCGTTATTAGACCTAGTGACAAGATGGACGAGCAGACTTATAGGCAGACTGTCCAAGAGATAGCGAATAAAATCGGACTACCTTTTGACAATACAAGCCTAACATGGTCGCAGTTACAAGGTTTACCAGTAACCACTGGAGACCCCAACAACTATGAAAGAATAGTAAACAGAGGCCGTTCATATCCTGTAGCAAATACAGTTACGGCTAGCCAAAAACCACACTATCGCACACCACGGAAAAGCAGTAATAAAACAATTACCATGCGCGTGCTAGATACCTTATTACATGGCTTTGGTGACGAGGGTGGGCGTAATGTTGCGGTAACTAAGTTTGTAGGGTTACTACTATCAAAATATGTAAAGGCAGATATTCCCACCGCCTATGAGCTGACAATGATAGCTAATAGGGTTACTGATAAACCTTTATCTAGCAATGAGATTGATAGGACTTTTAGGAGTATCTTAACTTTGGAAATGAGAAAGAGAGGTATAGAGCCATAGAAAAAGAAGAATTACAAGAATTTGAAGACAAATTATCACAAGTTGACCAGTCTTTTTTTGGACCTGACTTTAGAACTAAAAAAGGCAGAGGAGGTGAAGAATATGTCGCTAGCAGTCCCTACAATGTCAGTAAGGTTTTTGAATTTCATGACAATATCTTTAAAGGTATTAAATACAATGAATTTGAAAGAACTATTGAAATCACAAAGACACTCCCTTGGTCTAAAGAAAAGGGGTTATGGACAAGCGAGCAGACAAACCTTTGTATCGCCTTTATTGATGAAAATTATAGTTTTACACCTCGAAAAGAACACATAGAAGTAGCCGTTACCGCGTTGGCTAAAAAGAACACCTATCACCCCATTAAACAACGCATAGAAAGCAAAGAATGGGATGGTAAACCACGAGGGGAGCGCTATTTTATCGACTTATTAGGGTGTGCTGATAATTCTTATAACAGAGAAATAGCTAAGGTATGGCTGACGGGGCTCATGGCTAGGGTTTATCTCGAAAAAGTTAAGTTTGAAGTTGTCCCTATTTTAATTGACAAAAGGCAAGGAACTGGGAAAAGTACAGCAACTAAGCGATTACTTCCAGACTATCACACCGACTCAGAAATAACGTTTGGTAAACGTGATAGCGATTATCAAAAAATACAAGCTAATGCCATCATTGAATTAGGGGAACTAAAAGGAATGTCAAAAGCAGAAATTGAAACCGTTAAAAGTTTCATTTCTTCGGATAGTGACACTTATCGCGACCCTTACGAGCGAAAGGCTACCCCACACCCTAGGCATTGTGTCTTTATTGGAACGGCTAACAAGAAATCTTTTCTTAAGGATAGCGGAACAGAAAGACGTTTCTTCCCTATTGAGTGTGGTGTTAACGACGTAAAGCAACACCCTATGGATATTGAAGAAGATTACTTTTTACA
>ENA-OQHZ01000630-OQHZ01000630.1-human-gut-metagenome-genome-assembly--contig:-NODE-630-length-18273-cov-7.428776_pt1 | contig 18273 bp, 12 predicted proteins | sample MGYA00242642_ERZ504734 | MGnify/ENA primary metagenome ERZ504734 (study PRJEB26092, sample SAMD00036210) | human gut metagenome | host: Homo sapiens | study: EMG produced TPA metagenomics assembly of...
GGGGCTATTCCCGCGTTGCGCTAGCTGCGGAAACGCGGGGCCCGTTCAGGCTGTTGCGTTGAGATTGAAAATCAACCAAAGAGTTTTTCGAGCGCGTTTCGAGCAATTCCTACCCTTTTCATAGGAGTAAACTTGCCCCACTGCAAATGCTCGAAAGGACCAGCATGAAAGAACTCTCCAACCGCACGGCAACATTTACCGATTCGGTCATCCGCCGCATGACGCGCATCTCCAATAAGTATGGCGCCGTCAACCTGTCGCAGGGCTTCCCCGACTTCGATCCTCCGGCGCAGCTGCTCGAGAGCCTCAGCACCATCGCGACCGACCCCAAGCCGCTCTATCACCAGTACTCCATCACTTGGGGCTCTCAGGCCATGCGCGAGGCGCTCGCGGCCAAGCAGGAGCACTTTATGGGCATGTCGATCAACCCCAACGAGAACATCGTAGTCACCTGCGGCTCCACCGAGGCCATGATGGCCGCCATGATGACGGTTACGAACCCCGGAGACAAGGTCGTCATCTTCTCGCCGTTCTACGAGAACTACGGCGCCGACACGATTCTCTCGGGCGCTGAGCCCATCTATGTGCCGCTCAACCCGCCCACGTTCGACTTCGATCGCGAGGTCCTCGAGGCAGCCTTCCGCGACAACGAGCCCAAGGCCATCGTCCTGTGCAACCCGTCCAACCCTTGCGGCAAGGTCTTTACGCGCGAGGAGCTCACCTTTATCGCCGACCTCTGCAAAAAGTACGACGCCTACTGCATCACCGACGAGGTATACGAGCATATCGTCTACGCGCCCCACGAGCACGTCTATATGGCCACGCTGCCCGGCATGTTCGAGCGAACCATCAGCTGCAGCTCGCTGTCCAAAACGTACTCCATCACCGGCTGGCGTCTGGGCTACACCATCGCCCCGGCGCAGATCACCGAGCGCATCAAGAAGGTCCACGACTTCCTCACCGTGGGTGCCGCCGCTCCCCTACAGGAAGCCGTCGTCACCGCACTCAACTTCGACGACAGCTATTACCAGGAGGTCCTCGACCTCTATACCGCCAAACGCGACCTGTTCTGCCAGGGACTCGACAGCATCGGTCTTGAGCATAACGTGCCGCAGGGCGCCTACTACGTCATGATGGACATCTCTGAGTTTGGCTATGACAGCGACCTCGAATTCTGCGAGGACCTCGCGTCTAAGGTGGGCGTGGGTGCCGTGCCCGGCTCGAGCTTCTTCCGCGAGCCCGTCAACCATCTGATTCGTTTCCACTTTGCCAAGCGAGACGAGACGCTCAACGCGGCGCTGGAGAACCTCAAGTCGCTACGTGATAAAATCAAGCCGCGCGGGTAAGGACGGCCCGGCAACTAAACTAACCAAAGACGCCTCGCACCGCCCGCCGCGTTGCGAGGCGTCTTTTTATAGCGCTTTCTTAAATGGTTTAGAGCCCTATACTTTAGTCATGGAGCAACTCGTCCCAGAGAGAGGAATACTATGGCAAAACAGCAGCTTATCGGAGCGCTCGAGGCCGGTGGCACCAAGATGGTCTGCGCCACGGGCTATGCAGACGGTACGGTCCTGGAGCGTGAGCAGATCGCGACCACGACCCCGCAGGAGACCGTTGAGGCCGTCAATGCATGGTTTGCCGACAAGGGCATCGCCGCGCTGGGCATCGGCGCCTTTGGCCCCACCGCGGTCAACCCCGCCTCGCCCCAATACGGCAAGATCCTGGAGACGCCCAAAACGGCATGGCACTACTTCGACCTGCTGGGCACCATCCAAAACGAGCTCAATATTCCCTGTGGCTACGATACCGACGTCAACGTCGCCTGCCTGGGCGAGGGCACTTTTGGTTGCGCCCAGGGCCTCACCGACGTGGTCTACCTGACCATCGGCACCGGTGTGGGCGCCGGCGTGCTCTCGGGAGGCAAGCTCGTGCACGGCATGATGCATCCCGAGGCCGGCCACATCCTGGTCACACGCGACCCGCGCGACACCATCGGCGAGCACAGTGCCTGCCCCTTCCATGACAACTGCCTCGAGGGCCTCATCGCCGGTCCCGGCGTTAAAAAGCGTTGGGATGGCAAGAGCGCCGGAGACATGGCCGATGACCCGGAGGCCATGGACCTGCTCGCAGGCTATCTGGCACAGGCGCTCATGACCTACACGCTGTGCTACGCACCGCAAAAGATTATCATCGGCGGCGGCGTGGCCGACCACACCCCCATCGTGCCGCTTGCACGCAAAAAGTGCGCCGAGATGCTCAACGGCTATATCGTCACGCCCGAGGTCAACGACATCGATACCTACATTGTCAACAACAGCCTCGAGGGCAAGCAGGGCATCATGGGCTGCCTGGCCCTGGGCGCCCAGGCGCTCCAGTAAAGGGTGCATCAACGGCGCACGGCGTAGCCAAGCTCGCAAAACGCCCGGACAAAACCGTCACGCCCCGCAGAGGCCCTCAAACGAACAAGGCCGCCTAGGACCAAGCAAAACGTCCTAGGCGGCCTTTTTGGTGTAAATCAGCGACCGTAAGAGATATCGGAGCACGACGCCTGTCGTCGCCCCGCAGCAGTCGATCATCACATCGGTAATCATGCCGGCGCGACCGGGCACAAAAAGCTGGATCGTCTCGTCGATAGAGGGAACAAGCAGCAAGAACACCGCCGTGGGCAGCAACACATCAAACGTGCGCACGCCTTCGAGGTCAAAGGCGTGCGTCGCCAAGATGCCAAGCACCATGTACTCGGTAAAATGAGCGCACTTGCGCACGACGAAGTTGGTCACCCACTCGTATGGAAGCCCCAGGGCCTGCAAAAAGCCGCGAATGGATTCCATGATCGACAAGCTCAACGAACCAGACCCCGTACCGGGAACCAGCGAATTGCCCCAAATGACGAGCACCATGGCGCAGGCGGCAAGCGCCCATTTTCGATCGAGCTTAACCATGAGGCAATTATGCCTCCGCGCGCAGCGGTGTAAAGCTGGCGGTACCGCCCTCGATAACGCTCAGATAGGCACGGCCCGTGCGCTTGACGGCCGCAGACTGTAGACGGTTGATCTCTTCCTCGAGAATCTGATTGACGCGCTCATGGCGACGGTTTTCCATAACGCCGGCAGCGATAGCCTCGGCGCGCTCGATACCCTCGCGCGAGATACGCGCGGTATCCTCGGGAAGCACGGAGCTGTGGCGGCCGACATAGACGGGAGCAACCGAGACAGGTGAGGCTGCAGGCGTGGGCACCGCCACGGGGGTTGGCTCGGCAGCCTCGGCCATGATCGCCATGGCGGCGGCCCACATGTCCTCGTGGCCCGAATAATCGGCCATGGGGACATCTTCCTCAAGAGAGGCATCGGGGAGACTGTCGGTATCCACGCGATCCTGGGCATCGATAGACGCAGTGATGGCGGCAGGCTCGTCCAGATCGGAGAGATCCACACCCTTGGCATCGGAAATGATGGGCATGCTGGCGAGCTTGGCGTTGTACGGCGCCGCCTCCGCGGCCTGCATTTGGGCCGAAGCGCCCCAAAGCGAGCTTTCGGCGGCTCGGCGAGCGGCAATGGTCTCCTCGTCGACAGCCAGGGGCTCATCGGCAAAGGGGTCGGCGACAGGAGCCACCTGAGCTGCGCTCTGTTGGCCGGTCGAAGCGGCCGCCGCGGCAGAAGTGTACGCAGCCGACGATGCGCCGCTATAGGCGGCATTGTTGGCGGCGTTGGCCACAAGCGCCACGAAGGCTGCGGTGCTACCCGCAGGGGCGGCGTGAGAGCCCGAGACGGCGCGTGCGGCAGCGGCAATGTCATCGCGATTGTAAGAACCGGTCTTTCCACCGTTGGTGAGCTCGTCGATTGCGACCTGGTAGACATCGCGCGAACGCACGGGATCGCAGCTGACCGGGGAATCGTCATCGAGCATGCTGTCGATCATAGACCAGGCCTCGGCCTCATCCATGGCGTTAGCCGCGCGCGCGATGGTGGGAACGCCATCGTCGGCGTGGCGGCGCTGGAACGCACCGGTCAGGCCGGAGAGAAATGCGGAAGAAGGCTGTGTGGCATTGGCCTGATCGGCCGGGACCGCAGGCTGAGGCGCCGACCCCTGCTGCTGCGCGGGAATCGAGGCGGTCTTGAACTCGTTGTGGGTCCGGCCAAACTGAGCGGCGCCGCCCACGGCATCGGGCTCAAACAGGCGGCCATCATGCTCAGAGCGATACTCGGAGATGCCCAGCGAGGCTGCGTAGATGCCCACGCCCGCCACCGCACCAACGGCGAAGGGAACCGCGCCCGCGACAACCGTCTCGTTGACCGACGAGAACGGCAACGTCGCGGCATACATCACCACGGGGGCGGCAAGGCCGATCCCGCAGGAAAGTCCAGCAAGGACTGCTCGTTGTGTTGCATCAGAAGAAGCCATGAGCTCTCCCCATCTTCCAGCACCCAAATCGCATCATTTAGTTGGCTGCGCGAGAGAAGATGAAGCGGGACATGCGTCCCAAAGCAACGGTATATGGTTCGTTTCATCTGCGTTTTCCGTCGCGAAGCTTAAAAGTTATTATGCGAAACCGACCCTCCGATTGCAAGCGATGAGGCCGGATTATGGCTCGAAAACTGCTGCTTGTCGGTCATAAGGTCAGAAAATATTGCCGAGTGGCGCCGTAAAGAAAGGGCCGGGGCATAAACCCCGGCCCGATTGCCCGTTCTTATGGCGATATAGCGTGCGGCTTTTGGTCTAAAACGTCTGCTCGTAGTCGCTGTGCTTTTTGGCCGAACGCACCAAGAACTCCTGATTGGTGTTGGTGCCCTTAAGGCCCTTAATAAACGACGCCGCCGCGCGCTCGGTGTTGTTCATGCCGGCGAGAATGCGACGCAGGCCGAAGACAAACGGGCGCATCTGCTCGTCGACCAGCAGGTCCTCGTTGCGCGTACCGGAGGCAACGGGGTCGATGGCCGGGAAGATGCGACGGTCGGCGAGGTCGCGGTCGAGCTTGAGTTCCATGTTGCCGGTGCCCTTGAACTCCTCAAAGATGACCTCGTCCATCTTGGAGCCGGTGTCGATAAGGGCGGAGGCGAGGATGGTGAGCGAGCCTCCATTTTCGATATTGCGGGCTGCACCCAGGAAACGCTTGGGCGGATACAAGGCCGCCGAATCGACACCGCCCGAAAGGATGCGGCCCGAGGCGGGTGCCGCCAGATTGTAGGCGCGGGCAAGACGCGTGATGGAGTCGAGCACCACCACGACATCGCCGCCCAGCTCCACAATGCGCTTGGCACGCTCGATGACGAGCTCGGCCACGCGGGTGTGGTTGTCGGCGGGCATATCGAAGGTCGAGGCCACGACCTCGCCCTTAATGGAGCGCTGCATATCGGTGACCTCTTCGGGGCGCTCGTCGACGAGCAGGCAAATGAGGTGCACCTCGGGGTTGTTGATCGAGATGGACTGGCAGATCTTCTTAAGGATCGTTGTCTTGCCGGCCTTGGGCGGCGACACGATCAGGCCACGCTGGCCCTTGCCGATCGGCGACACGATATCGATGGCGCGACCGGTGATGGAATCCTTGCCGTGCTCCATGCGCAGCGGCTCGTTGGGATAGACCGGGGTAAGGTCGCCGAACTTGGGGCGGTTGCGGATCTGCTCGGGATCCATGCCGTTAACGGTCGTGATCTTGGCGAGGCCGGCTCGCTTGTCGCCGCCGCGCGAGGGGCGCAGCGAACCCTCGATGACATCACCCGTGCGCAGGCGTGCGGAGCGGATGAGGTAAGCGGGGACGAAGGCGTCTTCGTTGGACTTCATGTAACCGTGAGCATGGATGATGCCGGAGTTGTCCGGGCGAATCTGCAGGATGCCCTTAATGTCGCGGAAGCCCTCGGCCTTCGCGGCGGTCGTGTAGATCTCCTCGACAAGCTCGGCCTTCTTCTTGCCGGTCGTCTCGATCTCGAACTCTTTTGCCTTCTCGCGCAGCTCGGCTACCTTCATGGCCGCAAGCTCCTCGCGCGAAAGCGTGGGCTCGGTGGGGGCGGCGTTGCGCTCCTTGTTGCGCTGTTTGCGGTCGCGCTGACGGCTGCGGCGGTCGTTGTTGCGATCGTCCTTGCGGTCGTTGCGCTCGTCGTTGCGCTTGTGCTGACGGCGGCTGGGGCGGGCGCCCTCTTCGGTCTCGGTGCCTTCGGCAGCCGCGGCTGCGGTTGCATCGGAGCCGGACGGAGCCTCGCCCTCTGCCTTGGCGTCGGCGTTGGCATGGTTGCTGGGTTCGGCGTCGCCCTGCTGCTCGGCACCCTTGGCCCTCGCGGACTTCTTGCGCGTGCGCTTGGGCTTCTCAGTTGCCGGCTGGTCGACGTTCTCGGCCTCGGAAGCGGCATCGGCGGTTGCCTCGGAGGACTTGTCGTCGACGGGCTTGGCCTCAGCCTTGACCTTCGCCTTCGTCGAGCGCTTTGCCGCGGTGCGACGGCTGCGGCCGGGACGGACATCGGCGGGCTCGGCATCGGCAGATGCGGGAGCCTCGGTGGACGGAGCGTCCTGGACCGGGGCATCGGCCGTGGCCGTAGGCTCGGCCGTCACCGCTGCGCCCTGGGCAGCAGCTGCTGCGGCAGCGGCTTTCTCGGCCTCAACATACGCCTTGGGCTTGCGGCCGCGACGATGCGGGCGCAGAGCCGGATTAACGACGGGAACCTCGTTGACCTCAGCGTGCACGACGGGCTCAGCGGAGGAAGCGCCCTCCGCTGCAGCAGAACGAGCCGGAGCTTCAGCGACCTCAGGAGTCAGCTGCTCGGCGGGCTGCTGCGTCTTGGCTGCCGCACGGCGCCGCGTGCGCGGTGCCGGCTTCTCGGCCGACTGTTCGGCAGCAGGAGCCTCGGGGGCGACCGACGCAGCGAACTCAGTCAATGCCGCGGCCTCGCGCTCGGCAGCGCGACGGCGGGCACGCACAACCTGGGCCTCGCTAATCTGCGCCAGTGCACGGGCCTGCGCGACCTCATCGGAAATGGGGGCCGAAGCATCGGTGGCAACGGGGCGCTTCGCGCGCGTGGTGCGCGTCGTACGACGCTTGGGCTTTTCGGCATCCTCGCCGTCCGCAGCAGGCTTGGCCAAACGACGCGTGCGCTTAGGCTTAGCGGGAGCAGCCTCCTCGCTAGCAACAGGCGTGGTGGGCGTGGCGGCCTTAGGCGCCTCGGGAGCCGAGACCTGCGACGGCGCGGGTACCACGGCCTGGTCCGACGTAAGCGGTGCAGCGGGAGCCGTTTGCGTCGTCGTTATTTCGTTTTCTTGTTGTTGATCAGACACAGTGTTTGCTCAACTTTCTTTTCAAGCCCTGCGATCACATGCTCCCTGCATATACCTTCAGGGCGGCTAAACAGTCTAGCTCCGTCCAAAAAGCGACGGGCATCATTGATCTGTATCGAGATGATTGCGTCAAATACGCAGCGTTAGTGTAACACAACCGCTGCCACCTGCAACTTAGTCATCGGGGACGTTCATAAACGACTAGTCAAAAGGGACACTCTTTACAAAGTTCCGGCGTACACCATCGCCACATCATAAGCTGCGGTGAAATAGTTCCCAAATCCCGGCCGACACCTCTATAGCAGGAACCATTCCACCGCAACTCACAAGAAGAAGGCAGATCAAGCCTCAAGCGTCGAGAAAACGGTACAGCTAAGGGGCAAGGGCATCGGTCCCAAGATCAACACGCCACGAATCACGCCCATCTACTACGTTTGCCCCCGCACCCTGACCGTGCTCATTATTTTTCGAAAGTCGCAGGCCTGCTACCTGCGGTTTTAATATTGCGATTTTCTGCGTGGTCCGGGGAACGCACTTAAACGTAGTAGATGTCCCCGATTCTTGGCAGAAGGTGTTCCGCCGTTCCTCCACGGGACAACAATGATCCGTTTTCCTCCGTCCCCAAAGGGTCATTTTCAAAACCATGACGGTTTACTACGATGAATCGCTCAACCACGACCGCGCAAATACCTGAAAAAATAAAACCCCAGCTAGATGGCTTGCACTTTTCAGTGAAAAGCCCGCGTGGTTGTAATCCCTCGATTCATCGTAGTAAACCGGTATGGTTGTGGTTTAGTAACATTTCCCAACACACCAAAAAGCATCGCCAAACGCAAAAAGCCCGACCTCCGCATAGGAGATCGGGCTTAGAAGGCTCAGTTGAACCGAACCAACGCAGTCAAACGACCAGCGCTTACATCTGCTCGGGGGCAGAAACGCCAACGAGGGTAAGCACCAGGGCGAGCGTCACGCGGACGGCGTCGCAGGCGGCCAGACGGGCGCGCGAGAGCTCGGGGTCGACGGGACGGCCCTCGCTCGGCAGAACCTGGCAGGCGGCGTAGAAGCTGTGGAAGTCGCCGGCGAGCTCCTCGGCAAAGTGCGTCAGGCGGAACGGGGCGCGATCGCGAGCGCAGCTGGCAATCAGGTCGGTGAGCTCGTTGAGCTTACGCGACAGGGCGAGCTCGGTCGGGTCGGTCAGCAGCGAGTAATCGACGTTCTCACCGATGGCCTTGGCGGCGACGGCCTTCATGCCCATCTCGTCAGCCTGCTCAGGCGTAACGTCAGCGGCGCGGCGCAGGATGGAGCACACGCGAGCGTGAGCGTACTGCACGTAGTACACCGGGTTGGAGTTGTCGCGCTTCTTGACGGCCTCGATGTCGAAGTCGACCATCTGGTTGGAGCTCTTGGAGATGAGCGTGTAGCGAGCGGCGTCGGAGCCGACCTCGTCGACGAGTTCCTGCAGGGTCACCATGGTGCCCTTGCGCTTGGACATACGGACGGGCTTGCCGTTGCGCAGCAGGTTGACGAGCTGGCCCAGCAGAACCTCAAACTTGCCGGGATAGCCAAGAGCGTCACAGACGCAGCGGACGCGCTCGATGTAGCCGTGGTGGTCGGCGCCCCAGATGTCGATGACGTGGTCGACGCGCTGGAACTTATCCCAGTGATAGGCAACATCGGAGGCGAAGTAGGTGTACTCGCCATCGGACTTGATCAGGACGCGGTCCTTGTCATCGCCCAGGTCGGTGGAACGGAACCACAGGGCGCCGTCCTTGGTGTAGAGGTAGCCCATCTTGTCGAGCTTCTCAAAAGCGCGGTCGACGGCGGAGGTGCCGGCGGTCTCGCCCTCGGTGTCCTTCACGTACAGAGAGCGCTCGGAGAACCAACGATCAAAGTCGCAGTTAACGGCGTGGCAAAGGTCGCGCATGTTGTCGACCATCTTTACGTAGCCGCGCTCGCGGAAGCTCTCCATGCGCTCCTGCGGATCGGCGTTGACCCACTTATCGCCGTCGGTGCGCCAGAACTCGGCAGCCTCGTCGATGATGTAGTCGCCGCCGTAGGAGTCCTTGCCCAGAGTCTCGGCAAAGTTGTCCTGATACGGATGGGTCTCGGGATGCTCGTCGCTCTCGTCGGCAACAAAGGCGTCGCGGTCGGCGATCAGAAGCTTGTGAGCCTCGTCGATATCCACGCCCTGCTTGGCGATGATGTCGGCAAGCTGCATATAGCGCGTGCTGATGGAGTTACCGAAGGTGTTCATCTGAGAGCCGTGGTCGTTGATGTAGAACTCACGCTGGATGTCGTAACCGGCGTGGTCCATCACACGGCAAAGGGAGTCGCCCAGAGCGGCCCAGCGGCCATGACCGATGTGCATGGGGCCGACGGGGTTGGCGGAGACGAACTCGACCTGAGTCTTCAGGCCGCCACCGACGTTGGACTTAGCGAAGTCCATACCCTTCTCGCGGGCCTCGCCAAAGATGGCGTTCTTGACGGCGACGGAGAGGTAGAAGTTGATGAAGCCAGGACCGGCGATCTCGACCTTCTCGATTGCGGGGTCCTTGGGCATATGGGCGACGACGGCCTCGGCGATCTTGCGCGGGGCGCAGTGAGCCAGCTTGGCGGACTTCAGGGCCATGGTGGAGGTCCACTCGCCATGAGAAGTATCAGCCGGTCGCTCGATAGCGCAATCGTCAAGTTCAAATGCGGAAAGGTCGCCGGCCTCCTGGGCCGCAGCAAGCGCAGCGCGTACCAGCTCTTCAATCTTCTCGGGCATAGATCCTCCTTGTGTTAAAGCCCCCGAGCTCTTGGTCACTCGTAGGGCAAAAGCCAGAGTTTGTAGCACTCTATCACAAGCGGTAACTACTGTCGCAGGGTAAAGCTAATAGATATTGCATATGCACAAAAATGACTACCGCTCTTGCGCGGCGGTACAAAGTTGGCGGTTTGCCTGCTGTTTATACACGTTCTAGAAATGCATAAACGTATGAATAAGCCGTTCTATTTATCGAATACTCTTACCTATCGGAGTTGTGTGCTTTTCCTGCATAAAGTGATGGTTTGCGCACGTCAGCGTGGTATTCTTAACATACGTAAATTCGTATAAGTTGGAGGTAGCATGTTCTCAATCGGTCAACACGTCATTCATCCGGGTCAAGGAGTCTGCACCGTCGTCGGCTTTAGGGACGACACACCGCAGCCCATGTTGTTGCTCGAGACCAAACAGGGACATGCGCAGACGATTCTCATGTACCCCGTGGCGCAGGCCGACCGTCTGCATGCCGCTATCTCCCAGCAAGATGCAGAGCACCTGCTGAGCCACTACGATGAGCTGGAGTGCGACACCTTTACCGAGCGCAATAGCTCGCTCGAGGAGACGCACTTTAAGCAGCAGCTCAAGCTGGGCGCGCCCGAGACGGTTCGCGTGGCAAAAACCATGATGCACCGTATTCGCCAGGCCGAGGAAGCAGATAAAAAGCCCAGCTCCTACTACATGCGCGTACTCAAGGAAGCCAAGCGCCGCTCCATCGAGGAGTTCGCCGTGGCCCTGGGCGTCACCGAAGAGGCCGCCGAAGCCCGCCTAGCCCAAGCCGCCCTCAACTAACCTGCCCACGCCAAAACCACCACAAAGGGGACAGGCACCTTTGTGGTGGTTTTTTCGCTCTAGTCGTTCTAGTAGTATTCATTCTTAGCGATACCTACGAGCACAAGGAGTCTTTTATGGCAGAGCTGCTTTCCGCCGGAATCACCCGCGACCGTGCGTTCGAATTGCTCAACGAGCACAACAAGGACCCGTTCCACATCACCCACGGCGAAACGGTCGAGGGCACCATGCGCTACTTTGCGCGCGAGTTCGACCCCGAGAACGAGGAGTTTTGGGGCATCGTCGGTCTGCTGCACGACCTGGATTGGGAGGAACATGAGGACGACCCCATGAACCACACTATCTATGCGGCCGAGATTCTTGAGGGCGAGGGCGCATCGCCTGAGCTCATCCGCGCCATCCAGACGCACACGTCCGATTTCAACTCTTCGCTGCCCAAGCCCGAGCTGCAGATGGAAAAGATCCTGTTTGCCTGCGACGAGCTCACCGGCCTGATCGGTGCTGCCGTGATCATGCGTCCGAGCAAAAGCGTCATGGACTTTACGACTAAGTCGCTCAAGAAAAAGTTCAAGGACAAGCGCTTTGCTGCCGGCTGCTCGCGCGACGTGATTTCGCAGGGCGCCGAGATGCTGGGCTGGGAGCTCCCCGAGCTCTTCGACCGCACCATCGCAGCAATGCAGTCCTTCGCCCCCGACCGCGACACCTTCCAGGCCTAACATTAAAACCACCACAAAGGGGACAGGCACCTTTGTGGTGGTTTTTCGTTTGCGAGAGGTTTAGGGGCGAACCTGACCGGTGCCGCGGAGCTTGTATTTGTAGGTGGTGAGGGCCTCGGCGGCGAAGGGTCCGCGGGCGTGGAGCTTTTGGGTCGAGATGCCGATCTCGGCGCCCAGGCCAAACTCGCCGCCGTCGGTAAAGCGCGTACTGGCGTTGGCGTACACGGCCGAGGCATCGACCGCATCCAGGAAGCGCTCGCAGGCATCCTCGTCCTCGGCGATAATGGCCTCGGAATGCATGGTGCCGTAGCGGTTGATGTGCGCGATGGCCTCGCCCTCGTTCGCCACGACTTTCACGCTCATCTCGAGCGCCAGATACTCGCGGCCCCAGTCCTCCTCAGTTGCGGCAACAAAGTCATCACCCTCGGCAAGATCGGCATCGGCGCATGCGGCGCACGTGGCATCGTCACCGTGAATCAGTACACCGTGGTCGTGCAACACGGCCACGACCGCCGGCAAAAACGAATCTGCCACGGCGCGATCGACCAGCAGCGACTCGGCGGCATTGCACACGCCTACGCGCTGGGTCTTGGCATTAACGATAATGTTGAGCGCCTTATCAAAGTCGGCGGACTCATGCACGTAGATGTGGCAGTTGCCCGTGCCCGTCTCGATCACCGGCACAAGCGACTCGCGCACGCAGCGCTGGATCAGGCCTGCACCGCCGCGCGGAATGAGTACGTCGACAATGCCGCGGAGCTTCATGAGCTCGCCGGTGGCCTCGCGGTCGGTGGACTCGATCATCGACACGGCCTCGCGCGGGAAGCCCTTGGCCTCGAGCGCATCGGCCAGCAGCTCGGCGATCATGGCACACGAGTGATAGGCCAGCGAGCCGCCGCGAAGAATGCAGGCGTTGCCGGTGCGGATGCAGATGCCCGCGGCGTCGGCCGTCACGTTGGGGCGCGCCTCATACACCATGGCGACCAGGCCCAACGGCACGCTCACGCGGGTGAGGTCCACGCCGCTTGCAAGCACACGGTGGTCGAGCATGCGGCCCACGGGATCGGGCAGCTCGGCGAGCTTTTCCAGTCCGGCGGCCATGCCCTCGACGCGCTCGGGCGTCAGCAGCAGGCGATCGAGCAGTCCGGCCGAGGTGCCCGCATCGCGCGCGGCGGACATATCGAGCTCGTTGGCGGCGACGATGGAGTCGACACCGTTGCGCAGTGCTGCGGCCATGGCGCGCACGGCTTCCTGGCGCTGCTCGTTGCTCGCCGTGGCAAGCGAGGCCGACGCTGCCTTGGCGGCAACGGCAAGATCATGGACATACGTGGCTATATCGACCGACATAGGCGGCCCTTTCTCCTAGAAGTTTGCAACCATGGTAGCCGATTTGCGCATGGCCTCGCCCGCGGCGGTAGAATTGGTCAACCCGAAACACCGCAACGAATGGAAGCATCACATGGCGCTCATCACTTCGTACCACGTCCCCGGCCTGTATGTTGAGGACCACAGCATCGATGTCCCTCTCGACTGGCGCGGCCTTGAGCCAATGCTTTTGGCCGTCGGCAGCACCATGCGCCGCGGCGCCATGCCGGCGCCCATCGCTGGCGCGCCCGAGAGCATCAAACTCTTCTACCGCGTGGTTTGCGCGCCCGACCGCATCAACGACGACCTACCGCTCCTCCTCTTTTTGCAGGGCGGCCCCGGCGGCGAGAGCCCGCGTCCGCTGTCGCCCACAAGCGATGGCTGGATCGAGGAGGCCGTTAAGCATTTCCGCGTCGTGCTGCCCGACCAGCGTGGCACCGGGCGCAGCAGCTGCGTGGACGGGCGCACGATTGCTGCCTTGGGCGATCGCGCCGAGGCAGCAGGAGCCGATGCGGCCCGCTCGCAGGCGGACTTCCTCAAGCGCCACCTCGCCAGCTCCATCGTGCGCGACTTTGAGTACCTGCGCCTGGTGGGCTTTGGCGGCAAGCCCTGGGTCACACTCGGGCAGAGCTACGGCGGCTTTTTGACGTTGAGCTATCTGTCGCTCTTCCCCGAGGGCGTGGCGGCAAGCTTTACCTGTGGCGGCATTCCGCACGTGCCGGCGAGCGCCAGCGAGGTCTACGCACACACCTTCCCGCGCATGGCGGCCAAGACTCAGCAGTATTACGACCGCTACCCCGCCGACGTCGAGCGCGTGGCGGCCCTGGCAGATGCCCTCGAGGAGCAAAAGCCCGTGCTGCCCGACGGCTCGCCGATGACGGTCGAGCGCCTGCAGCTCATGGGCAGCGACTTTGGCATGAAGCCGAGCTTTGAGCGCATGCACTGGATTATCGATCACGCGTTTGTTGATGGCGATGGTACGCTGAGCTGCGGCTCCTCGGTATCCGACAGCTTTTTGATGCGCGCCTTCGAGCGCACCAACACGCGTACAAACCCGCTGTACTGGACGCTGCAGGAGTTCATCTACGCCGATGGCGACACCATGCCCATCCGCTGGGCCGCGGCAGAAGAGAAGGCGCATCGCGCCGAGTTCGACACGTTCGCGCGCCCGCTCATGTTTACCGGCGAGGCCATGTTCCCGTGGATGTTTGAGCAGATGCCCGAGCTCAAGCCCTTCAAGCCCGCGATGGATCTGTTGATGGAAGACACCAGCTGGGACAAGATCTACGACCCGCAGCGCCTAGCATGCAACGAAGTGCCACTCCAGGCCGCGGTGTATTTCGACGACATGTACGTGGACTCGGGCTTGCAGCTCGACACGCTCAGCCGCGTGGGCAACTCACATGCCTGGGTGACCAACGAGTTTGAGCACGACGGCCTGCACGGCAGTGTGGTATTCAAGCACCTCTTCGACGAAGCCCTCAACCGCGGAGACCTGCGCCGAATCTTCTAGCAAAGGAGTGCCCCCACCTGCCGGCACAAAAGGAACATCCCCAAGTGCCGGCAACGACAATGCCTCAGGTAGAGTACGGAAAGCGAAAACGCCCCTAAGAGAGCAAGGTGACGTGAAAGAGGAGGGCATTGACCTTTTGGTCATGCCCGACGATTGAACGTCAGATTGCCGCTTAGGGGCGTTTGCAGCGTCAATTGGTTTGGCATAGACCTGATGGTCATGCCTCGCCTTTTGAATGACAAATTGTCGCTCTGGGCGGCGCGCAGCGTCGACCCGTTATGCGAAGACGATCAGATTATCTCGATGGATCGCAGGCTTCTCGGCCAGGTCTGCCAGCAGGCGGTTGCCGGCAATCTGGTCCTGGCGGCGTCCTGCTGCAAGTTCCAGCACGTCCGAATCGGCCTCGGCGATACCGCGGGCGACAACCATGCCGCTCGAATCGCACACGTCGAGCACATCGCCCTCGGCAAACGCACCATCGACCTCGCGAATACCCACCGCAAGCAAGGAAGAACCACGGTTGACCAGCGCCTTCGCAGCACCATCATCGACCGTCACCGAGCCATGCGCCTTGTCACCCAGCGCGATCCACAGCTTGCGGGGCGCAATGTCCAGGCGCTCAGCCGGCGGATCGAACAGCGTACCCACGCTCTCGCCGCGGGCCAGGCGCACGAGCGCATCGGGCTCCTCGCCCGAGCAAATCACGCTCTGAATGCCCGCCGTCATCAGGATACGGCTCGCGCGGATCTTGGTAATCATGCCGCCCGTGCCCACCGATGTGGAAGAATCGCCCGCCGAGGCGATAATCTTGGCATCGATCTTATGCACGACCGGGACAAACTCGGCTGTGGGGTCCTCATGCGGATTGGCGGTATAGAGGCCATCGATGTCCGAGAGCGTCACGCACAGATCGGCAGAAACCAGGCAGCTCACAAGCGCCGCCAGCGTGTCGTTGTCGCCAAACTTAATCTCATCGACGGTAACGGTGTCGTTCTCGTTGACGACCGGCACCACGCCAAGCTCCACCAGACGCAGCAGGGCGTCGCGCGCGTGCAGGTAGGACGTGCGGCGGGCCGTATCGTGGCGCGTGAGCAGCACGAGCGAGGTGAGCAGGTCGCGCGCATGAAACTCCTCGTCGTAGGCCGACGAGATGATGCACTGACCGGCAGAGGCGCAGGCCTGCAGGCTCGGCAGGTCGCCGACCGGCTTGCGGTCGAAGCCCAGCACGGGATAGCCACAGGCGATAGCGCCCGAGCTCACCACGACCAGGCGCCAGCCGAGCTCGCGCAGGGCTGCGGCCTGATCGGCAAGCCCGCCGATAAAGGCGCGGTTGACCTTGCCGTCGGCGCCCACCACCGTGGACGAACCGATCTTTACCACCATCGTTTTATAAGAAGTCGTCATACGTCAGACCAATCAACTGTTCAGCGAACGGGCGAGCTAGCGGCCAAGGGAGCGCGATTCGCCCCTACCGCCCAAGTCCATTAGTGAGCCCAGGGAAAGGCGGAAGCCGCGGCCATGTTCTTGCGCACGAGCTCGTCGCGCACCTGTGCCAGGCCCTGCTCCATGCCCACCACATAGGTCTGCGGGTACAGGAAGCGCTTGTAGACCGGATCAAGATGGTCAAGCGCCCAGGTGCAACGCTCTCGTGCGTCCTCAATGCTCTCGCGCGGGGCAACGGCGCTGCCATTGCGCACGATCGGCGCCAGCAGCTCGCGATACTCAAGCTCGGACACATCGGTCACCAGAGCGGCATCGTTCACGGCCACGAGGGTATTGCCGCGCGCGGCGCCCTCCCCCGCCAGATGGTCCTCGTCATAGATCATGTCGCAGATCGGGCCGCCAAAGCCGTCGTAATAGCGGCGCACGCGCTGCACGCCCGGGATCGTGCGCTTGTAGGGCTGCTCGGAGAGCTTAACCACCGGCGTCCACGGGTCCGTCTCGCTCGCACGGCGGGCGGAAAGCTTGTACACGCCGCCCAGCGCCGGCTGGTCATAGCAGGTCGCGAGCTTGGTGCCCACGCCAAAGCTATCGATAGGCGCACCCTGGTCGAGCAGTGACTGAATCGTGTACTCGTCAAGATCGTTGGAAACCGAGATCCCCACATAGGGCAGGCCCTCGGCATCAAAACGGCCGCGCACATACTTGGAGAGCTTGGCGAGGTCGCCCGAGTCAATGCGAATAGCCGACAGGCGCTCGCCCACCGCCTCCATCTCCTTGGCAACCGTAATGGCATGCTCGCAGCCCTCGCGCACATCGTAGGTGTCGATGAGCAGCGTACAGTTCTTGGGGCTCGACTTGGCAAAGGCGCGGAAGGCCTCGAGCTCGGAATCGAAGCTCATCACCCAGCTGTGCGCATGCGTGCCAAAGACGGGAATACCGTAGCGGCGCCCGGCGAGTACATTGGACGTAGAGGAGCAGCCGGCAACGTAGCTCGCGCGCGCGACGGCCAGGCCGCCATCGGGACCCTGGGCGCGGCGCAGGCCAAACTCGGCCACGGGACGGCCGTCCGCCGCCAACACCACGCGCGCCGTCTTGGTGGCGACAAGTGTCTGGAAGCCGACGATGTTGAGCAGCGCCGTCTCGAGCAGCTGGCACTCCAACGCGGGGCCGGTGACGCGCACCATGGGCTCGCGCGGAAAGACGAGCTCGCCCTCGGGGACGGCGTCGATGTTTACATGCGCACGAAAATCGCGCAGGTAGTCGAGGAATCCAGACTTGAACATCGCGCCGCCGGCCGGGGCCTGGAGCGAGGCGAGGTAGTCGATGTCCTCGGGCGTAAAGCGCAGGTTCTCGACCAGCTCGGGCAGCTCGGCGGTACCGCACATGACGGCGTAGGCGCTACCAAAGGGATGGTCGCGGTAAAACGCGGTAAAACAACCCTGCTCGTTGGCCTTGCCGCTCTCCCACAGGCCCTGGGCCATAGTGAGCTCGTACAGATCGGTGAGCATTGCAATGTCGGTGGGATGCGAGATGTCGGTCAAAGCCATGGGGCGACCTTTCGGATGCGTGGTACAGAATTTGAGGGTTGGACGAGGCGGACGTGCGGGCATGGAGCCCGGCGCGAACAGGTTAGTGCAGGCCCATGCTGCCGGTGATCGTGTAGACCATAAAGACGATAAACGCGATGAGGGCGAGCACGATGATGATTTTTTGAGCCGGAGCCATGCCGGGAATCTCGCCCTCGGCTGTAGGCTCCTTGGAGGTGACCATGCGCTGGGCAAAGGTCATCTCGTCACGACTCGGCTTGGGCTCGGCGGGCTTGGGATGAGCCACCTTTTTAGGTTGAGGTTTGGGTGCGGCAGGCGCAGGCTTCGCAGTGGCGGGCTTGGGCGCGGGCGCGGGCTTGCGCTCGGATGCGGCCCTCGTGGCGGCTTCCTCGGCCTTTGCGCGCTCGGCACGCAGGGCAGCCAGCTCCTCACGCTCGCGACGAGCCTCTTCCTGAGCCTCGCGGCGGGCCTTCTCGGCGCGGAGCTCTTCCAACTCGGCGCGCTCCTCGTCAGACAATGGTTGGGACTCAAGCTCGGCCATGGTACCGCCCTTTCTTTTTAAAAAAAGCCGCCGACACAATGTCAGCGGCTTATCAAATCCAAGGGTGGAGACGAAGGGAGTCGAACCCTCGGCCTCTGCCATGCGACGGCAGCGCTCTCCCAACTGAGCTACGTCCCCAGGACAAGTTGATATTTTACCTACGGCTCGCCAACTGTCAACGCCCAATAACCAGTCTTTTTGGGATGATTTTTCTGGGCCTTGATTCTCATCTTCATTGCAACAGACTCAGGACTCAGCGCAACGCGTTGCGCTGAGTCCTGAGGCGCGAATCC
>ENA-OQHZ01000639-OQHZ01000639.1-human-gut-metagenome-genome-assembly--contig:-NODE-639-length-17965-cov-4.252068_pt1 | contig 17965 bp, 14 predicted proteins | sample MGYA00242642_ERZ504734 | MGnify/ENA primary metagenome ERZ504734 (study PRJEB26092, sample SAMD00036210) | human gut metagenome | host: Homo sapiens | study: EMG produced TPA metagenomics assembly of...
GCTGGTTTTTAAAGCTAAGGATTATTCTGGCGACAGTTTTCCAGGCGATCATGGTCTGATGCTGATGATTTATGCCGGTTTCATGCTTAGATATTTTGGCAAAAAAGCTTTTGCCGTCAGCTGCATTATTTTAATAATTTTTATGCTGCCGCGTATTATGGCCGGAGCGCACTGGTTTACAGATATTGCTGTAGGTTCTTTAAGTATTTCTTTGGTTGGTTTGAGTTGGGTTTTACTGACGCCGGTGAGTGATAAATGTATAGATTTTTTAAATAAAATTTTTCCGGATAAAGCTGTAAAATAATTTTTAAAATATCCTGTCAAATTTGACAGGATATTTTTTTAGTGATAGGGACTTTAAAAGTCCCGTGGGTGACAAAAAATGAAATTTTTCTCGTAAAAACTATAAAGTAAGTTCTTTTTTTGTAAAGAATGTGATAAAATTACTAAGTATAACTTAGAATTTTTGTTTAGGATGTGAAATGATGGAATTTTTCAAAACAGCGGATGTCGTTGTTATCGGCGGCGGTATTGTTGGTACTGCAATTCTGCGTGAGTTGTCGAAGTATGATTTAAAATGCGTGCTTGTTGAAAAAGAACCGGACCTTGCTGCAGGTACTACGAAAGCTAACAGTGCTATTTTACATGCTGGTTTTGACGCGCCGACAGGCAGTTTAAAAGCAGTTACTAATGTACGCGGCAATAAATTATATCATGAGCTGCAAAAAGAATTAGGTCTGGATATTGAATGGACAGGTTCTCTTGTTGCTGCTACCAGTGAAGAAGAAATGCAGACTTTACAGGAATTATTGGAACGCGGTCAGAAAAACGGCGTTGAAGGCCTGCGTATTTTAAATAGAGAAGAAGTTTTAGCCAAAGAAAAAAATCTGACAACAGTTGTTGGCGCTTTATGGGCGCCGTCGGCAGGCGTTTGCTGGCCTTTTGCCATGGCTGTGGCTTTTGCGCAATGTGCAGGGCAGAATGGCGCTGAAGTAGTTACGGACTGCCGTGGAACTGGATTTATTAAGGAAGCTGGCAGAATTACGGCTGTAGAAACTTCAAAAGGTTTGATCAAGGCTGCTTGTGTCATAAATGCCGGTGGTGTTTATGCAGATGGTATCGCTCGTTTGGCTGGCGATGAAAGCTTCACTATTCATCCGCGCCGCGGCGAATATATTCTTTTTGATAAAACTGCTGCAGCCAGTTTGGTTAAAGGCGTTGTTTTCCCAACACCTAATAAAAAGTCTAAAGGTATACTGATCTGTACGACTACGCATGGCAATACATTTATCGGTCCTAATGCACAGGATATGGAGAATAAGGAAGATACTGCCGTTACTCTGACAGGGATGGACGAAATTATGAATTCTGCCAGAAAACTGATTCCAAATTTGCCGATGGGTGCTTCGATTACTGAATTTGCAGGGCTGCGTGCAGTTTCCGGCAGCGGAGATTTTGTCATCGGCGCTTCACCTGTAGCAGGTTTGTTTAATGCTGCAGGGATGCAATCGCCTGGACTGACAGCTGCTCCGGCAGTAGCCGAAATGATTGTTGAAGCTGTGTTGGCATATTGTCCGGCCGCTGTAAAAGCTGATTTTAAAGCTGTTTTACCGCAAAATCCTCTTTTTCATAGATTGTCACATGAGGAGCAGGCAAAGCTTATTGAAAAAAATAGATTGTATGGCCGTGTTATCTGTCGTTGTGAAACGGTCACGGAAGCGGAGATTATCGCTGCTATCAAAGCGCCCTGCGGAGCTAAAACAGTTGACGGTGTTAAACGCCGTACGCGTGCCGGTATGGGACGCTGTCAGGGCGGTTTCTGCGGTCCGCGCGTTACCCAGATCCTGGCACGGGAACTGGGTATACCCGTACCGGAAGTTTTGAAAGAACGTGCTGATTCTCATTTGTTTTATGAAAAAAACTCTGCAGATGAGGGGGAAGCATAAAAATGAAAAATTTATATGACGTAATTATTGTCGGCGGTGGTCCGGCTGGACTTTCTGCTGCTTATAGCGCTTGGAAGAATGGTGCTGAAAGTATTTTGGTTATTGAGCGTGACCGGGAATTAGGCGGCATTCTGCAGCAGTGCATTCATAATGGTTTTGGCTTGCATCATTTTAAAGAAGAGCTGACTGGACCCGGATATGCTTATCGTTGCATTGAAATGATCAAAGATAAACCGGAAATAGAAACCTTGGTTGATACGATGGTTTTGGAAGTTTTGCAGGACAAAACTGTAATTGCAGTCAGCCCTGAACATGGACTGCTGAAAATTGCAGGCAGAACCGTTATTCTGACTATGGGCTGCCGCGAACGTACACGCGGTGCGATCAGAATTCCGGGTGAACGGCCGGCAGGTGTTTTTACTGCCGGAGCGGCGCAGCGGATGGTCAATATGGAAGGTTATCTGCCTGGACATAAAATAGTAATTTTAGGCAGCGGTGACATTGGATTAATCATGGCGAGAAGAATGAGCCTGGAAGGCTGTAAAGTGCAGGCTGTTTTGGAAATCTGCCCGTTTTCCAATGGTTTGACCCGTAATATAGTGCAGTGTCTTGATGATTATGATATTCCTTTGTATCTTTCCCATACTATCACAAAGATCCATGGACGTGATCGCGTTACCGGTGTAACTGTAGCAAAGGTCAACGAAAAAATGCAGCCGATTGCCGGGACTGAATTTGATATTGAATGTGATACTTTACTGCTTTCTGTCGGCTTGATTCCGGAAAATGAACTATCGCGCAGTTTGGATTTAGAGATGCATCCTCTGACCAGCGGCCCTATCGTAGACCAACGCCGCCGTACCAGTCTTCCTGGTTTTTATGCTGCCGGCAATGTTGTACATGTACACGACCTGGTAGATTTTGTTTCGGAAGAAGCGGAAATAGCAGGTAAATTTGCAGCGTTAGATGCGCAGGAAAAATTGGATGGCGACTTGCGTACAGTAAATGTGATTGCCTCGAACGGAGTACGTACATGTGTACCGCAAAGACTGTCTCTGCCCGAAAATGGTGAAAAAGCACGTTTATTTATGCGTGTTGCCAATCCGGAACGTAAAGTAAAATTAGAAGTAAAGAGCGGCGAAAATGTCATTTTGACAAAAATGCTGCCTGTTGCCAAGCCAAGTGAAATGATTGCTGTCGATATTCCAGCAGAAAAGACAGCGCTTATCGGAGAAACTTTGACTGTGGCATTGAACAAGGAGGCATAAAAATGGCTGTAGAAACTCGTATAATGAACTGTATCATGTGCCCTTTGGGTTGTGAGATGACTGTTACTATAGAAGACGGTGCGGTAACAAGTGTTACCGGTAATACCTGCCCCCGTGGTCCTAAATATGCCCATGATGAAGTAGTTGCCCCCAAGCGGATGCTGACAAGTACCGTACAGGTAAAAGGAGGACTTTTACCATTATTGCCCGTCGTATCTAAAACTACACTGCCTAAAGAACGTATTTTGGATTGTGCTGCGGCATTGCGCCAAATAGCCGTAAAGGCTCCGGTGACTGAAGGCCAGATTATTGTAGAAAATATTCTGGGATTGGGAGTAGATATTATTGCCAGCCGTTCGATGGAGGCACATCGGGAATAATAGTTTGGATTAAGTTGTTCGAATCCGGTTTTGCTGTAGAAGGCAAAGCCGGATTTTTATTTTTAGTGTGGCAGGATTTGTAAATTCAGTAAAAGGTAAACTATTATAGAAGCGTTTTTGGACGGCGGACAATGCAATAAACAGTTATTTTTTCAAAAAAATAACTGGGGAATGGCTTGTAGTCAAGCGGGAGACGTTGCCAACGCTGCCTGGTGTATCATGCAAAAATATAAAAAATGTTACAAAAAAGGTGTTGACAGAAGTAACGGGGAATGCTATTATATACAAGTCGCCGAAATGCGGCGGCAGGCAGAACCTTGAAAACTGAACAATAACCAAAAACGAATGTGCGGGCGAGCGTTTCTTGAAAGAGAAGCGTTTGCCAAGTCAAAAAATAATTTCTTAACAACAAATCGAAAGAGCCAATCGGCTTTCTCAATAAAACTTTATTGGAGAGTTTGATCCTGGCTCAGGACGAACGCTGGCGGCGTGCCTAACACATGCAAGTCGAACGGAGAATTTTATTTCGGTAGAATTCTTAGTGGCGAACGGGTGAGTAACGCGTAGGCAACCTACCCTTTAGACGGGGACAACATTCCGAAAGGAGTGCTAATACCGGATGTGATCATCTTGCCGCATGGCAGGATGAAGAAAGATGGCCTCTACAAGTAAGCTATCGCTAAAGGATGGGCCTGCGTCTGATTAGCTAGTTGGTAGTGTAACGGACTACCAAGGCGATGATCAGTAGCCGGTCTGAGAGGATGAACGGCCACATTGGGACTGAGACACGGCCCAAACTCCTACGGGAGGCAGCAGTGGGGAATCTTCCGCAATGGACGAAAGTCTGACGGAGCAACGCCGCGTGAGTGATGAAGGATTTCGGTCTGTAAAGCTCTGTTGTTTATGACGAACGTGCAGTGTGTGAACAATGCATTGCAATGACGGTAGTAAACGAGGAAGCCACGGCTAACTACGTGCCAGCAGCCGCGGTAATACGTAGGTGGCGAGCGTTGTCCGGAATTATTGGGCGTAAAGAGCATGTAGGCGGCTTAATAAGTCGAGCGTGAAAATGCGGGGCTCAACCCCGTATGGCGCTGGAAACTGTTAGGCTTGAGTGCAGGAGAGGAAAGGGGAATTCCCAGTGTAGCGGTGAAATGCGTAGATATTGGGAGGAACACCAGTGGCGAAGGCGCCTTTCTGGACTGTGTCTGACGCTGAGATGCGAAAGCCAGGGTAGCGAACGGGATTAGATACCCCGGTAGTCCTGGCCGTAAACGATGGGTACTAGGTGTAGGAGGTATCGACCCCTTCTGTGCCGGAGTTAACGCAATAAGTACCCCGCCTGGGGAGTACGGCCGCAAGGTTGAAACTCAAAGGAATTGACGGGGGCCCGCACAAGCGGTGGAGTATGTGGTTTAATTCGACGCAACGCGAAGAACCTTACCAAGGCTTGACATTGATTGAACGCTCTAGAGATAGAGATTTCCCTTCGGGGACAAGAAAACAGGTGGTGCATGGCTGTCGTCAGCTCGTGTCGTGAGATGTTGGGTTAAGTCCCGCAACGAGCGCAACCCCTATCCTATGTTACCAGCAAGTAAAGTTGGGGACTCATGGGAGACTGCCAGGGACAACCTGGAGGAAGGCGGGGATGACGTCAAGTCATCATGCCCCTTATGTCTTGGGCTACACACGTACTACAATGGTCGGAAACAGAGGGAAGCGAAGCCGCGAGGCAGAGCAAACCCCAGAAACCCGATCTCAGTTCGGATCGCAGGCTGCAACCCGCCTGCGTGAAGTCGGAATCGCTAGTAATCGCAGGTCAGCATACTGCGGTGAATACGTTCCCGGGCCTTGTACACACCGCCCGTCACACCACGAAAGTTGGTAACACCCGAAGCCGGTGAGGTAACCTATTAGGAGCCAGCCGTCTAAGGTGGGGCCGATGATTGGGGTGAAGTCGTAACAAGGTAGCCGTATCGGAAGGTGCGGCTGGATCACCTCCTTTCTATGGAGACATGAGATAGTAAGATATCTCGTAGACTTCAAGTCGACGCACATTCGTTGGTTAATGTTTAGTTTTGAAGGCTTAGCCTTCTTTTTTGAACCTTGAAAACCATATAGAAGAGACAAACAGTTTATTATGAAAATGATGAGTGAGTAGTAATAGACACAAACCTCTAATCAAAATGCTATATTTGATGAGAGTTAACGAGAAAAAAGTCTAGGAACGTAAGTTTCTTAGCAGCTGAAAAGTCAAGCTACTAAGGGCATACGGTGGATGCCTAGGCGCCAAGAGCCGAAGAAGGACGCGGTAAGCTGCGAAAAGCCACGGGGAACTGCAAGCAAGTATTGATCCGTGGATATCCGAATGGGGAAACCCGGCCATCGTCATGGATGGTCACCCGCAAGGGAGGGAACCTGGGGAACTGAAACATCTAAGTACCCGGAGGAAGAGAAATCAAACGAGATGCCCACAGTAGCGGCGAGCGAAGAGGGCAGAGCCCAAACCGAGAAGCTCCGGCTTTTCGGGGTTGAGGACCGGCAGAATCGAAGTCAGGCCTAGTTGAATTACCTGGAAAGGTAAGCGAGAGAGGGTAAAAGCCCCGTAGACGAAAGGCAGAGCAGAGAGGCCGAGATCCAGAGTACCACGAAGCACGAGGAATTTTGTGGGAAGCAGGGGGGACCACCCTCCAAGGCTAAAAACTACTTGGCGACCGATAGCGCATAGTACCGTGAGGGAAAGGTGAAAAGAACCCCGGGAGGGGAGTGAAATAGTACCTGAAACCGTATGTCTACAAGCAGTCGAAGCGAAAGCGACGGCGTGCCTATTGAAGAATGAACCAACGAGTTATCTGCACTAGCGAGGTTAAGTGGAAGACACGGAGCCGCAGCGAAAGCGAGTCTTAAGAGGGCGCTAGTTAGTGTAGGTAGACCCGAAACCGCAGTGATCTACCCATGTCCAGGTTGAAGCGCAGGTAAAATTGCGTGGAGGACCGAACCGGTGAGCGTTGAAAAGCTTTCGGATGAGATGTGGGTAGGGGTGAAATTCCAATCGAACGCGGAGATAGCTGGTTCTCCCCGAAATAGCTTTAGGGCTAGCCTGAGGTAGTAAGTATAGGCGGTAGAGCACTGATCGGGCTAGGGGCCGTAAAGGTTACCGAACCCTGTCAAACTCCGAATGGATATACTGTAGAGCCTTGGAGTCAGACTACGAGTGATAAGATCCGTGGTCAAAAGGGAAACAGCCCAGACCACCAGCTAAGGTCCCCAATGTCGTACTAAGTGGAAAAGGATGTGGGGTTTCATAAACAACCAGGATGTTGGCTCAGAAGCAGCCACCATTTAAAGAGTGCGTAATAGCTCACTGGTCGAGAGACCCTGCGCCGAAGATTCCCGGGGCTAAAGTACGAAACCGAAGCTGTGGCTGTATACGTAAAGTATACGGGGTAGGGGAGCGTTCCCATAGGGTAGAAGTCGAACTGGAAGGTTCGGTGGACTTGTGGGAAGTGAGAATGTTGGTATGAGTAGCGAAAAGAAAGGTGAGAATCCTTTCCACCGAAAGCATAAGGATTCCTGAGCAACGATCGTCGTCTCAGGGTAAGTCGGGACCTAATCCGAGGCAGAGAGCGTAGGAGATGGACAACTGGTTGATATTCCAGTACCGGTAGTAATTGTTTGAGCAATGGAGTGACACAGAAGGGCAGGCAAGCATGCGAATGGAAGAGCATGTGTAAGCGTGTAGGGTGGTGCATAGGCAAATCCGTGCACTGAAAGCCTGAGGCGTGATGCGGAGTGAGCAGAGATGCGAGCGAAGTTGTTGACCCCACACTGTCGAGAAAAGCTTCTAGTGAGAGAGCTACCGCCCGTACCGTAAACCGACACAGGTATGCGGGGAGAGAATCCTAAGGTGCGCGGGAGAACCCTCGTTAAGGAACTCGGCAAAATGTACCCGTAACTTCGGGATAAGGGTAGCCACTGTTGTGAAGTCCCACGCGGATGGAGCATAGAGTGGTCGCAGAGAAGAGGCCCAAGCGACTGTTTACCATAAACACAGGTGCCTGCTAAAGCGAAAGCTGACGTATAGGTGCTGACACCTGCCCAGTGCCGGAAGGTTAAGGAAGGATGTTCGGATTAGTCCAAAGCATTCGACTGAAGCCCCGGTGAACGGCGGCCGTAACTATAACGGTCCTAAGGTAGCGAAATTCCTTGTCGGGTAAGTTCCGACCCGCACGAAAGGTGTAACGATTTGGGCACTGTCTCAACGAGGGACCCGGTGAAATTGAAATACCTGTGAAGATGCAGGTTACCCGCGACTGGACAGAAAGACCCCATGGAGCTTTACTGTAACCTGACATTGGGTTTTGATACATTACGTACAGGATAGGTGGGAGGCTTGGAAAGTTGGACGCTAGTCTGACTGGAGCCGACGTTGGGATACCACCCTTGATGTATTGAAATTCTAACCGCGAGAGTAACGAAATCCGGGACAGTGTCAGGCGGGCAGTTTGACTGGGGCGGTCGCCTCCGAAAGAGTAACGGAGGCGCCCAAAGGTTCCCTCAGCGCGGCCGGAAATCGCGCGAAGAGTGTAAAGGCAGAAGGGAGCTTGACTGCGAGTCAAACACGACGAGCAGGTACGAAAGTAGGGCTTAGTGATCCGGTGGTACCGAGTGGAAGGGCCATCGCTCAACGGATAAAAGCTACCCTGGGGATAACAGGCTAATCTCTCCCAAGAGTCCATATCGACGGGGAGGTTTGGCACCTCGATGTCGGCTCATCACATCCTGGGGCTGAAGTCGGTCCCAAGGGTTGGGCTGTTCGCCCATTAAAGTGGTACGCGAGCTGGGTTCAGAACGTCGTGAGACAGTTCGGTCCCTATCCATCGCGGGCGCAAGAGATTTGAAGGGGGCTGCTCCTAGTACGAGAGGACCGGAGTGGACGAACCGCTGGTGTACCAATTATCCCGCCAGGGGTACAGTTGGGTAGCTACGTTCGGAAAGGATAAACGCTGAAAGCATCTAAGCGTGAAACCAGCCTTAAGATGAGATCTCTCATAGAGCAATCTAGTAAGACACCTTAAAGAAGATGAGGTTGATAGGTCGGGAGTGTAAGTACAGCAATGTATTGAGCGGACCGATACTAATATGTCGAGGGCTTGACTTAAGTGACGCCCTGATTGTGACGAGCGCAAGCGAAGTCAGAATTAGAGGTGGCGGAACTTATATCGAAAAAGCGACCTAAGGGGAGCGTTTTCGATGAAAGTGAATCGCCGAAAAGAAGTAAAAACACACAGCGAACTCAAAAGTTTGTACTCTTCTATATAGTTTTGAAGGCTTAAAGACCTTCTGAAACAATCCGGTGGCGATAGCTAAGGGGATCCACCTGTTCTCATCCCGAACACAGTAGTTAAGCCCTTAAACGTCGAAAGTACTTGGCTGGAAGCGGCCTGGGAGGATAGAAAGCTGCCGGTTAAAAAATAACCATACCATACGGTATGGTTATTTTTTTTATGTGATGAAAATACTATACGGCCAGGCCTTGCCCAGGGACACATGGCAGGCAAAACCGGAAGTAGCATGCCCGTGTAGTGTATGAAGTAAAATATCGATTCTTATAATGAATAACCGCTTTAAGTAAATTTTTCTCAAAAACACTACTAAAAGGAGTATTTATGTTACAATATACTTATCGCTCTGAAAGGACATGTTATGCAAAAGAAAAATTTTTTACCTATTTTAGCATTAGCAGTAGGTCATTTGGTGACTGACTTACAGGCTGGTGCTTTACCAATAGTATTGCCACACCTTAAAGAATTATTTACATTGAGTTATTCGCAGCTGGCAGCTATAGTTTTGACGCAGAATATTACGTCGTCGGTTATTCAGCCGGTATTTGGTTATATTACGGATAAGCGATCTATGCCTGTCCTGCTGCCTTTTTGCGCTGCTATGGCAGGTGCGGGGTTTGCCGCCATAGGCTGGGTTTCCAGTTATAGTTTAATTTTATTGACCGTTATTATAATCGGTATAGCCAGTGCGACTTATCATCCTCAGGCTTCAAAAACTGTTAATTTTTTAAGCGATGAAAACAGTAAAGCCAAAAATATGGGCATTTTTTCTCTGGGAGGCAATGCCGGTATGGCCGTCGGCTCCATTTTGATGACTTTTCTCATTGGACTGCAGGATGGCATCCATAATACGATGTATTTTATTCTGCCAGGGCTGCTTGTTTTTGGGTTAATGATGAAATATATGCCAGATTACAAACGTGTTAATGCGGAGCATAGTTTGAAAAAAGCTGCAGTACAAATTAAAGCTGCTTCAGAAAAGCTCTCTTATACAGGAATGTTTATACTGCTGTTTTTTATCTTTATGAGGTCTACTATCCATACGGGATTATCTACGTATCTACCGTTATTTTTTATGAAATTTCGTGGCAGTGAAGCAATTTTTGCCAGCGCTTTGGTGTCGGCATTTTTATTGGGTGGTGTAGCAGGAACTTATACGGGTGCAGTGCTCAGTGACCGTTTAGGCGCCCGCAGGATCATTTTAGGATCGATTATACTAAGTATTCCAACGATATGGCTGATCAGCCATGCAGGAACGGAAATTGGCGCAATGCTGGCTGTTGTGGCTTCTGGTTTTTTTATCATCGGGTCGTTTGCTACAACTATCGTTTTAGCGCAGACGATGCTGCCTGATAACGTTGGGATGGCAGCAGGTCTTACTATTGGTTTCAGCGTCGGTATGGGTGGTTTTGGCGTTACTATTTTAGGATTTATTGCCGATAATTTTGGTTTACCGCTGGTAATGCAGATCGTTACCTGGCTGCCGGTAGCTGCGGCGATCATTGCCCTGAAAATTCCAATTCCGGCAAGTTTAAGAAAATAATTATTGGCAGATAGATGGAGGAACAATGGAAAGCACTTTCAGACAGGGAATAATTTATAGCTTGACTGCTTATTTACTATGGGGAATTTTGCCTATTTATTGGAAAACTTTAGGCGTAGTACAGGCTTTTGAGATTTTATCAAATCGTTTTATCTGGTCCTGTGTTTTTGTATGGATATTGATCATCGCTTCCGGCAGAGTAAAAAGTTTTTTAGCAGAAACTCAGGATATTTTTACAAATCCTAAACAGGCTCTGGCAATGCTGGCTGCGGCAATTACGATCAGTTTCAACTGGGGGTTGTTTATTTGGGCTGTCAATGACGGCAGAATAGTAGAAACCAGTATGGGCTATTATATCAATCCTTTAGTGAGCATTGTTTTTGGTGTTTTCTTTTTGAAAGAACGTTTGGATAACTGGCAAATGGCAGCAGTTATCTGCGCTGTGATCGGTGTTGGTACAATGGTTTGGAACCTGGGCCAGCTGCCTTGGGTTTCTGTATCATTAGCTGTTTCTTTTGCTTTATACGGCTTGATCAAGAAATGTTTATCGGTAACGACAATGACGAGTATTATGCTGGAAACACTGCTTATAACGCCGCTGGCTTTGGCTTATGAATATTATTTGAGCCTGCATGGAACCAGTGCTTATCAAACAGCAGAAACCAGTACGTTGATAATGCTGGCCTGTGCCGGTGTAGTGACGGCTACGCCGTTATTGTTTTTTACGGCAGGGGCAAAGCTTTTACCGTTAAAAATAATTGGATTTTTACAGTATATTGCCCCAACAATCAGTTTGCTGATAGGCGTTTTTATGTACGGAGAAAACTTCACATCCGTACATATGGTCGCTTTTGGTTGGATATGGTTTGGTCTGTTTTTATTTACTATAGCACAGATAAAACGGCGGTAAAAATTGAGTTAAGCAGCAGTTAAATTAAAAAAAACTGCTGCTTTTTTATTTTCAGAAAATTTAGGCTGAAGAAAGAAGGCTTTAAATATACACTTGTAAAAGCTTTTGTCAGTGCCAAGAAGCGCTTAAATAAAACTTTTAATCAAACGATTAAAAGTTGCCCTTGACAGTGCACTTTGAACACAAAGTATAGACTTCAGCATCTGTATGAGCCAATAAACAAACTAGATATTGTGTTGTGGAAAAATGGGGAAAGTTTTCTGAAAGTTATCCACAGAATGTTGATAAAATGTGTATAACTTAAGGGTGATATGGTATAACTTGGAAAATTTAGGGGAAAAAAAGATTGAAACTGTGTATAATATGTAATTTATACACAGAATGCTGTGGAAAACTATGTGGATATTGTTGATAAATGGAGAGGATTTTGCTTTTTTGACACATATATTTTGTATCCGCCTTAGGTGGATAAATTAAAAGTACTGTCGATAAGCATAATTTATAGTTTTGCGAACAAAGGTTTAAATAGCGTTTAGTTATTTTCCGGGTTTTACTTGCGTAAAAGGCGCAGATTGTGGATAATATTAGAAGGAAGATAACTGAGAGTTTTGGAGGATGAAAAATGGCTATTAAACAAGCACTGGCAGTAAAAACAATGGAGGCTGCGGCAGGCGGCAAGGTTGTGTCAGCCTCTCTGAGCGAAGTCACTAACGGCTGGGTCGCACTGGTTATAAAGGCTGCTGATAAAAAATTAGTCTGTGTTACACAGGGGGAATGTCCTTTGACAGCGATGTGGGCTGTCGAAAATTCCTGTGAACAGGATGGTTTGCATGTGGATATTATGTCTTTGAATGCAAATAATGCGGCAGTTATCCGTCGTTTTGTAAAATGGGCAGCGCCCAGTGCCTGCGGCACTAAAGGTACGAGTATCGGTTTCAGTGACTGGCTGGGAGCTGCAGGCGGATGCATTGCGCCGCTGTTTGCTAAAAAGCAGGTAAAGCCTGTCCTTGCAGAATATTCAGCTGCTGACAGCGTGCTCTTAAAACGCAATTTTCTGGAAGCTGTAGATGCTGCAACCTGGGGAGTTTTTGAAACAGGTTATAAAGAAGGCTATGGTGCCAATGCTGAAGGGTTGAAAAGTGAAGAAGATATTGTAAAGGCATTATTATACGGCTATAGCATGATTGGCCTGGACTGCAGCGATAAAATAAATCTGCAGATCGAAAAAATGTCAGATGCAGAGGTAGAGAAGCGTTATAATGATTTTCCGCAGGAATTTCGTGATGCGATGCAGGGCTCATATTTGGAAGCAAATTTTCAGGTAGGAAGTGAAGTTATTCATTTTGAGCCTGAACAGCTGCGGCGTATCGTTTTGGAATATGGTGAAGCTATTATGCACGCACAGTTCATTTATAATTCTTATCTTAAAAATACTCCCTGGGAAATAGATTTTGAGCTGCTGATATCTAAAGAGGGTAAATTACTTTCTCCACAGGAGCATTACCTGATTGCTAATGAATTGCAACGTAACGGCATTAAATTTGCGGCTTTAGGGCTCAATACTCTGGATGAGGCGCAGCTGCTGCAGGAAATGCTGCAGACCCATGCCGCTATTGCTGATACTTTTGGCTACAGACTGAGTTTTTTACATGCTGATTTGACCTTAAAAGATTTGGGAGCAGTAGCTAAAACCCTGAAAGGGAAAGTGCATTTTAAGCTCAGCAGCGTATTGTGGCTGGCAGCTTGGGAAACGGTGCTGAAGCTGGCACCGCAGCTGGCCTGTCAAATGCGGGATTATGCCGGGTTAGCAGAAACAGACGCTCTGATACCACAGACTGAGACAGGAAAAGCTTACGCATTAAGTTATAAAACTTTGCTGGCTCCGGAAGCAGGTAATTTTGCAGATCAGGTCAAAGAAGTTTTAGCAGTTAATCATGCCGCATATAGTGAACGAATTTCTGTTTTGGTAGGCAATTATTTAAGAACATTGTAAACATTGGAACAAATATAAGAATTTTTGAAAAAAGTGTTGACAAGTGCTGTTAAAAGTGGCATAATATGACCAATCTTAATATTGTATTGTAAAAGTGATGATTGGGAAGAAAGACAAGATGTAAAGTCACAGAGAGCCGATGGTTGGTGGAAATCGGCACGGAGCGCTTGTTGAGTAAATCACCCATGAACTCGTCAGCGAAAGCAGAAGTAAGTAGCATGATGCGTACCAGATGCGTTAATTCTGAGCCGGTTGATGGACTGGTGCGAAGTTATAAATTAGGGTGGTACCGCGTATTTTATACGCCCCTGCAAAAGCAGGGGCGTTTTTTATTTGTTCCTAACGCACTGCTTTCCATCAAAATCATACGAGGGAGGAAATCAAAATGTCGGGAAAATTATTTTTAAAGGCTAAAAATGAGGAGACTTTACTGCCGAGAGTGCTGCGGGTATTGTCAAAACAAGGTGTGGACGTGCAGGAACTCAATATGAAGGTTCAGTCTGACGGAATGGAACTGGAAATTGTTTTGAATACTGAAAGTGATGTTGCGCAAATGGCGAAGCTGCTGGCAAAACAGGTCGCGGTGGTTTCCGTAAATACCTTGATGCTGCAGGAACAAGCTGCAGTCTGAAAGTGCTGATTTTGGGAGGAAAGCGAAGAATGAAGTTATCTGGTGCGCAAGCTATTATTAAAGTTTTGTTGGAACAGGGAGTAGATACTGTTTTCGGTTATCCGGGCGGTCAGGTTATTCCCTTGTATAATGCGTTATATGACGCGCCGCTGCGTAATGTACTGACGGCGCATGAACAGGGAGCCATCCATGCTGCTGACGGTTATGCACGTGCCAGCGGCAGAACGGGGGTTTGTATAGCTACCTCCGGCCCCGGTGCGACCAATATCGTTACGGGACTGGCTACAGCTTATTTAGATTCCGTACCGCTGGTAGCGATTACGGGACAGGTTTCTGTTGCAAATTTAGGCAGAGACTCTTTTCAGGAAATAGATATTGTCGGTGTGACATTGCCGATAACGAAATATAATATTTTGGTGCGTAAGCCTGAGGATTTGCTGCCGGCGCTGCGGCAGGCATTTTACCTGGCACAGGAAGGTCGTCCGGGACCGGTGCTGGTGGATGTTCCCAGCAATCTGCAGGTCGGAGATGTGGAGTGGATGGAAGCGGAGCCACTGACGCCGCCTGTTATGGAAACGGCCAGAGAAGAGATATTGGAAGCCGCAGCAGTTACTATTACTAATGCCAGACAGCCGGTATTTCTGGTAGGCGGCGGCGCTGTTCACAGTGGTGCTGCGGAAGAGGTGCTGCGTTTTGCCAGAAAAACAGGGATGCCAGTCGTCAATACGCTGATGGGGATTGGGGTTTTTCCGGGAAGCGACCGGCAATGCCTGGGGCTGACAGGTATGCACGGACACATTGCAGCCAATATGGCAGTTGCTAATGCCGATGTACTTATCGTAGCGGGAAGCCGTTTCAGTGAACGAGTCACAGGTGACCGTAATCGTTATGTTGGTAAAAAAACGATTATCCAATTGGATATTGATCCTTCTGAAGTAGATAAGAATGTTATGACAGCGCTGCCTTTAGTCGGAGATATGAAAGAGAATCTCAACAAGCTGAGTGAACGGGTGAAAAAACTTGATATAGAACATTGGTGGCATACGATCAAAGCCTGGGATGCGACAGAAAACCGTGCGGCACAGTCCGGCGAAAGATTGACAGCGCCCTGGCTGATGAAAGAACTGACGCGCAGCTTTAAAGGTGAAGATACGGTATTTGTTACTGACGTCGGGCAAAATCAGATGTGGGCAGCCTTGCATCTGGAAGTAGACGCGCCGCGGCATCATTTGACCAGCGGCGGCTGCGGAACGATGGGATTTAGTCTGCCGGCAGCCTTGGGAGCTAAAATTGCCCTGCATGAGGCGCAGGTTGTACAGATCTGCGGCGACGGAGGATTTAAAATGACCGGTATGGAAATCTATACAGCGATGCGTGAAAGCGCTCCTTTTATTACTGTTGTCATCAATAACAGTTGTTTGGGTATGGTCCGTCAATGGCAGCAGGTTTTTTATGATAAACGTTACTCTTCTACTATTCTGACGCCGTTTAATTTTGTTGGTTTTGCTAAAGCCTGCGGAGCAGACGGTGCGACAGTAACTACTTGTGCTGAATTTCCCGCCGCATTGGGAAAAGCGCGTAACCAAGGAAAAAATTTCCTGATCGAAGCGGTAGTAGAACAAAGTGATCTGGTTGAACCAATGGTAGCTCCCGGCGCGGTGCTTGACGATTTTGTCAAAACTGACGCCTGATAAAAAGGGCCTTATGAGGGAAAAATAAAGCTTCGGCGCTAAATAAGACAAGCCGTAAATAAGGGAAAGAGTCGTAGAAAACAGCCGAAGGAAATAACCGTCATGCTTTTTAGTATGACGGTTATTTTTAGTAAACTACCCTTGCAATTTACTGGGACTAATGGTATAATACATAAGCTTGTATATAGTAATATATACTTCCCCTGCTCCCATTAGGGGGCCAAAGTCCAAAGGAGGAGGTGATTTCGTGAATAACTACGAAGTCATGTACATCGTAAAACCCGTTGAAGAGGAAGCTTTTGAAGCTCTTGTTGCTAAATTTGACAACCTCATCAACAATAACGGTGGTACTGTAGAAAAAACCGATCGTTGGGGCAAGAAACGTCTTGCTTATGAAATCGACGATATCGCAGAAGGTTTGTATGTTCTCGTAACTTTCAGTGCAGAACCTAAAACAGTCAAAGAACTTGACCGCGTTATGAAGATTACCGATGAAATTTTGCGTCACATGATTATCAGAAAAGGTGAGTAACCAGGAGGGTAACTAGTATGAACAAAGTTATTTTAATGGGCCGCTTAACTCGTGATCCTGAGGTTCGTTATACTCAGACAGGCAAAGTTGTATGCCAGTTCACTTTAGCGGTAGACAGACCTTTTGCTAATCAGGAAGGCCAAAGAGAAGCTGATTTTATTGCTATCGTTGTATGGGGTAAAATCGCTGAATTATGCGGGAATAGTCTTACAAAAGGTCAAAGGGCTCTTGTAGACGGTCGTTTGCAGATCCGCAGCTATGATGCTAAAGATGGTACGAAACGCTGGGTGACAGAAGTTATTGCCAACAGCGTAGAATTCATTGAACGTAAAGCAACTGGCAGCGGAGCTCCGGTTCAGTCCGGCGATGCAGGTCCGAAGAGCGAGATGGAATCTTTTGGTTCCGCAGTTCCTTTTGATGAAGAGATCCCATTCTAAATAGGGAGGTTATGCGAATGAAACGTGAAAGAGGCAGAAGAACCAGAAGAAAAGTATGCAGCTTCTGTGTTGATAAAGTTGAAGAAATCGATTATAAGGACGTTGCTAAGCTGCGCCGTTATATTACTGAACGCGGCAAAATTTTGCCCCGTCGTATTTCCGGTAACTGTGCTAAACATCAACGCCAAATGACTACTGCTATCAAACGCGCACGTAACGTAGCTCTGCTGCCATTTACCTGCGAATAATATTAGCTTTTAGTTATGAAATTAAGCACCCTGTACTTGTTACAGGGTGCTTTTTGTATATTTTTGTGCAGATATTGACGGCTGGGCAAGTTGTTGCTATAATGTAGCTTGAAGTTAGCGATAGCTAACCAGAGCGGCTGATGATTTTTTATAATAAAGGAGATGTAAACGTGGCAACAAGAAGAGGACCGAGATTTAAAGAGTGCCGTAGATTCGGCATCAATGTGTGTGGTCATCCCAAAGCTTTGGATAGATTGGGAACAACTGTAAAACGCAGTAAAAAAATGTCAGAATATGGTAAACAACTTTTAGAAAAACAAAAAATAAAAGCTTATTATGGCATTTTTGAACGTCAATTACTGAGATACTATAAAGCTGCAAGTAAAAGTAAGGCACGTACGGCAGACGCTTTATTCTGCACACTGGAATGCCGTTTAGACAACCTGGTTTACCGTATCGGTTTTGCAAATTCTATTCGTCTGGCACGCCAGCAGGTAACGCACCGTCATATTCTGGTCAATGGTAAAAATGTCAATATCCCGTCTTATATCTGTAAGGCAGGCGATGTGATCAGTTTGAAAGAAAATTCGCGCAGTAACGAGCTTTTTAAAAGTAATTTCCTGGAACGTGAAAGCTTTGCTTTGCCGTATATCAGTAAGGATAAAGAAAGCTTCAGCGGTACTCTGGTTCGTCTGCCTCTGCGGGAAGAGATTCCTATTCAGATCGAAGACCAGCTCGTTGTAGAATATTTCTCACGTTGATCTAGCATGAAAAATTATGAATGTTATAATGAACTGACCTATTGGGATAAATTTCTTTCAGAAAAGCGTTTGGCGACAGTCGGGTTTTGTGAAGACAATACGCAGGAAACGGTGATTGTTAACGCAAGTATCATCGCTGCTGAAATGCAGATTTTCAGCAGTCAATGGCTGTGCCTGCCGAATTGTTATGCCGTGCTTGGCTTTTTGCAGTATGTGTATTTTCCTACAGTTTTTTATCATAGCATGTATGGAAATAATGAATTAAAAATGCCTCTGGTAA
>ENA-OQHZ01000646-OQHZ01000646.1-human-gut-metagenome-genome-assembly--contig:-NODE-646-length-17733-cov-18.426654_pt1 | contig 17733 bp, 8 predicted proteins | sample MGYA00242642_ERZ504734 | MGnify/ENA primary metagenome ERZ504734 (study PRJEB26092, sample SAMD00036210) | human gut metagenome | host: Homo sapiens | study: EMG produced TPA metagenomics assembly of...
GGTCTCATCGGCGCTGGTAACAACCCGATGGTTGGTATGACAGTTGCAGTAGCTGTTTCCATTGAGGAAGCTGCTAAAGCTGGTAAATTCTAATAAATGGCTTAAAATAAGCATTTATCGTGTCCAAACAGAGTAGTAAAAAATGGTTAAAATGTGGTCGTTTGTAACGGGTTTGTAACACGTTTGCAACACGCCGTTTGTAACACATATGATTTAAAAAATTGGGAGTTATTCATCATTGAGTAGCTCCCTTTTTGTTGTAATTTTTCCAAGTCTCTTCTTAACCATTCTAAGTCTCGGACAGTATATGCAGACTCAGTCATATCTTTAAATATGTGAAGATAAGAAATGTTCAGGATAAGGGAACATAAAGATAAAAAAGTCGATTTTCAGATCATCACAGGAGAAGTAAACTCCTGTAGATGATATCTGAAAATCGACTTTTCTGTTTATGATGTATCTGTCGTGAGCAAAAAGAATGAAATCATTATCCCATGCAAACAGTTACATGATATTCCTTCTTGCCTTCTTCAAATGGAATCAGGCAGCCTTCATATTCTTTGCCGTCTACAACCACTTTCTTAACACCCTTCTGAACGTTATCCGGGTTCTTGACTTCGATGTGGTAAACAGCATCGCGGAATGTTCTGGTAAGTGTGAAATCACCAAATCCTTCCGGGATACATGGATTGATACACAGTCCGTCGTAGGATGGCTGAACACCCAGGATAGCCTGAGACAGGTTCCAGAAAGTCCATGCTGCAGTACCTGTCAGCCAGCTGTTCTTTGCCTGACCATGGAAAACTGCGTCAGCGCCTGCAACCATCTGAGAATATACATATGGTTCCGTACAGTGGATTTCGCTGATATCTTCGATGTAGGACGGGCAGGTCTTCTTGTAAATCTCAAAAGCTCTGTTGCCGCGTCCGATGACGGTTTCTGCGATAGAAACCCATGGATTATTGTGACAGAAGATACCTGCGTTCTCTTTATATCCCGGCGGATAGGAGGAAATTTCTCCAAGGTTCAGATAATACTGGGTATAGGCCGGCTGAAGGATCATAATACCGTATTTGGTATCCAGACGCTCTTTGACAGAATCCAGAGCCTTTTGGGCAAGACCTTCTTTCACACCGATTCCTGCCATAACGCAGAAGCCCTGCGGTTCGATAAAGATCTGACCTTCCTTGCATTCTTTGGAACCAACTTTTTTTGATTCTGCATCATATGCACGTACAAACCATTCTCCATCCCAGCCGGCATCCAGAACTGCCTGATACATGGCATCGACTTCTTTTTCGGCTCTGTCTGCGGCTGTGGTGTCCCCCATATGACGGCTGATCTCTGCGAATTCTCTGCCGTATTTTACAAACATACCTGCGATAAATACAGACTCTGCAACAGGTCCTTCGGAAGGTCCTGTAGTCTGGAAGGATTCTCCCGGTTCTGTGGAGAAGCAGTTAAGGTTCAGGCAGTCGTTCCAGTCTGCACGTCCGATCAATGGCAGCTTGTGCGGTCCGAGATGAGTGGCTGTATATTCGAAAGAACGGCGCAGATGCTCGTACAGAGGTGCTGCTTTTTCTTTCTGATTATCGAAATCTACCATCTCATTTAAGATAGAGAAGTCACCTGTTTCTTTCAGATAAGCGGAAACAGCTGCAATCAGCCATAATGGGTCATCATTAAATCCACTTCCGATGTCCAGATTACCCTTCTTGGTAAGTGGCTGATACTGATGATAAGCGCTTCCATCTTCGAACTGAGTAGCTGCGATGTCCAGGATACGTTCTCTTGCACGTTCCGGGATCAGGTGTACGAAACCAAGAAGATCCTGACAGGAATCACGGAATCCCATTCCACGGCCTGTGCCGGATTCGTAGTAAGAAGCAGAACGTGACATGTTGAAAGTGACCATACATTGATACTGGTTCCAGATGTTGGCCATACGGTTTACGTGTTCGTCATTACTTTCTACATGATAACGAGAGAGTAGTTTATCCCAGTAAGCATTCAGTTCTGCGAATGCCGCATCAACCTGTTCGGTTGTCTGGAACTGTTCGAGGATTTTATGTGCGCCGTCTTTGCGGATTACGTTCGGAGCAACAAACTTCTGATCCTGAGGGTTCTCGCTGTAACCAAGAATGAAAATAAAGTCCTTGGATTCTCCGGCGGAAAGTGTTATATTAATCTGGTGGCTTGCGATAGGGTACCAGCCGCTTGCCACAGAATTTCTTGCTTTATTTTCTTTTACGGCAGCAGGGAAAGCGTTTCCGTTATTCATACCAAGGAAAACATCTCTGCTAGTATCAAAACCATCAACAGGGCTGTTTACGCTGAAGAAACTGTAATGTTTGCGGCGTTCGCGATATTCGGTTTTGTGGTAAATAGTGCTGCCTTCGAGTTCGACTTCTCCGATGCTTAAATTTCTCTGGAAGTTTGTGCTGTCATCAACTGCGTTCCATAGACAGAACTCTACATAAGAGAAAAGGGAAAAAGTTTTCGAAGTATCAGTTGTATTTGTGAGAGTCAGTTTGTTGATTTCGCAGGTTGAGTTAACAGGAACAAAAGCAAGAAGATTAGCTTTTAATCCATTTTTGGAAGAAAGAAAACGGCTGTAGCCGATTCCATGATGGCATTCATAAGAATCCAGAGGTGTTTTGGAAGGCATGGAACCTGGATTCCAGATTTCTTCGCCGTCATGGATATAGTAATATTTTCCATTTGAATCTACCGGGATATTATTGTAGCGGTAACGGGTGATACGAAGAAGTTTGGCGTCTTTGTAAAAACTGTATCCGCCACAGGTATTGGAAATCAGTGAGAAGAAATCCTGAGAACCCAGATAGTTGATCCATGGGAGTGGAGTGTCTGGTGTAGTGATGACGTATTCTTTGGCATTGTCATCGAAATAACCGAATTTCATAAGAAGTCCTCCTGTTTTATAAATGATTTGTAGCAATTATTCTGAATATACAGAAAACAAAGACACGAAAACGAATAAGTTTAGAATAAAAACGTACGATTATCGTGGCATTACTGCTATTTTTCTTTAGTATAACGGAAGAAGTTGATAAAATCAACTGCTTTGCAGAGAAATAAATGTCAAAAAATAAGAGTGAAATTTCGTTAAAATGATGAAAAGGATTTGTGATAAAAGGAAAATATAAGGGATAAAAATTGTGCAATCATACAAAAAATAGCAAAGATGCACAAAAAATAAAGCTAAAAGCTTGAATAATTGTGCGGATAGTTATACAATAAAAGCACGAAAACGTTTACGAAAATTTTAGGAAAGATTGAGGCATACCTATGGTTTCGATGAAAGAAATTGCGAAAAAGTGTAATGTCTCTGTGGCCAGTGTCAGCAAAGCATTGAATGGTTATTCCGATATCAGTGAGGAAACACGGAAAATGATTCTGAAAACAGCTTCAGAAATGGGATACTTGCCTAATTCTTCAGCAAGAACGCTGAAGACTAAAAGAAGCTATAATATCGGAGTAATGTTTGTTGATGAAGCTGCCAGCGGGCTTACCCATGATTATTTTAATCATGTGCTGGAGAGCTTTAAGAGGACTGCAGAGGAAAGAGGGTACGATATTACCTTCACAAGCGGAAAGATTTCCGGACAGAAACTGAGTTATTATGAACATTGCCGCTACAGAGGGGTGGATGGTGTAGTCATTGCCTGTGTGGATTTTTATGCGGATGAAGTGCAGGAACTGATTCGTTCAGAGATTCCGGTAGTTACGATCGACCATGTATTTGACGGAAATATTGCAGTTGTTTCCAATAACAGTCAGGGAATGGAAGAACTGGTTACCTATATTTATAACCAGGGGCACAGACGCATTGCATATATTCATGGAGATAATACGTCTGTTACCAGAATGCGTCTTTCCGGTTTTTATCGGACTTTACAGCGGCTGGGAGTGGAGATACCGGATGCTTACGTTAAAGAATGTCCGTACAGAGATGCAGATAGCGCTGCAAAGGTTACGGGGGAACTGTTGGATCTTCCCAATCCTCCAACCTGTATTCTTTATCCGGATGATTATGCTGCGATAGGCGGGATCAATGAAATCCGGGAAAGAGGGCTTCGGATTCCGGAGGATATCTCTATTGCGGGATATGACGGTATTACAATTGCAAAGATACTGGAACCAAAACTGACTACACTTTGTCAGGATACCGTTGCGATCGGCAGAATAGCGGCGGAGAAGCTGATCGATCTGATTGAGAATCCAAAGACTACGCTGATTGACCGTTTTACTGTGGATGGTACTTTATTTAAAGGAGCATCTGTAAAACGGTTATTGCCATAGAGGGAAAACTTATATATACTGTTAGGAGTTACTATAGAAAGAAAACAGGAGTCAGGATTTATATATGGATTATCAGTCAATTGCAACATTTATTATGGAAATGGCAGGAACAGTGGCGTTTGCAGCTTCAGGAGCAATGGTGGGAGTGGAGCGCAACATGGATATTTTTGGTGTCAGTGTTCTGGGAGTGGCAACAGCAGTGGGAGGAGGAATGATCAGGGATATTGTTCTGGGAGTAATTCCTCCGGCTGTATTCAGAAATCCGGTGTATGCACTGGTGTCTGTGCTTACTTCCTGCATTGTATTCTTTATTTTTTATTTCAAAAGAGAACTTTTGGAGGGACACAGAAGAGAAACCTATGACAAATTTATGCTGGTGCTGGACTCTGTGGGACTGGGGATTTTTACAGTAGTAGGAGTAAATGCGGGAATCCGTCAGGGACATATGGATAATGCATTTCTTCTTGTGTTTCTCGGAACGATCACAGGAGTGGGCGGCGGTCTTTTGAGAGATATGATGGCAAGTGTGCCGCCATATATTTTTGTAAAGCATATCTATGCCTGTGCATCAATCATTGGCGCGATCGTTTGCGTATATATGAACCGGTTTGTGGGAAATGTAGAAGCGATGGTGGTATCGTCAATCGTGGTGGTGCTGATCCGATATCTGGCTGCGCATTATCATTGGAATTTACCCAGATTGTCTCCACGTGAAGAACAGAATGACAGAAACAGAAATTAAAGGAAGAAAGCCCTGGGAATACCCCCGGGGCTTTCTTCCTTTTAGGATATTTATTATGAGTGGAAAGCTTATTTAGTATCCTGGAGAGCAAGATAACCTTCTTCTCCGGTACGGATTTTCACTACATTTTCAATATCATATACAAATACTTTACCATCACCGATCTGGCCTGTATGAAGGACTGCCTTGGCAGTTTCAATAACTTTCTGTACAGGTACGAGACTGACAACAATCTCAATCTTGATCTTAGGAAGAAGATTCATTTCCATCTCAACACCACGATAGTAGGATGGAGCACCTTTCTGTACACCGCATCCGAGAACGTTCGTAATAGTGATACCTGTAACACCGATCTCATTCATTGCCTGCATAAATTCATCAAGCTTATTCTGACGGGTGATGATAACAACTTTTGTAAGTTTATGAACGCCTTCTTTCGGAAGTTCGGGAACTGATTCAGCAGGAGCAGAAGGTCTGGCTGTGACAACAGGAGCTTTTATGGAAGTTCCCATAGGAGTCGGAACGCCAGCCATTGCGAAACCGTCATAAGCACTTGCAAGACCATGTTCTTTGGAGTCAAGACCTGCGATCTCTTCTTCAGCTGAAACACGAAGTCCGATTGTATGTTTGATTACCTGGAAGATAATTGTCATAGTAACAACAACCCATGCGATTGTGATGATCATACCTGTGAACTGAACACCAAATCCGTGGAAGCCGCCGCCTGTAAGAAGTCCTTTCCAGTCTGTGCCTGATCCATCGGAGAAAAGACCAACTGCAAGAGTACCGAAAGCACCGTTTAAACCATGAACACCGACAGCACCAACAGGGTCATCGATTTTCAGGACTTTGTCAATAAATTCAATACCAAATACTACGATAAAACCGGAAGCAATACCGATGATTGCTGCGGATGTAGGAGAAACTGTGTCGCATCCTGCCGTAATTGCTACAAGTCCTGCGAGAGAACCGTTCAGAGACATGGAAACATCCGGTTTTTTGTAACGTACCCATGTGATGATCATAACAGTTACAGTTGCAACAGCTGCTGAAAGGTTAGTAGTAACGAAGATTTTACCGGCACTTACGATTGCATCGCCTTCCATACTTACTGTGGAAGCACCGTTAAATCCGAACCAGCAGAACCAGAGGATAAATACACCTAAAGCGCCAACTGTAAGGTTGTGTCCAGGGATAGCCTTTGATTTGCCGTCCTTTGTATATTTACCGATACGAGGTCCAAGGATGATGGCACCGATCAGAGCTGCCACACCACCTACCATATGTACTGCACAGGAACCTGCGAAATCGTGGAATCCCATCTGGCTGATAAATCCACCGCCCCAGATCCAGTGTCCGGATACCGGATATACAACAAGACTGATCATAAGGCTGTAGATACAATAGGAAAGGAACTTGGTACGTTCTGCCATTGCACCGGAAACAATTGTTGCGGATGTTGCACAGAATACTGTCTGGAAGATTAAGAATGCCCAGAAAGGAACTCCGTCAGGAAGCATTCCTGAACCATAGTGTGCTTCTGTGGCAATACCACCGATCTTTCCGATAAATCCATTACCTGCACCAAACATCAGACCGAAGCCGACCAGCCAGAAGACCGGGGTTCCGATACAGAAGTCCATCAGGTTTTTCATAATAATGTTACCTGCGTTTTTGGCTCGTGTGAAGCCTGTTTCTACCATTGCGAATCCGGCCTGCATAAAGAAGACCAGCGCGGCGCCGACCAGCACCCATATTGTGTTTACTGCGGAAAATTCCATAATAATATTCCTCCCTCATAAAAATTTCCTCATATTTTATAAAATGCAAAAAGCGCAATGCCTGGAAATGTAGCCAGTTCATCGCGCTTTTGCGAATATAAAATCCATATTTATAGTGTATTGCATAACTGATGTAATAGAAAAGACATTTTGTATGACTGTATGCAATGCAGTTTAAAATCAAAATTATATGTAAAACAGGGGAACATCAAAATATCGTGTGATTAATGGATGAGGAAATCGATAATGAATTATGAAGTAGAGTTCATAAAGATATTCCCCTGTTATTACCTGTTAATTAAACGGAAAACAGAAGCTTGTCATATGTAGGATATGGAAGCAGTGCATCCGGAATCAGAGTTTCTGCTGCATCTACAGACTTTCTGAGTTCATCCATATCAGAAAGAACAACTGTCTGGTATGCTTTTGCATTAGCCAGAGGATCTTCTGTAGCAAGCGCTTTGGCAGTGTCTGCTTTTAAGGTCTCAAGACCTGTGGAAATCTCATCAGCAAGCTGTGACAGCTCTTTGATCAGTTTTCCTTCAGAAGCTGTGCTGACATCTGAAACAACTGATTTTTTAGCAACAGCAGTAGCTGCAACTTTGTCGATATATGCGAATACAGATGGAAGGAAATCCTTCTGTACCATTTCAACCATAGTATTGGACTCAATGTTAAGAATCTTGGAATAGGATTCCAGCCAGATCTCATAACGGGATTCAATTTCTTCTTTTGTGAAGATATGATATTTGGTAAAGAGTTCAATATTTTTGTCTGCAATCCACTGAGGAAGAGCATCCGGTGTGGATTTCAGGTTAAAGAGACCACGTTTTGTAGCTTCTTCGATCCATTCGTCTGTATAACCGTTTCCATTAAAGATAACACGTTTATGATCAATAATTGTCTTCTTGATCAGTTCGTGGATAGCCTCATCCATCTTGTCTTCCGGTACATTCTTTAACTGTTCTGCAAACTGGTGAACGCACTCAGCAACAGCAGTGTTTAAGATAATGTTCGGGTTTGCAACAGAAGCTTCGGAACCAAGCATACGGAATTCAAATTTGTTTCCTGTAAATGCGAATGGTGAAGTACGGTTTCTGTCTGTATTGTCTTTTACAAAATGTGGAAGTACTTTTGCACCGATATCCATCTGGACTGCGCGGCTTCCTGCAAAATATTCGTCATTTTCGATAGATTTTAATACTTCTGTCAGTTCATCACCGAGGAATACGGATACAACAGCAGGCGGAGCCTCGTTTGCACCAAGACGGTGATCATTTCCTGCACTTGCTACAGAAATACGAAGTACATCTGCGTATTCATCAACTGCTTTGATAACAGCTGTCAGGAAAATCAGGAATTGTGTATTTTCAGCAGGTGTTTTTCCCGGATCAAGGATATTTACACCGGTATCTGTAATCATAGACCAGTTGTTGTGTTTACCACTTCCGTTGATTCCCTCAAATGGTTTCTCGTGAAGAAGGCATACAAGTCCGTGCTTGTCGGCAACTTTCTTCATTACTTCCATTGTTAACTGGTTGTGGTCAACCGCAACGTTTGTTGTATCGAATACAGGAGCCAGCTCGTGCTGTGCAGGAGCAACTTCGTTATGTTTTGTTTTGGCAGGAATACCAAGTTTCCAGAGCTCTACATCCAGGTCATGCATATAAGCTGCGACACGAGGTTTCAGAGCACCGAAGTAATGATCTTCCATTTCCTGACCCTTAGGAGCAGGAGCACCGATCAATGTACGTCCGCAGAATACAAGGTCTTTTCTCTGCTTGTATAATTCCTTGTCTACCAGGAAGTATTCCTGTTCAGGACCTACAGTTGTATTTACGTGTTTGACATCTTTATTACCTATTATATGGAGAAGTTTTGTAGCTTCTTTATCAAGTGTCTGCATGGAACGAAGGAGAGGAGTCTTTTTATCAAGAGCTTCTCCGCTGTAGGAGCAGAATGCTGTAGGAATGTAAAGAGTTCCGTCTTTGATGAATGCCGGTGATGTCGGATCCCATGCTGTATATCCTCTTGCCTCGAATGTGGCACGAAGACCGCCTGACGGGAAACTGGAAGCATCCGGCTCACCTTTTACAAGTTCTTTACCTGAGAAATCCATGATCACCTGACCATCTCCTGTAGGAGAAATGAAACTGTCATGTTTCTCTGCAGTTACGTTTGTCATTGGCTGGAACCAGTGAGTATAATGAGTGGCGCCGTTCTCGGTAGCCCATTCTTTCATTGCAACAGCAACGGAGTTGGCAACATCAAGTTCAAGGTGTGTACCGCTCTCGATTGTTTTCTTTAATGCTTTGTACATGTCTTTTGGCAGCTTACTTCTCATTACTTTGTCGTTGAAGACCAGGCTGCCGTACAGTTCAGGGATATTCTGTGCCATATAGGTACTCTCCTTTCGGTTTGCAATATTTTCTGAATATGTGTAGTGCCGCTGCAGATCACCATTGTGACTGCCTACGGTTTTCGTTTCATAGAAAATTCCTCATCGAACATTTTCTATGAAACGAAAGTTTTATAAAACGAAAAAGGCGCCCTGGATGAGATCTCTGTAGATCTTTCCAAAGCGCCTTTGCTTTATGTGCTGTACTATAAACGAAATGAAAACAGATGTCAAGCACTTTTTTTGAAAAAATTCAGAAAAAATTTTTGAGATATGACAAAAAAAGGATAGGTTGACAAATTTGTTTCTATTATTATAATTTGATTTTGGAACCCGCCAAACATAAGAAAACAATGTCAGCGGGTTTTGAAAGTAAAGTTAAAGTCAGACAAGAGAATACGATCGGAGGAAATCAGATGGCTGGAATAAAAGAAGAGTGCGGCGTCTTTGGAATTTATGATCTGGATGGCGGCAATGTAGTTCCGTCCATATATTATGGACTGACTTCCCTGCAGCACAGAGGACAGGAATCCTGCGGACTTGCAGTTTCTGATACTAAGGGAGAGCGTGGAAATGTGAAGTTTCATAAGGATCTGGGACTTGTAAGTGAAGTTCTCAGACAGGATGTTGTCCGTAAATATGAGGGAGATATTGGTATTGGTCATGTAAGATATTCCACAACAGGAGCTTCTGTTGCAGAGAATGCACAGCCCCTTGTTTTGTCTTATGTAAAGGGAACTCTTGCCCTTGCACATAACGGAAATCTGGTTAATACACCGGAACTGAAATGGGAACTGATCCAGAATGGAGCGATTTTCCATACAACTACAGATTCAGAGGTTATTGCGTTCCATATCGCAAGAGAACGTGTGCATTCTAAAACAGTAGAAGAGGCAGTGCTAAAGACTGCAAAGAAGATCAAAGGTGCATATGGTCTGGTAGTTATGAGCCCGAGAAAACTGATCGCAGTCCGCGACCCATATGGACTGAAACCATTGTGTCTCGGTAAAAGAGGAAATGCTTATGTTATTGCTTCTGAGAGCTGTGCTCTGACATCTGTAAGTGCGGAATTTATCCGTGACATTGAGCCGGGTGAGATTCTTACGATCACAAAAGACGGACTGAAGTCAAATAAAGAGCTTGCGTCTGCTGCTGCAAAACGCGCGCATTGTGTGTTTGAGTATATATATTTTGCAAGACTTGACAGTACCATTGATGGGGTGAAGGTCTATGATGCCAGAATCCGCGGCGGTAAATCTCTTGCCAAGTCGTATCCTGTAGAGGCAGATCTTGTAACAGGTGTACCAGAGTCCGGACTCCCTGCTGCAAAGGGATACTCCGAAACATCAGGAATCCCGTTTGCATTTGCGTTCTATAAAAACAGCTATATTGGAAGAACATTTATCAAACCGACTCAGGAAGAACGTGAGTCCAGCGTTCATCTGAAACTGAGTGTGCTGGAATCTGTTGTAAAAGATAAGAGGATTGTTCTGGTGGATGATTCTATTGTTCGTGGAACAACCATTGCAAACCTGATCCACATGTTAAAAGAGGCGGGAGCAAAGGAAGTGCACGTACGTATCAGTTCACCGCCATTTTTACATCCATGCTATTTCGGAACGGATGTGCCGTCAAATGATCAGCTCATTGCAGCCAGCCACAGCACAGAGGAAATCTGTAAAATGATCGGAGCAGATTCTCTTGGCTACATGCAGACAGATTATCTGGAAGGAATGGCGGGCGGCCTGCCCTTATGTAAGGCATGCTTCGATGGAAATTATCCGATGGAGATTCCGGATTATACAAATGCGGAGTTTGCAGATATTGTGAAGTGTTAAGTCGCAAAAATTCATAAAAAATGCAGAAACCTGTCGATGATATATGGAATCAATCTCACATAATGGTAAAACCAATATAGGATGAAGTTATACATAATGTATAAAATAATGCTGTGAAAACATATATAAATGAATAAAATGCACAATAGAACCCCTGCGCTTTATGAAAATTGGATAAATTTAAAAACTTGACAAATTCTGAAATGTGGAACATAATATGGGCGTCTGATAGAAAAAAACAAAGAATGTTTTCAGAAAGGGTGATCACGATGTCACAGAGTAAAATCAAGTTAAATGCAACTGAAGAGGTGCAGGAATTTGTGAATGCTGCAAGCAGATGTGATTTTGATATTGATGTTTATTACAACAGATTTTTAATTGATGCCAAATCAATCCTTGGTGTACTTAGTCTGGATCTGACCAGAGAACTGACAGTAGACTGCCACGGGGAGAGCCGGGAATTTGATCGTACATTGAAGAAATTTGCAGTTGCATAAATTTTGCATTTTTATAACCGAATAATTATTGCAGAGAAGACGGGTCTGGAAGATGAACTTCTACAGATTCGTTTTTTCTGTATTATGACTGTGTTCAGAGTAATTCCATAAAATATAACTGCTTCATAGTTTATCAGAAGGAACTTATTTGATTGTTACTGTTCACTCCGTTCACAGTAACGTAGCCAAAATTCATTCCAGATTGCCTGCGGCAATGGAATTTTGGCTCGTATGTCTCGGGATAGTGGTGTGTGAACAGTAACATTTGATTTACTTTTGCTTAAAAACGGGAAATTCATTATTGACAAACGAAAAAAAATGTTTTATAGTATAGCATATTTTTAAAGAAAGCCAATTGAACATATTATTATAGAAGATATGATGATCTGACAAAGGCGTCAGATGCAGAATACCAGATGGGTCAAGTGCCCTCTGATAGCTGCATCTGACGCTTTTTTATTAACAAAGGATGATGGAGGAGGAAATCAAAATGGCAGTGAAATACGTATTTGTTACAGGAGGAGTTGTTTCCGGTCTCGGAAAGGGAATCACAGCTGCATCTCTGGGGCGTCTTCTGAAAGCGAGAGGATACCAGGTAACCATGCAGAAGTTTGATCCTTATATCAATATCGACCCCGGAACCATGAACCCGATTCAGCATGGAGAAGTTTTTGTAACAGACGATGGTACAGAGACAGACTTGGATCTGGGACATTATGAGAGATTCATTGATGAGAGTCTTGATAAAAATTCCAATGTGACAACCGGTAAGGTTTACTGGTCTGTTCTTCAGAAAGAACGTCACGGGGATTTCGGCGGGGGTACCGTACAGGTAATTCCTCATATTACAAATGAGATCAAGAGCCGTTTCTACCGCGCCAAATCACCGGAGGAAAACAAGATTGCCATTATCGAGGTGGGAGGAACAGTCGGTGATATTGAAAGTCAGCCGTTCCTGGAAGCAATCCGTCAGTTCCAGCTCAATGTGGGACATGACAATGCAATCCTGATCCACGTAACATTAATTCCTTATTTAAAGGCATCTGAAGAACTGAAAACAAAACCTACACAGGCAAGCGTAAAGGAACTTCAGGGAATGGGAATCCAGCCGGATGTACTGGTGTGCAGAAGTGAACATGAGCTGACAGAGGACATTAAAGAAAAAATCGCTTTATTCTGCAACGTACCTGTATCACATGTACTTCAGAACCTGGATGTGGAATATTTATATGAAGCTCCTCTTGCAATGGAAAGAGAGAAACTTGCAGATGTAGTTCTTTCAAGTCTCCGTCTGGAAAACAGAAAACCGGATTTAAGTGACTGGGAGGAAATGGTAGAAAGTCTGAGAAATCCGAATAAAACAGTAAAGATCGCAATTGTAGGAAAATATACACAGCTTCATGATGCATATCTCAGTGTAGTAGAGGCACTGAAACATGGTGGAATTTCCTGCAGAGCCAAAGTAGAGCTTGACTGGATCGATTCCGAAGAACTGACAGAGAAAAATCTGGATCAGCAGCTTCACAATGTAGATGGTATCCTGGTTCCGGGTGGTTTCGGAAACAGAGGCACAGAAGGAATGATCCTGGCAGCACAGTATGCAAGGGTACATAAGATTCCATATCTTGGAATCTGTCTGGGAATGCAGATGGCAATCGTAGAATTTGCCCGCCATGTACTTGGATACGAAGATGCAAACAGTATTGAACTGAATCCGGAGACAAAGCATCCGGTAATTGCATTAATGCCGGATCAGGAAGATATCGAAGATATCGGTGGAACCTTAAGACTTGGAAGTTATCCATGTATTCTTGCAGAAGGTTCCAGATCCTATGAACTCTTTGGCAAAAAAGAAATCCATGAGCGCCACAGACATCGTTATGAAGTAAACAATGCATTCCGTAAAGAACTTCAGGAGAAGGGAATGAATATCGTAGGAACTTCTCCTGATAATCATATCGTAGAGATGATCGAGATCGCAGGGCACCCGTTCTATGTAGGAACTCAGGCCCATCCGGAATTCAAATCCCGCCCGAATCATGCACATCCTTTATTCAGAGGATTCATCCAGGCGGCCGTCGATAAGAAAATAAGCGAAGAACAGCAGCAGAAATAGAAAGGATGAGGAGATTATGAAAGAAGTGAGAGAACAGCAGCAACAGCAAGGTCTGTACCGGTCTGAATTTGAACATGACAACTGTGGTATCGGAGCAGTTGTCAATATCAAAGGCAAGAAAACCCACGATACTGTTGCAAATGCATTAAAGATCGTAGAACATCTGGAACACCGCGCAGGTAAGGATGCAGAAGGCAAAACTGGTGACGGTGTAGGTATCCTTCTCCAGATTTCCCATAAATTTTTCAAGAAAGCCTGTAAGAAAGCGGGATTTGAGATTGGCGATGAGAGAGAATATGGCATCGCACAGTTTTTCTTCCCACAGCATGAGATTAAACGTGCACAGGCAAAGAAGATGTTTGAGATCATTCTTGAGAAAGAAGGCCTGGAACTTCTTGGATGGCGTCAGGTCCCGGTATTCCCGGAAGTGCTTGGACACAAGGCAAGAGAATGTATGCCATGTATTATGCAGGCATTTATCAAAAAGCCGGAAGATGTGGAAAAAGGTCTTCCATTTGACCGTATGCTTTACATTGCAAGACGTGAGTTTGAACAGAGTAATGATAATACTTATGTAGTATCCATGAGCAGCCGTACCATCGTTTACAAAGGTATGTTCCTGGTTGGACAGCTTCGTACTTTCTTCGAAGACCTTCAGAACCCGGATTATGAATCTGCAATCGCCATGGTACATTCCCGTTTCAGTACCAACACAAACCCAAGCTGGGAGAGAGCACATCCTAACCGCTTTATGGTACACAACGGTGAGATCAACACCATCCGCGGCAACGCAGATAAGATGCTTGCAAGAGAAGAAAATATGGAATCACCATATCTGGAGGGACAGCTTCATAAAGTGCTCCCTGTTGTAAACAGAAATGGTTCCGACTCTGCAATGCTTGACAATACACTGGAATTCCTGGTAATGAGTGGCATGGAGCTGCCTCTTGCAGTGATGATCACAATCCCTGAACCATGGGCAAACAATGACACCATTTCCCAGGCAAAACGTGACTTTTATCAGTACTATGCAACTATGATGGAGCCATGGGACGGACCTGCATCTATCCTCTTCTCAGACGGTGATGTGATGGGAGCTGTCCTGGACAGAAATGGTCTCCGTCCATCCAGATATTATATTACTTCTGACGGCTATATGATCCTTTCCTCAGAAGTAGGTGTTCTGCCAATTCCGGAAGAGAAGATCGTATTAAAAGAGCGTCTCCATCCCGGAAAAATGCTTCTTGTAGATACTGTAAAGGGAAAAGTGATCGATGACAATGAACTGAAAGAGGGCTACGCAAAAATGCAGCCATACGGTGAATGGCTGGATAGTCATCTGGTACAGTTAAAAGACATCAAGATTCCTAACGAAAGACCGGAAGAATATACACCTGAGCAGAGAGCACGTCTGCAGAAAGCATTCGGCTATACTTATGAGCAGTACCGTACTTCCATCAGAAACATGGCGTTAAACGGAGCAGAGAGCATCGGAGCTATGGGTGTGGATACCCCGCTTGCAGTATTTTCTAAACAGAACAGACCATTATTTGACTACTTTAAACAGCTCTTTGCACAGGTTACCAACCCTCCGATCGATGCGATCCGTGAGGAAATCGTTACCAGCACAAGTGTTTATGTAGGCAAAGACGGAAACCTGTTGGAGCAGAAACCGGAAAACTGTCAGGTATTAAAGATTAATAACCCGATCCTGACAAATACAGACATGATGAAGATCAAGAGTTTCAAACATGAGGGCTTCAAGACAGCAGTTGTTTCTACCTTATATTATAAGAGCACCAAGCTTGAGAGAGCTATTGACCGTCTTTTCGTAGAAGTAGATAAAGCATTCCGCGAGGGTGCAAACATCCTTGTTCTTTCAGACAGGGGAGTAGATGAAAATCATATGCCAATCCCGTCACTTCTGGCAGTATCCGCAGTTCATCAGCACCTTGTAAAAACAAAGAAGAGTACCTCTCTTGCCATCATTCTGGAATCCGGAGAACCGAGAGAAGTACATCATTTCGCAACTTTACTTGGTTATGGTGCAAGCGCTATCAACCCATACCTTGCCCTTGAGACAATCCATGAGCTGATCGACAGCCATATGTTGGACAAAGATTACTATGCAGCAGTAGATGATTACAACCATGCAGTTATCAGCGGAATTGTAAAGATTGCTTCCAAGATGGGTATTTCCACCATTCAGTCCTATCAGGGATCTCAGATTTTTGAGGCAATTGGTATCTCTTCTGATGTGATCGAGAAATACTTTACAGGTACAGTCAGCCGTGTGGGCGGAATCACACTGGAAGACATCGAAGAGAATGTAGAGAAGCTTCACTCAGAAGCATTTGACCCGTTAGGACTTCCTACAGACCTGACTCTGGACAGCGTAGGCGCACACAAGATGAGAAGCCAGGGAGAGGAACATCGTTACAATCCTCAGACCATCCATCTTCTGCAGCAGTCCACATGGACAGGAAGCTATGATCTGTTCAAACAGTACACAGATCTGGTAGATAAAGAAAACCACGGAAACTTAAGAGGACTTCTGGACTTTAAGTTTGCTGAGACTCCGGTTCCACTTGAAGAAGTGGAGAGCGTAGATGATATCGTAAAACGATTTAAGACAGGTGCTATGTCCTATGGTTCCATTTCACAGGAAGCACATGAGACACTGGCAATCGCCATGAATCACCTCCATGGAAAATCCAATACAGGTGAGGGCGGTGAAAGTGATGAGAGACTGGATTCCGCAGGAAGCAGCGATGACAGATGCTCCGCAATCAAACAGGTTGCCAGCGGACGTTTCGGTGTAACCAGCCGTTATCTTGTATCTGCAAGAGAAATCCAGATCAAGATGGCACAGGGTGCAAAACCTGGTGAAGGCGGACATCTTCCTGCAAAGAAGGTATATCCATGGATTGCCAAAACCCGTCATTCTACACCAGGTGTCAGCCTGATTTCCCCGCCACCGCACCACGATATCTATTCTATCGAGGACCTGGCACAGTTAATCTATGACCTTAAGAATGCAAATAAATATGCAGATATTTCTGTCAAACTGGTATCTGAAGCAGGTGTCGGTACAGTTGCAGCAGGTGTTGCAAAAGCCGGTGCACAAACTATTCTGATTTCTGGTTATGACGGAGGTACAGGTGCAGCTCCGAGAAGTTCTATCCACAATGCAGGACTTCCATGGGAACTTGGACTTGCAGAAACACATCAGACACTGCTCAAGAATGGTCTGAGAAACCGTGTCCGCATTGAGACAGACGGTAAGCTTATGAGTGGCCGTGACGTTGCGATCGCAGCATTAATGGGTGCCGAGGAATTTGGTTTTGCAACAGCTCCGCTTGTAACCATGGGATGCGTTATGATGCGTGTATGTAACCTGGATACCTGCCCGGTTGGTGTGGCAACACAGAACCCTGAACTTCGTAAGAGATTCAAAGGTAAACCGGAATATGTAGAGAATTTCATGCGCTTTATCGCACAGGAATTAAGAGAATACATGTCCAAGCTCGGATTCCGTACAGTCAGTGAAATGGTAGGCCGTACAGATCTCCTTGTTCAGACAGACAACGTACAGGAACCACATCAGGGCAAAGTAGACTTAAGTGCAATCCTGAACAATCCGTTCGCAGGCAAAGACCAGAAAGTTACTTTTGACCCGAAAGCCGTATATAACTTCGAACTGGAAAAGACCATGGATGAAAAGGTTCTGGTTAAGAAATGCGTAAATGCCATCAATAAAGGTCAGAAAACAGAGCTTTCTGTAAACCTGACAAACATTGACCGTACATTCGGAACCATCCTTGGTGCAGAGATCACAAGAAAGAACAAAGACGGACTTGCAGATGACACTATCACTGTACACTGCAACGGTGCCGGCGGACAGAGTTTCGGTGCATTTATTCCGAAAGGTCTGACACTGGAACTGACCGGTGACAGCAACGACTACTTCGGAAAAGGTCTTTCCGGTGGTAAACTGATTCTGAAAGTTCCGGAGAAAGCTGCATACAAAGCAGAAGA
>ENA-OQHZ01000668-OQHZ01000668.1-human-gut-metagenome-genome-assembly--contig:-NODE-668-length-17154-cov-12.455759_pt1 | contig 17154 bp, 20 predicted proteins | sample MGYA00242642_ERZ504734 | MGnify/ENA primary metagenome ERZ504734 (study PRJEB26092, sample SAMD00036210) | human gut metagenome | host: Homo sapiens | study: EMG produced TPA metagenomics assembly of...
CTACTGCTTGCTAAAGGCAGTATTCCATAAATACCACGCCGCCGAATTTATAATGCGCTGGCGACTTCTGGGCGCACACAGTTACCCAGAATGGTATCTGCACTATCCTTATACATTGCCTTTAGCTGACTCTGTGACTGCAAAATAATAGAAGCAGAGATTTCCCTGCTTCGGATAGTTGCAATCAGCTTGTCAAACTGAGGAATCTGCCCGATGTTGGCAAACTCATCAGCGATGACACGCACATGCACCGGAAGTCTTCCACCATATACATCGTCTGCCTTATCACAAAGCAAATTGAAAAGCTGTGACTGCAGCATCGCAATCACAAAGTTAAAGGTTGTATCTGTATCGGACATAATCAAGAACAAGGCTGTTTTCCTGTCCCCAATCTTATCCAGTTCCATTTCATCGTAAGACATGATCTCACGAAGTTCTGCGATATCAAATGGGGCAAGTCTGGCTCCACAGGATATCAAAATACTTTTCGCTGTCTTTCCCGAAACGAGTTGTCAAGGACTTTTTAATCAAATTCACAAAAAAGCCACAAAAAAGTGCCAGAAGCACTTCCATGCTCCTGACACTCAGATGGGTGAGGTTACTTGCGTCTGCTTAACAGTTCATCGCAAAGATACGCATATTCTGGCAACTGGTCGATATAGGGTTTCCAACGCCGTTTGATTTCGGCCAGTTCCAGCGGGTCGGCTTCTTCTATCGCGTGGTCGTTGCCTGTCATATACAGAACATCCATCGCAACATCATCCAGGCACTCGTGACAGAGATCGGCGGCAGACTCTATCCTCCTTCCGGTATCAACATAAAGCGGGTTTAGGCCAATCGCCAGCCAGACAAAGCCCACTTTATCAGACCATAGCAGTTCAAAATTAGTGCTTTGTTGAAGATGCTCGGCGAACACCTTTCGTACCCGTTCAATCTCAGTTTTCTCTTTTTCTGTGTACAGCATTTTCATGTCCTCCTTGGCTAAAAGTTTTGGTGTGTACCATCATCAGTTTAACACAAGGCGGCTGGCTTTATCAGCCGGTCACATCTGCTGTATTTCGTTTTTGAGCATACGCTTGATTTTGTCGCTCATGGTTTCAGTGCTGGTATCACTGAAATGGACGCGCACCTTGTAGGTGGTCTTGCCGATTTTCTTTACCAGCGCGGGGGCGTCCTCCGGCGCTCTGGCCGGGGTAGTGCCTGCGGTCTGCATGGTACGGGTTTCTTCGTTCATGGCGCTCCTTTCTCCGGGCGGGGCTGCGCCGTCCGGCAAAACAATTATTCGCTCTTACGGTTCACAATGTCTTTCGCCGCCTGTTTGGTGGCCCCGGCATTTTCCTCCCGGAAGTTCTTCCCGGCAAAAAGGATCGGGGCACACCGTTCCAGGATACGGTCATAGATACGGGCATGGGCCAGGTCGGGCGGGTTCTTGAGTTCGGCCAGCTTCAGATTGGTGGTGATTATCATGGGACTGCGGCTGCGGTAGCGGCTGTCAATGACGAAAAACATCTGCTCCATCGCATACTCGGTGCTGCGCTCCACACCCAAATCGTCAATGATGAGCAGGTCGTACTCGTCAAAGCTGGCGATAAAGTCAGCCCTATCCTCGGAAAACATCCCTGTCAGGCGGTTCAGAATGGTGGGAAAGTTCGTCATCAGCACCGGCACATCCCGGTCAAGCAAAGCGTTGGCGATACAACCGGCGAAAAAGGACTTGCCGGTTCCCACATCCCCAAACAGCAGCAGGCCGGTATTGTTCTTGTAAGCCTCCTTCCAGTTCTCCACATAGGCGCGGGCCTTGTCCATCAGGGGATTTTGGCCGTTGTCGTTGGCAAAGGTGTAGTCGTACAGATAGCGGTCTTGCAGGCCCTGGGCCTTCCGGCGCTTGATGCGCTCCATGCGGTGCTGCCGTTCCTCGGCGGCCTTGCGCTGTTCCTCAGCCTCCCGCTGGCACTGGCAGATACAGCGGGGCATGAAGTAGCCGGGTTTCCCAAAGCATGGCACAACGGTCTGCCTCTGGCCGCCGCACTTCTTACAGTGAATGAGGCCGTCTGCCGGGTCTATGTACTCGTCCCCGGCCAGTTCCACACCGGCGGCTGCCTTGTCGATCAGCGCCCGGATTTCTGCGGTAATCTCAATCATACGGTTTCATCCTCCTTTACGCTGTAATCCCGGTTGCGGGAGGGCGGGGCTGCTTTCCTAGCGTCCTCGCTGGCCCAGCGCCGGATGGTGGCGGCGTGGCTCTGATACCGCTTGCCGGTAGAGGCCATGTACTCGGACAGCTTTTCGATGTACTGGCCCCATACGGTGGGAAAGCTGGCCTGCAGGTCTGCCAGTTCCTCGTCCGTCAGGAAAACATTCAGGTAACGACCATAGGCGCGGGCGGTGCGCCCCGGTTCGGGGCGTCCCTTCTCTATCTCTCTCTTTATCTCTATCTCTTTCTCTAACTCTATCTCTATCTCTGGTGGACGAATGTCGGACAAATGTCCAACCTTTGTCCGGGGCGCAGAAAGAGCCTTGTTTTGGAGCCTTGCCGCCCGCTTTCGCTCGGCCTCGGTGGAGGACTGGCCGATCAGCAGTTCGATATTGCTCATGTAAAAAGTGCCGCTGTCCAGCACTTCCACAAGGCCCAGCTTCAGAAAGATTTGCAAGGCCCTCTCCACAGTGCCGATCTGCTGGCGGGTGATGGTGGCGATCATCTGCGCCGTGTAGGGGATATTCTCGTCAAGCTGGAGCCGCCCGCCGTGTTTCAGGGATTTCAGATACAGCTTCAACAGGATGTTGGAGTACAGAACACCGTCCTGCATACTTTCCAGCAGCACGATGGAGTCATCGTCAAAATAGTTCTCTTTGAGTTTCAGGTAGTAATATTTTCGATTGTCTGACATGGGTTCCTCCTTGTGGTTCGTTTTGGGCTTCTGTACGCATTTAGAGGGCCGTTTTGGGGGCCAGAGGATAAATCTATCAGGCCCCCAGCGACACCCTTGAAAAAAGCCTTGATTTACAAGGGGTTTTTGCCCTCTAATTGTCCACGCTGTACCCTTCTCCGGCGCTCGCACTCAGCCTTTTGCCGCCGGTGGACTTTCGGCGCACATTCCGGGCAGTATTTGGCCCGGTTGGAGCCGGGGGTGAACAGCGCTCCGCAGACGGCGCACCGTTTGGCGTCCAGGCGGTGGAACAGGGCCGTTTCCAGTTCTCTGTCCAGCGGCAGCACCGCCGCCCGGAACCACCGGCACAACAGGGAGTAGGAAATGGACTGGACGCAGACACATTCCTCCCCATCATCCAGCGCGATACAGTTGCCGCCGTCATAGTTGCAGCACTCATGTACCAGCCGCCGCGCTCTGCGGTACTGGCGGTAGTCCATGACGGGGACGGGTTCAGGCTTGCTTTTCTTCATGCTTGCACTTCCCACACCCGCCGCAGTTGCCGCAGCCCTGGCAGGCATGGGCCTCCGGCTCCGGGCCGGTGGGCGCGTCTGCCGGTTCCGGCTGCAACAGGGCAAGGGGCAGACGGATATTCAGGTGGACAGTGACGGGTAAAATAATCTGCTTCATAGGGCAATCTCCTTCCATGAGTGAATGTTGACAGTTCTGTGCAAAGGGGTGTCGTGAAACGCAACGCCCTCGAAAGGGGTCGCTAAAACGCCGTACCCTTTATCGTTCCGGCCCCCGGTCATGGGATTTGTCCTGTTCCTGGCGGGCCAGCTGGTCGGCGGCCTTGCGGAGCCGTTCCACAGCTTTCAGTTCCTCCCGCATGGCCTTCATGTCGATGGTGTCCACCTGCTTCTGGGCGGTCAGCAGGTCGATCTCGCGCTGCCATTCCTTCGGGGTGAGTTTCTCACCGCTGTCCTTCAGTTCCTTCAGATACCGGGCCGCCGCGTCATAGAGGATCAGTTCCCGGCTGTGGCGCTGCTCGAACAGTTCCCGCTTCTCCGGCTTCACCTTGGCAAACTGCTTATGGACAGTCTTGTACTTGTTGTACTGCGCCCACATCTCCCCGCGTTCGGTGAGGGTGGCAATCCGGCGCTCGGCCTGGACAATCTTCCCCCGCAGGTCATAATAGTTGCTGTTCATGTCGGAGATTTTATCGTGGAGCTGCTGCATGGTCTTAATCCCGTTTGCCTGCATAAAGCTGAACAGGGCGGCGCTCTCCTGCAAAGCCCGGATTTTGCCGGTGCGGGTGTCAGGCCGCTTGAGCTGCTGCTGGGCCTCCCACAAGTCAATCATGCTGGGCTGCTGGCCCTCCGGCTTCTCTGCCTCGGCCTTAGACCAGTTGTAGAGGCGGGTAATGCGGGCCTTGATTTCCTTGAGCAGCTTGTTGTCGGCGGCGATCTGCCGGTTGACTTCTCCCTTGTCGGTGCGGATGCCGCGCTTCTCCATCTGGCTGGCCGCTGGCCCCAGGTGGACAGAGGGAATTTTATCAATGCCCTGGCGCTTGTAGCTGCGGTGGTCTACCAGAGCGGGATGACCGGCGGCCTCCAATGCCCGGTTGGTATAGGCCGCCCATGCCGCCCGCCAAATCTCCACATTCCCTTTGTCGTTCCAGTCGGTGGTGTCCTCCCGGTGGTTCTTCCAGCCGCCTTTCCCATCCGGGATACGCTGGCCGTTCTCGTCCAAGTCGTATGCCTTGCGGCACTTTGCGCCCCATGCGCCATTTTCTTTCAGGGGCCGGACGGTCAGCATGATATGAACATGGGGGTTGCCGGTTCCCTTGTCGTGGATGGCGAAGTCGGCGCACATCCCCTTGTCCACAAAGTTGTCCTTCACATAGGCCCGGACAAGGGCAAGCTGCTGTTCCCTGGACAGTTCGCGGGGCAAAGCCGCCTCGATCTCACGGGCAAGCTGGCTGTCCCTGGCTTTCTCGATCTGCTCCACACTGTTCCAGAGGGTGTAGCGGTCTGCAAATGACCGCGGGGCGTGGGCGGGCAACATGATTTCCGCATGGACAACGCCGCCCTTCCAGGTGTAATCATGGGTCAGGCCGTCCCATTCATTCGTCAGTTTGGTTCCGCTTCGGTAGGCGGCTGCGGCAACAGCGGAACGGCCCTCGCTGCGCTTGATGATACTGACGGGGATATGACAAAAATCTATGGGTGGCACCTCCTTTCGGTGAGAGGTATTCAGGCCGCATGGAACAGAATAGCCGCTTGCGGGTGTTCTGTTCCGTGTGGCGCACAAGGGGGTTGGGGAGTGTAGCTCCCCATCGCGGACGAAGTACGCAACAGCTCCCGGCAGGGCGCACGACACCGGCAACGGTGTATAAGTGCGCCCTTGTAAACAAGGGACTTACGGCTTGTCCCCGGATTTCGGCAGTTTTGCGGCCAGTTCCGCCGCCCCCGGAAGATGGGACAGGGCAATCAGGAACTCCTTGACCTCTACGCCGGGAAGGTCGGGGGCCAGAGGGAACACGCCCTCCAAAATGGCCCCGCGCTCAATCAGGCGGCGGGTGCGGGCCTTGCGTTCCTCATTGCGCTGCTTGTTCTCCAAAATCTTCTGGCGGTTCTCAAGCTGCCGGATTTCCTTCAGGACTTCTTCGCGCTCGTCTTTTTTCTGTTTCGCTTGGGTGGTGCTGTCTTTGTGCATATTGCTTTCTCCTTCGGCGGCTTCATCCAGCCGTGTTTGATAAAATATTTCCGCAGTTTCAAAATAGCGTCCCGGACGGTATTGGTAACAAGGCTCACACTGGCAATCCCCTCGTCCTCCGCGATCTCCCGGTACTTCTTGCCCTCCACAAAACGGGCGTGCAGGCGGCGGGCCTGCGTGGGCGTTAAGGTGGCAAGGGCCTCCCGGAGCCGCTGCAACATCAATTCATGGGCTTCTTCCTGTTCCCGGCGCGTTTCTTCTTCCAGCAGAGTGTCCTCAGCGGAGAGGGCGTGATAGAGCAGGTGATATTCCAGGCCGGGGGAATAGTCCATCGAGTAAGTATGGCTCCATAGCCGCTGCTCGGAGTTATGGTCGGCGCGCCATTCCTCCACGATGGCGTCGGCAATCTCGTCCGGCAGTTCTATGAAAGTGTCCGTTTCGTAGAGGGGATAATAATACTTTTTCAGGTTGATGGTTTTCATAGGCCGCTTGTCCATTTCCGGCGCATGAAGTACCGGCGCAGCCGCCGGAGCGCCGCATGGATGGACTTCCCAGCCTGGGATGGGGTAATGCCCTCCATCGCGGCAATGTCCTTCACTTTCATCCCCAGCATATACCGGGCATGGACACGGCGGGCCTGCGTTGGGGTCAGAGAGGAAATCGCCTCATAGAGCCGCCGGAGCAGTTCGGCATATTCGGCCTGCGCCTCCTTTTCCATCAGGCAATCCTCCGGCGATGGCTGCGCCCAGCCGATGGCGGCGTTCTCAATCCCATCATTGCAGTCAAGGGAGTAAAACGCCTTGTAGCGGTACATCTTGCGCTCCCTGGCGGCCTCGGCCCGCTTGTCCAGCAGGAACGCCTCGACAATTTCATCCGACACCTCCACAAAGGTGTCCTCGGTGCAGAATGGGTAATACTGTTTGAGGTTGATCGTCTGCATAGGCCCGCCCTCACTCTGACGGGAAAAGGCCGTCATAGCAGCGGCGCATATTCCGCAGGCCCCGCCGGATGGCAATACTGATCTTGCTGCTGTGTACGCCCTCCATCCGGGCAATTTTCGGCTGGTTGATACCGGCGATGTAGTAGGCCCGGACGCGGCGGGCCTGTGTGGGGGTGGCATGGGCCAGGGCCTCCGGCAAGGCGGCCAGCAGACGCAGATGGGCGGCCCGTTCCTCGCGCTCCAAAAGAATTTCCTCCGGTGATCTGCCGTGTTCCAGCGCATAGTTCTCCGTCCAGCTATATGCGTCCAGAGAGTAGTAGGCGCGGTGGTAGACCTTCCGGCGTTCATAGTTGTTCATCTCGCGCTGGGCCTGCCGCATGACCTCCCAAACCTCATCGCTGACCTCCACAAACTCGTCATGCCGGTAGTGGGGATAAATCCACCGCAGATTGATTGTTTTCATAGGCTTACCTCCTGAAAATGGGAGAGGCGGGCAGCTTGTCCGCTGTCCGCCTCCCGCTGGGATAAGGGAAACAATCCCTTTCACTTGGTAGCCCGAAAACAGGTCATTCGTGGGGTCTGTTTTCAAAAAAATCTTTGAAAATTTTTCTGACCGCGATAATGGAGTCCCGGACAGAATACTTTGAGCAGCCGCAAATCGTTCCAATCTCCGCATAGCTCAAACCGTCCAGGGCATAGAGCAGGAACCGGCGGCGCTGGGCCTCGGTGCAGGTGTCCAGGACGGCCATCAGCTCGCCCAGCGTTTCCATGCGGCAAAGATATTCCTCTGGCGTTTCGCCGTAGATACCCACGCCCTCGGTGGCAACTATGTATTCGTCAAACTCCCGGCCATCCCAATGCCGCCGCTGCTCATGGGACAGGTTCTCGGCTTTGTGGTCGGCCCGGTCAAGAAATTCATAGACTTCCAGCGTAACCTCCACGGCCACAGCTTGTCCGTTGTAATTGATGGTGACTTCCATCTGCCTTTCCTCCGTTCAGATTTTTGCGGGAAAATCTGAACGGGGCGGCGGGGAACGACACCGGGGGCAAGGTTCGGGCCATGTTGGCCCGATGTTCCGGCCCCATAGGTATGAAAAAGCGCCCGGACAGCAGAAAGCTATTCGAGCGCAAAAAACACGGTATTCAGTTACATTGTGACAATTTTCGCACTGGCTGCCAGACGGGGCCTGTTCGGTGGCCGGGCTTTTTTTGACAAGTTAGGCGGATGAACGAGAAAAAGAAACACGGCGATACCTCCATGATACCGCCGTTTCGGATGTTATGGGCACATTAAGCAATCTGCCCTTCGGCGGTTTTTTTCTTTTCTGCCGCCGGGCAGTACAGTTTTTTTCTTCAATTTCTTATATTTTAACTTGTAATCCTCACAAAATCCTCACAGCATAACAGCGTTTCGACATAATAACACGCTGAAATCTCGCAAGTTTGTGACAATTAGAAAACCGAAGGCAGAATGCCCCGGTTTTCTAATGGATTCAGTCGCTTATTTAGATGTCCTTATTCAGCTACCTATGCCGGACAAACTCAATTTTGATGAAGCCTTTCAATAATGCTGCTTTTGGCAAATTGTCGGTAAAGAATTGTGGGAATAATTACTGTCAAGCAGATAAGAAACGGATAAACAATCAACATCGGCCAAATTACAAAGTGATAAGTGAAGAACCAGAAACTACTTGCTATCGCCTGCACAATGATTAGAGAGAACAGCACCCCAACGATCAACGAGGCTATAATTGTTCCCACAGCATAATACAAGCCCTCATAGGACAACATCCGTTTGAGTTGTCTGCCTGTCATGCCAATACTTTGGAGCATAGCAAATTCTTTTTGCCGCGTAATAATGCTTGTCAATACCGAGTTGATGAAATTAACTATACCTATCAGACCAATAATAACACTTAAAGCACCGCCGATTGTAATAATAAGGGATGTCATGCTATTAAAAGACTGAACATAGGTTTCTTTCGATTCATAGTCCATACTTGGCTCAATATTTTCCACATAGTTGCTTAAAAAGCTGTTCATATCGCTGTCCGTCCCGTCCTTAACATTGAACGGAAAACTTACCAAACGGGGATTGATGCAGAGCGGCTTAAACTGTTCTGCGGGCAAATAAAAACGTGCCGCACCTGTATTTCTTTCTGTATCAGTATTTTCATTGATGAGAACTTTTGCCATAACAGTGAGGTCAAAGCTGTTATCCAGTGTACCGACTAATCCGTTCATCTTCCAGTGATGAAAAGTAATCGTATCTCCAACATGGATAGATGGATTGTCAATCATGTTTCCATTATCATCCATTGTTAATGCGTAGAGCGTATATTTTCCTGTTCTAAGAGCATCCCAATCAATTTCCCCCTCGATTATATCCATCGAGTTTAGAAGAAAATCGTCTGCCCCATACAGGGCAATAAGCGGATTTCCATCCTTGTCCTTGTTGTAATTTGTAACGGCATCTGTTTCAGCAGAAAAAATGTCTTCTGCCACCTGGCTGGAATATAGTCTGCCGCCATCCTCGTAGGCGTTCTGCTGCTGAACGGCATCAATAAAGGTTTCGGACAAGTATGTTTCGCTGCGGGCGAAATTGTAGTTGAAATAATCCGCAGAAGAAATGATAAAATCTTTGTTTAAGAACTTCTCAACATACTTATCAATATCAAAACCGCTGGATAAAGTGAATACTGTATTGAACAGCACCAAACTCAATGTCATGGACACGATTACAAGGACTGTCCGTTTTCGATTCCGTCCCAAATTTGCCAGGGCCATCCGATGGATTTTTGCGCCGCCAGTTGATTTTTTTGTAGCCAGACGTTTCTTTGTTTGAAATGCACCTGCGTCATTTTCCGTGTAGCGGATAGCCTCAATCGGTGAGATTGCGCCTGCAATCTTAGCCGGTTTTCGTACACTGATATAAACAGTAACAAAAGCAAAGATAGCCGAGCCAATGAATATCAGTGGATTTACTGTCACAACAACGCCAGCTTCAGAAGTATAAGTTGTGCCGTTCATCAGAGCCGGAACTAAAGCGCGGCCAATGAGAAATCCAATAATCAGGCCAATGGGGATACCTACCGCTGACAGAAGTATGGCCTGTTTGTTAATAATCTTTTTGATCTGCCGCCTTGTAGTTCCCAATGTTTTAAGCTGCCCGTAGGACTGAATATCTTGAATAACAGAGATTTGAAAAATATTGTAGATAATCAAATAGCCTGTTGCCATAATCGCGAGTATTCCCACAATTCCGGCAATAAACAATGCGGAATTTTCGCTCACTGGGCTGCTTTGATAAGCTGGGCTGACACGGGCAATAATATAGTTTTCGTCTGTGGGCTGTCCTCCAAGTGTATCACAGGTATAGCCGGTTTCCATGAGAAGCTGTTGCAGTTTTTCTTCCACGGAGCCGCCGCTGCGGAACATAATATAGGCTGTTACAACGCCGGAGTAATCATTATCCACCGGATAGGTATAGGTAAGCAAGTCGGCATGGTTATCTATAAAGGCTTTCGACACGATAATGCGTCCGATATTACTTAGGCTGTCTGTCTCCCAAAATCCACATAGTGTAAAATCAGTTGTGTACTCCTTACCCTTGATTTCATAATCCAGCGTGACTGTCGCACCGATTTCAGCCGGAACACCCAATGCCTCTAATGTTTTTGTGTCGGCTATAATCTCATTTTCAGCTTCGGGGCGGTGGCCTACTGTTGGCTCATACCTGGCAAATTCCAGAGCTGTATCATCCATATACCACATATCGGAGCGCCATTTCGCAAGCCCTGGATTGTTAAGACGATAAGAAACTGCCTTTGAATAGGCAACTCGGTCAATCAATTCGTTGCCTTTTACATCATTAAAAACTTCGTCACTGATGTAGTTGAGAACAGCTTGACCATCCCCGCCCGCCTTTCGGATATTCTGGTCTTGTACTGTATCAATTAAGCCGGAACCCAGTGTGAAGATAGTTGTGAACAAGACGGTTGTAAGAACAATGGCAACAATAGCAATGATATTCCTGCTTTTGCTGGCCTTAAAGTACCGCCTGGCTAATTTCTTAATAATGGGTCTGTTATTATTGCCAAATAAAATATCGTTCATTCTCAACACCCCCTCATTCAGAAATTTTCCCATCCTCAATACGGATAATCCGATCTGCAAGCTGGGCGATCTCGTTGTTATGGGTAATCATCACAAGGGTCTGGTGAAATTGCTGGCTGCTTACTTTCAGCAGGCCGAGGACATCGCTGCTCGTCCGGCTGTCGAGGTTGCCCGTCGGTTCGTCTGCCAGTACAATCGCCGGTTTCGATACCAGAGCGCGGGCAATAGCGACGCGTTGCTGCTGGCCGCCGGAAAGATTGTTCGGCATATTGTTCAGCTTATCTTCCAAACCCAGCATACGAACAACTTCCTGCATATATTTTTTGTCTACCTGATCGCCGTCCAGTTCCACAGGTAAGACGATGTTCTCGTAAACATTGAGAACGGGGACAAGGTTGTAATTCTGAAAGATAAAGCCGATTTTGCGCCTGCGGAAAATGGTAAGCTGCTCGTCTTTCAGCGTAGACAAGTCTTTGCCATCCACAATGACTTTGCCGGAAGTGGGAACGTCCAGACCGCCGATCATATTCAGCAGCGTGGATTTTCCGCTGCCGGATGTGCCGACGATAGCGACAAATTCCCCGTGTTCTACCGAGAGAGAAACGCCGTCCAGAGCCTTTGTAATGTTCGGCTCGTCCCCATAGTATTTTTTCAAATCTGTTGTCTGTAAAATAGGCATAAGTTCTACCACCTTTCTTTTTGATGGTTCCATTGTAAAGGGTAATCCTCGCAGAAATGTCACAGCGGTTCTTGAATTTCCCCTTAAAACGCCTTGAAATGTCACAATCCTGTGACATTTCAAGAATGGGGCAGGAACACCGAAAAGGTAGAGCCGGTGCCGACTTCCGAGGCAACACGAATAAAGCCCCCTTGCCGGGTGATAATCTCACGGGAAAGATACAGGCCGATCCCAATGCCGGGGGCATCATGTACCCTGTCCTCACGGTAGAACCGCTTGAAAATCGTTCCTTGATGTTGTTCTGGAATACCAATGCCAGTATCGGAAATATCAATTTTCACATACATCTCCCAGCACACCACAGCCACATGGATTTTCCCACCCTCTGGCGTGTACTTCACTGCATTATCCAGAATGTTGAACAGGGCTTCGGTTGTCCATTTCCGATCATGGGCCGCAGTTACCGTTTCCGGGCAATCCACCGTGACCGCAATCTTTTTCTGTTCTGCATTCAGCAGAATACCGCCCAGCGCCGCAGCAAGGGTATCATAGATGGCCTGTGGCTTCGGCTCCAAAGCAATTACACCGGCTTCAAGCCGTGACGTTTTAATCATTGCCTGCATGAGAAAATCCAGCTTGTCTAACTGGCTGTCCATCGCCAAAAGAAATTCTTTCTGCTTTTCCGGCGATACATTTTGCTCCAACAAAGTAGCGTCCAGCATTTTCAGGTTTGCAATCGGTGTTTTGACCTGATGGGAGATGTCCGAAATCAATTCCTGTAAGTCGGCCCGTTCCTTTGCAATACTGCTTTTGCTTTCCCGAAGCACTTCATAGAGCCGTGAAAGCCGGTGCTGGATTTTATAGAACAGGTTTTCTTCCTCTGTGTACTGGGGCGGGGTCTGATCCGCTGACATCATATCGTCCAGCAGCTTGCACAGAGCGTCCGAAAACAGCGTTAATTTCCGGCGCACAAAGGCCAGAAAAGCAACCATGCACCCGGCAACGAAAACCGCATAGAGTAACCCGCAGCATAGCGCCAATACGTTCTGCGTCAAAAAGTATATGGTAACTGGCATAGCGATTGAAAGCAGAAAAAGGGCTGCACACGCGACCATGCACACTTTATTGACCGAGAGTTTTTCCGTCCTCATTTGTTACCGCCCCCAATCCACATATAGCCCATGCCATAGACGGTTTTAATATAGGCATGGGCTGGCTTTTCGATTTTGTTGCGTACCCGGCTGATTGTAGAAGTCAGGGCGTGTTCATCCACAAAATTCCCGTCTATATCCCACAGCTTTTCCAATAGCACCTGCCGGGTCAAAACGACCTGCGGATTTTTCGTCAGCACTTTCAAAAGCCGATATTCCATCGGGGTAAATGAAATGCTCTCCCCGTTGAGCGTTGCGGTCATTTCCGTAAAGTTGATAAACAGGTTGCCGTCGTTGTAGAAGTCGCCGCCAGAGTGTTTCCTAATCCGGGACAGCAGCGCAGACACTTTTTTCTGAAACACGCTCATGGGAAAAGGCTTAGTCACATAATCATCCGCTCCCAGCTCATAGCCTTTGAGCATATCGCTTTCCATATCGTTTGCCGTCAGGAAGATTACAGCAGTGTCCGGGTGGCTGTCCTTAATATCCCGGCAAAAATCAAACCCATTTCCGTCCGGCAGATTGATGTCAAGGACAATCAAATCATACTCTTGTTTTCTGCAAAACCGTTCGGCAACGCTTTTCGTCAGAGCAGCATCTACTTCATAGCCTGCGGCAGACAGATTATAGCAAAGGGTATTATTCAAAAGGCGGTCATCCTCAACCACTAATATTTTCACGCACTCACATCCTTTTTCTTTATAGAGTATCGACCAAATGTCACAGAAACCTCACAGGAAAGCAAGTTCCTTAAAAATATTTTATCTCATATCAAGGATAGCAACAAGCAATACGATTTAATTAAGGGTGCGGAGAATATTCCCCGCACCCTTAATCACTCCATGATAATTTCTGTAATGACCGCTTCCTCCGCCTGCGCTTTCAGCGTGTTTATTAGCCCCACCCAGCGCATGAGGTCACGGGCTTTCAGTTCCTCGGTGACACCCGCCGCCTCCATCATGCGGGGCAGCATGGCGTCCATCCGTTCACGCGCTGCCCGGTCAATCTCCAACAGGTGCGGGTATAGCTTTTCACTCAAAATCAAGCTGCTGTAAAGGCCGGGCCGGTGTTCCTTCAGGTAGCGTTGCCGCATACGGCCATACTTGCCGATGGGGGCCTCCGGCTGCTCGGAAAGTTTCAGGTCGGGGATGTAGTAATCTCCGCAGCGGGTGTAAGTTAATTTGCTCATGTTCATTCTCCTTTGCACTGTGATGGTTAAACTGCGGCACTGGCCGATACGGTGGCCTTGTGCGGCTCCTGCCTGGGTAACTGGCTGACAGGGATAAAAATGCCCTTCTCCATGTCCTCGGCCCGGATTGCGGCCTTTGCTGCCTCCACCTGGGCCTTGCGTTTGGCGTTGTAGCGTTCTTCCCATTCCTTCTGCTTGCCGTTGGCCTTGCGGCGTAAGTAGTTCTGGTGAAGCCTGTCTTTGCGTTCCTCCTTCTTCCGCAGTTCTTCCTGTTCCTCCGGGGTCAGGGGAACCGGCTGCAAGGCGGGCGGGATATACCGGCCCACAAAATTGAAGTAGATTTCAACCTCCTGCGTAGTGTCCTGGCTGCCTTTGCGGGCGCGCTCATGGACAAGAATTTTCTCCACAAACTCGTTGAGCATGGTATTTGTCAGCGTGTCGAAATTCTCATACTTGTCAATCAGGGCAATAAACTTCTCCGCAGATTTCCGGCTCTGCTCATAGCCGGTAACGGCCTTTTCCAGTTCCGTGATTTCCGCATTGAGAGCATCCTGCTCTTTGGCGTACTGTGCGTCCAGGGTCTCATACCGGGCGTCTGGTAGCTTACCCAGGGCGTTGTCCTCATAGATTTTGCAAATCAACTTTTCCAATTCCCCGGCCCGCTTTTGGGCGGCGGCAAGCCGTTTCCGCTTCTTGGATATGTCGGCGGTCTGCTGGGCGGCCTGTGTTTCCTGGACGGTGCGGATAAACTCAGCCCGGTCATTCTTGGAATACTCTGCGATAGCCCGGAGCATATCGGCAATCAGGGTCAGAACAGCTTCGGCCTTGATACGGTGCTGTGTAGGGCAAAGGGAGCCAATAGGGTATTTCCCATACTGGCCGCAAGTGTACTGCGGGACGCGCTTGCCGTTGTATGTGCGGTGAACATACATCTTGCCGCCGCAATCGGCGCAGTACATCAGGCCGGTCAGGGGATGGGCCTCCCCAAAGCCGTCCGGGTAGCGTCTGGCGTTTCCCCGGATACGCTGCACATTGTCAAAGGTTTCCTGGTCGATAATGGCCTCATGGGTGTTCTTAAAAATCGTCCACTCGCTTTCATCCACATAGTGGCTTTTCTTGTCCTTGAAGTGCTTGCGGGTTTTGAAATTGACCGTATGGCCTAAATACTCCCGTTTTTTCAGGATTTCAACAACGGTAGAGGCACTCCAACGATAAATATCCGCAAAGGTCTTATTCTTGTTTACTCCTTCGCCATAGCGGGCAAGGTGAACGGCAGGCATTTCGATTTTTTCTTCTGACAACTTGGTTGCGATCTGATAGGGGCCGTAGCCCTCCATTGCAAGCGCGAAAATATGGCGTACCACAGCGGCGGCTTCTTCGTCAACAATCCAGTGTTCCCGCTTTTCATCCCACAAATAGCCGTAAATGACAGTGCCGGTCAGGTGCTTACCACTCATACCTTTGGATTTGAACACAGAGCGGATTTTCCGGCTGGTGTCGCGGGCGTAAAACTCGTTCATAATGTTGCGGAAAGGGGTAAAATCATCATCGCCTTTCAGACTGTCCACACCGTCATTGATGGCAATCAGCCGGACACCGCGCTGCCGCAAAATCTCCATGACCTGGCCGACTTTCAGATAGTCGCGCCCCAGGCGGCTCATGTCCTTTATGACGATGGCCTCCACCCGTCCGGCCTCGACTTCCTCCATCATCGCCAGAAAGCCGGGACGGTCAAAGCGGGTTCCTGATACGCCGTCATCGGTGAAGTGGGTAGGGTTCGGCAGACCATTCCGGCGGGCATAGTCCTCTAACATCTTTTTCTGGTTGGATATGGAATTGCTCTCGCCCTGTAACTCATCGTCGCGGCTCAAACGCTCATACAGAGGGGTGATTTTCTCGTTCCTCATGGCTGTACCTCCTGAAATGAAAATGCTCTAAGTGACTGCTTCACTAACCATGACAAAAACCATGATTAAGAAGTCACTTAGAGCATACATCTCCAGCCGCCATTTTGTATTTTTTATATTGTCTGACCGCAAAATGCTGAGGTTCTTTTGCCTCCAGCTCTTCAAACAACATATCCACCGGATTCTGGTAAGTTTCATCCTCTTCACGGGTTTCACTTTCATTCAGCAGATCCAGAAGGGTGTTGAGATTTTTTTCTTCCTCTTTCCCCTCGTACCAGATAAACGCAATCAATGCTGTGTACAGCAATTTCTCTGCTTTCACCCAAAAATCTTCGGAAGCTTTTTCCCCTTCGCCTTTGGTATTAACAATGATTGTTGTAACCAGCTTCAGGATATCTTTTTCAGACCGTATATAAGCAAATGGATTGTAATGAAGCGATTTGGAAAAATTGATGGTATTCAGAACCTTAATCACATATGGCTCATGTACCACTTTTCCAGATTTATCTTTCATGATATTTCCATTCTTATCTTTCTTAGGTGGTCCCTTTGCTAACATCTTCCCACACTCCTCGATCAGAGTGCCTTTCGGATCTGTAATGACCATGGAACAGTTCATCTGCATGACTGACGGTTTCACGAAAAATCGAGTTTTTCCGGAACCACTGCCGCCAATGACCACTATATTTTTATTTCTTGCATACTTTGGCTGTTTAGGTCTGCTCTCCATGGTCAATGCTTCTGTTGCTGTTAATGGAATATTCATCCAGGGATCTTCCGACATATAAGGCTTGATATCCTCTGCGGTTCCCCATCTAGCTGAACCATACTCGATGCCTTTCCGTAATTTCTTTGCGTCTGCCTGTTTCTGCCAGACCAACACTTTCAGAACGACTGCAACAACAATACCTGCTAGCAGATCTTTCCAGTTATTGCTTAACACAAAACCAGCAAAAATCCGGTCTGCGTGTTCCATTGCATATAATAGTTTGTTCCCCATATCTTCTCCCGGACTGTTCCGGTAAAGAAAAAATGCCCGGTCTGCATAAAAAGCAGCCAGAGCATAAGGAATATTTGTAAGAACCAGTTTCTTTTTATCCAGGGCGGACAGCTTACCCCCGATTTTATTCTTCCACTTCTGCATCAGAGTTTTGCCGCTTTTCTTTTTCATCGACTCTGCTCCTGATGCCGGTTCTTTACTTTGTCCTTCGATTTCTTTGGCATCATTGCTCTGTAAGTTGCAAGACGCTTGTGAATAGAAGGCTTATTCGCTTTTTGAATCTGTTTCTGGGAAAACTCACGGAAAGCAGCATTGAGGGCATCCTGATCACGTCCTTTAAAAAACACCAGATACATCGGTGGATCTTTACTCTTATCTTTTTTCAAAGCATAATTGATCCCATATTTTCTGGCATAACGTTCAAAGGACTTGATATTCTTATTTGTGATCTCGATATTGACCATCCCGGCATTTTGTTTTGCCAGCTCTTTTACCGTGACCTTTCCCTGTTTCGGCTGATTTTTCTGTGCTTTCTTCTCTACTGATTTCTGCTTCTGATGACGCAGATACGCAACAAGAACCTTTTT
>ENA-OQHZ01000675-OQHZ01000675.1-human-gut-metagenome-genome-assembly--contig:-NODE-675-length-17029-cov-4.601758_pt1 | contig 17029 bp, 15 predicted proteins | sample MGYA00242642_ERZ504734 | MGnify/ENA primary metagenome ERZ504734 (study PRJEB26092, sample SAMD00036210) | human gut metagenome | host: Homo sapiens | study: EMG produced TPA metagenomics assembly of...
TATATTCAACCAGATGTCCTAGAACGATACCAGGTCTCTAATTTTGATTCGTGGGTGGGTGCTTTTGGAAATATCGAAAACGCTATGGAACTAGCACCGACAGGGGATAAATACCAACCTAAGAAACGCTTTAAGAAGTTTGTGAACCTGCCTGAACTCATGCGGATTTATAAGGAAACAGCTGATATTCAGACCTCAGATATGCTTGATTTACCTGTACCTGAAGCTAAAGTTATTGCGGTGGAGAGTGAACTCACAGAAGCTCAGATATACTATCTTGAAGAGTTGGTTGACCGTTCAGACGCTATCAAGTCAGGTAGCGTTGACCCTAGTGTCGATAACATGTTAAAGATAACTGGGGAAGCTAGAAAACTAGCTATTGACATGCGTCTCATTGACCCAGCCTATACCTTATCGGACAATCAGAAGATTCTTCAAGTAGTGGATAACGTGGAACGCATTTACCGTGAGGGAGAAGATGATAAAGCTACCCAGATGATTTTCTCTGATATTGGAACGCCTAAGAGTAAGGAAGAGGGCTTTGATGTTTACAATGAATTGAAAGACCTCTTAGTGGATAGAGGGATTCCCAAAGAAGCAATTGCCTTTGTCCATGACGCTAATACGGATGAAAAGAAAAATTCTCTGTCACGCAAGGTCAATAGTGGGGAAGTACGGATTCTCATGGCTTCTACGGAAAAAGGTGGAACAGGATTAAACGTGCAGTCTCGTATGAAAGCAGTCCACCATTTAGACGTTCCCTGGCGTCCCTCTGATATTGTTCAACGCAATGGTAGGTTAATTCGTCAAGGCAATATGCACCAAGAGGTAGATATTTACCATTACATTACGAAAGGGAGCTTCGACAACTACCTCTGGCAAACTCAGGAGAATAAACTCAAATACATCACGCAAATCATGACCTCTAAAGACCCAGTACGGTCGGCAGAAGACATTGATGAACAAACCATGACTGCTTCAGACTTTAAGGCTTTAGCGACAGGTAATCCTTATCTCAAACTAAAAATGGAACTAGAGAATGAGTTGACGGTATTGGACAATCAAAAGCGTGCTTTCAATCGTTCTAAAGACGAGTATCGCCATACCATTGCTTACTGTGAGCAGAATCTCCCTGTATTAGAGAAACGCCTCAGTCAATATGACCGTGATATTGCCCAATCTTTGGCAACTAAGTCACAAGATTTTATCATGCGGTTTGACAATCAAATGATGGATAACCGTGCAGAAGCTGGAGACTATTTACGAAAACTCATTACCTATAACCGTTCTGAAACCAAAGAAGTAAGAACGCTTGCGACCTTTAGAGGGTTTGAGCTTAAAATGGCAACCAGAAGTCCTAGTGAGCCCTTGCCAGATATGGTGTCTTTAACCATTTCAGGAAGCAACCAGTATTCTGTCTCTTTAGACTTGAAATCAGACGTGGGAACGATTCAACGCATTACCAATGCCATTGACCATATTTTAGAAGACCAAGAAAAGACAGAAGAAATGGCTAACAATTTGAAAGATAAGCTATCAGTCGCAAGGGTTGAAGTAGAGAAGGTCTTTCCAAAAGAAGAAGATTATCAGCTGGTTAAAGCCAAATATGACATCCTTGCCCCCTTGGTTGAACAAGAAGCTGAGATTGAGGAAATCGATGCAGTACTAGCTAAATTCAATGAAACGAGTCAACCGCAACAGGACCAACAACTTTCGCTTGATTTTTAAGAAAAAGGCTGACAAAAAATAGTGAACGCGGTAAAATGAAGTCAAGAAATCACCAAAGGAGAATTGATTATGACCCAGACAGTAGAAGATATACGTTACCAATTAGAAGAATGGTTAGCACAAGGTTTTACAAGCTCCGAAGATAGAGCTAACTATCAAGCCTTAAAGGAACAATATGAAGATGAAACCCTTGATTACAGCTTTTCAAAGCGAGAAATCATTGGTCAATTAGAAGTTATCATCACGACTCGAGAGAATGACTTTCCAGACTTAGATGAAGTGACTAAAGGAGAGTATCTAGACCTGGTTGAACAACTTGATAATCTAGACAAGGGACAGGCAGATTATTATCGTAAGCAATTAGCGTAGAAAGAGGTACAGATATGATTGAACAAATTATTCAAAGTCTTTTCATTATCGCAGCGGTCGGACTGATTTTACTTGTCTTGTTTCAGATTGCGAAGATGCTTGGAAGCTTATTTGTCATTGGTTTAATCGGATTTTTAGCTTTCACAGAAGTCTATGGAATTTACCTCTTTTTTACAGAACGATACCTCTATGTGGAAGATTTAGCCACCAATGGTATTTTGAGCTTTACCACTTTCTATATTATTTTTAATCTTTTACTTGTCTTTGGACTTGTTAGAAAAGTTGTTAGAAGTCGGATGGCATAACTAATAGAGGTTGTGAAAAACTCAAATTTCCGACTTGCTGTTGAAAATTGGACAAAATAAAATGGCTTAGAATCAACGTTTTCTGACGACGTTACTCTAAGCCATTTACTATTTTTAAGACTTTTTGCCCAGCCTATTTCAGATGTTTATTCAATATTGACGTGTTATTCTGATAAATTGTTTTTTAGTAATTCAAGTTCTTCAGATGTTAAATCAGAAATTAATAGCTTGATTTTCTCGTTAGGTGAAACTTTTTCAGATAGCATCTGGTTGAGTTTGTTACGTATTATTGGTTCATTAATAGTTTGTATTTCAATTTTAGTTTGTTCTATTAATGTAGGGGAAATAGTTGGTTGATTAAGGATATTTATGATTTTATTTAACTTACTTTGAGCAAAACTTCCATAGATATCACTTGTCTCCATTTCCTCATATATTATTCGTTGTATGTTTTTAGCAAAGGTATCAACTTGCTTTGAAATCACTTTTCCGTGATTTTCTTTTAGTGAAATCACATTATGATTTTTTATATCAGATAAAATAAATGGGGAATGGGTTGTAATAATAAACTGAAAAGTTGCATTTTGATAAGAAGGACTTGCAGTATCTAAAAAGTAAGTACAGCATAAACTTAAGAGTTGAACCATTTTATTTGACCAAGAGGGATGGAACGATTCATCTATTTCATCTATTAAAATTATATGGTTCCCACTTTCAGCATTTGAAATCAATTCAATTAATTGTCCTAAAAATTGAATTAAATTTTCTTCTCCTGTAGACGATAGTTCATGTAACTTAAAAAATAAATTATCTTCAGGAAATACAACGATACCTTTAGAGTTTATTTTATTACAATGCAGAAGCTTTCTATATCCCATTAGAAAATCGTTAATCTCTTTTGTTTCTGATGAAAAATCAATAATGAATGAGTTATTATCTACTTCTAAGTGGTCAGAAGTTTTCCATAATAATTGCATTGCTTTTATTGAAAAATTAATAAAATCAGTAATTTGGTAGTTGTTATCTATGTTTACTTGAGGAAATTTATGTCTAAAATAATCTTGTAAAATTTTAGAAGTTTCATCAGTTTTAAGATATAAAATATCTATTTGAATACTTTGAAAGTTCAAAGCTAGATATTTATGAATTTGTTTTAAAAGTAGAACCTCAAGTTCTTCGTTCCAAAAATAGTATCCTTCCTTCAAGGTAAGCATTAAATTTATAAGAAAGGCAACTATTTGATTAATAAAATGAGATTGCAAATCATCTTTACCAAGCGTTAAGAGAAGTTTAGGAGGCTCAAAAAATCCTTTGATATAAATACCTTTATCAATTAATAAGGATTGTAGTTCATCATAAGACCAATATGAAATTCTATATTTCATTATTTTATTTGAGGGGAAGAAATCATTTATTTTTAGAAATCTAAATGCTTGAATAACATTATAATTAGAAGGAGGTTGACATAAGTATCTAGTGATCAAGTTATTGCCAAATAATGTGTCAATTTCGTCATTATTTTCACTAAAACTATATTGGTGATATTTTTTGAAAATGTAGTTTATGCTTCCGTTAGGAGTATCAGAAACAATTTGGTAGGTATCTCCTAGTTTTTTTAAAAAGCTAGTTTGAGTATCTCCAATAAGACCATCCCTAGTGTCTATAATATGATTATTAAATATTATTTGTTTTACAGCATGACTATTATTGAATTCAATAAAAATTGATTCATTTAGTTCATAGATAATAAAGTATTCATATTTACTTAAAAATTCTTTACGTTCTGAAAATTTAAAACCTATAAAATTTAGCAGAGATGTTTTTCCTACACCATTTATCCCTACAAATGCCGTGATATTTGTGACATTTTCTCCATAAAACTGGGCAATGTGGTTTGGATTTTTATTAATTGTTATTGTTTCATTCCAATCGAAGTTTATAGTGTACTCATCTGAAAAATGAAAAATTTGTTTGCTTATTAAATTTTCATAATCACGTATAATCAATCCTAAAAGTTTCATTTTCTACCTTTCTAAATTATTTAATTCAACATATACGTCCGAAATTAATTTTGACAGAGGCCTTATATAGTAATCTTTTTCAGCAGTATACACACCAGTAAATAATCTATTGATGTCACTGTCCGATAATGGAATTATATTATTAATTTCGTTCAAATAATGTTCTGGAATAAAAATTTTCTTTAAAATTGCATCTAAAACGAGATCACTGTGTATTTGATATAGATTATGCAAATCTAATAAATCAAAATCCGTTTTGAAATCTTTATGAGTTTTTGAAGTAATATATATGGAATTATGATTGAACAAGAAATCACCATCTAATGGGTACCAACTAAATCTTAACCGTTGATTTGATGAAATCTTAACATTGTATGGGGACAATAAAAATGTATCAGTACCTTTATTCCTGTTACAACTTGGACAGGAAGGGATTAAATTATAAAAAGAGGCTGCAAAAATTGGGAATTGTGATTTTTTCCAAAAATGGTCTAATTCACAGGTGTTTTTATTATTGGAAGAATTCATAAAATTCCGATTACAGTAGGGGCATACTGATAAATGAGTTATAGATAGAATTTTTTTACGCCGGCTGTCTTTACTAATGGCATTATATACATTATTGATTAGATAATCTTTAATTGATACCGGTCTATTTCCTTTTATTTTTCTGTTACTTTTTATACTGAATTTATAATCTAAATTGATAATTTCTGAGTCTGCAACAAGCTCTTCAAGTTCATCATAAGAAAGTAGCATAATATCTAAAAATGGTGTATCTGAAAAATCTCTACCAAATATTTTTTGAAATACTGGTGCTATTTTTTTTCGACACCACTTATCTAAGTTTTTGCGATAAGCCGCCTTCATATGTTTATAAACTTCCTCACACAGATTTTTAACTTCTTCGTCACATATTTGATTAATTGTTATCATTTAATATCCCCTTAGGTGTCTGATTGGGTAATATTATATCGAATTGATTAAGAAAATGGAACAATCAGAGGATAAAGAATCTAACTTTTTCAATTTATTTAGGGATTACCTAAAGGTATAAAATCTAAATTTTCTATCAACTTTGAACCGTATTTATATTCTTGTGATAACTTTTTCAAGTCCATCTTGTTATCATGGTGCTATCTTATGGAAAAAGGAGATAGCACTAGTGATGTTAAATAAAATGAAGGCTCGGCTATTGATTGGTTTAGGAGGTCTAGCTGTGACTAGCTTTATGGTGATGATGGGTTACACCATTGGTTCTCAGTCTGTCACCAATCACACGCAGAAACAAATCCAGTCTGAGGCTCAAAAATTACTGACCAAAGAGAAAGAAAAAGAGAAGGCGAGTGTTCTCTCTGATGAGCTAGTCAAGGAATTCCTCACCCAATACTATACTAAGGAAAAACTGGGCGAGAACAACAACCGTATCAAGCCCTATATGACAGATTCTGCCTTTAAAGAAGAGGTAGCTCGTCAAGAAGATTCCATGAACCAGGTCTATAAAGACTATATGTTGGATTATCGCTTTGAGTCTGCCAATATCTATGTCAATACAGAAGCAAATGAAGCTTTTGCGGAAGTGTCTTATCAGGTTGTTTACGTGTCAGATGTCAGTGACAAGGCTCAGAAAAGTACACAGACAGAAACGACCTCTCTTAAACTATCTTATGCCAAATTGTCAGATAAACTCCTTGTCAATCAGGTAACCATTTGGAAAGGCAAGCTAGAGGACTTGAAAGAGTCTTCTGATGAAGTAAATTCAAGTATTCCAAAGATTCAAGGCACTACTACAAGTGAGACCAACTAGCAGGAGTTCATCTTCTGCTTTTTTTTGATAAGGAGATGAGATGACTAGAATTGAAAGAATGAAACAAAAGGCGATTTTAGACGTAGCAGAAAGTCTAGGTTATTCATTTAAACACCTATCAGGGCAAGTCTATGAACATCCAGAACACGATTCCTTTCGGATTTTTGCGGACACCAATACCTTTAAATGGTTTTCACGTGACGTACAGGGAGATGTGATTGATTTTGTTCAGTTAATGACGGGAGTGTCTTTTAAAAAAGCCCTGTCTTACCTTGAAACTGGAGACTTTGAACAAACTAAGATCGTCGAAGAGACTTACCAACCCTTTCGTTATTATCTAAGAGAAGAACCATTTGACCAAGCACGAACTTACTTAAATGATATTCGTGGTTTAAGTGATGACACTATCAATGCTTTTGGCAGACAAGGTCTATTAGCACAGGCTCATTACCAGACAAAGACCTTTCAGGAATCAGTTCTTGTCTTTAAGAGTTACAATCACCTTGGCCAACTAGAGGGGGCAAGTCTTCAAGGGCTTGTCAAAGATAATCAGAGACATAATCGAGGTTACCTCAAGAAAATCATGAAAGACTCTCATGGCTATATAGGGATGAGCTTTGATATTGGAAAACCGAAACGCCTTATCTTTTGTGAATCGGTGATTGATATGATGAGTTATTATCAACTCCATCAGAAGCAGTTATCAGATGTTCGTTTGGTTTCTATGGAAGGCTTAAAACTCTCTGTGATTGCGTATCAGACTTTACGATTAGCAGCTGAGGAACAAGGCAAACTTGAGTTTTTAGATACTGTCAAACCAAGTCGATTAACGCATTACCTTCATGCTATACAAGAGACGACTACCTTCTTTCAGACGCACCCAGGCTTATTAACCTTGGCTGTTGACAATGATGAAGCAGGGAGAGATTTTTGTCAGAAATTATCTGAGAAAGGACTTCCCACTGAAACAGACTGTCCACCATTACAGGAACTGGAAACTAAAGCAGATTGGAATGATATTGTAAAATATCAAAATAATTATTCTCTAAAAGATGTGATCCAATCGGCCAAGTTACAAGTTATCCGAAGCAATCCTCCGCCTAGAAAAAATACCGCTTTAGAGTTGTGATAACAAAATCAAGTTTCTTAGCTTAATCTAGAAAGTGATAAGGAGGACAGCCTATGAGTGTGATTGAACGCCTAGCTGAAAGAGTGGCTAGGCAAGAGGAAAAAGTTGCGAAAGAAACGGAAAAACTAGAAACTTATCGCAGTCAATTACAAACAGCGATGTATCAAACCTTTATCAAACGCCAACAAAACAGTCCTTGGACATTTGATGAAGCATTGACGCAAGCCTTTGGCCAAGATGAACAAAAAACAATACCATCAGATAATAGAAACGAGGAATAACACATGACAAAAGACTGGACCTTTGACCAACCCTTAGATGATAACACACCGACATCTTCATCGGAAGAACGTGCGAAGATTGCAGCACTATTTCATAAAGAAAACCAAGAGGGCACTGAAGATGTTGATTATGTGGCAGCCTTTGAAATGGAACAACAAAAATCTAAAAATCAGATGCCTCCACAGCAAAAACCTCAAAAGCAATCTATACCAGAAGTGCAGCTCTCCTCAACCATTACAAACGACTACAAGCAATACCTAGCTGATGTGATGGCTCAGAATAATGAAGACATTCTTCAAAGTCAGAAGAAAATTGAAGAGCTGCACCAGTTGATTGATGACAAAAATAAGCAAAATAAGAAATTACAAGCCATTTCAGCAGCTATTGATGACTTGTAACGATGAGCAGTCCTGACAAGGGCTGCTTTTTATGGGGAGAGAAGATGAAGTTATTCAAAAAACGAACACAACATCAAGATACTTTTAAGCGTCTTATTCATCGGTTATCAGGAATGTCTGAATCGGACTTACATAAGGTCAACCAATTATTAGATGTCGTTTTTGACGCTACACGTCAAACTATCCAAGATGAAAAAAAGTCTCCTGAAATATTGCTAAAGGAGTCTATATTAGATGAGACCATAACTGAAGCTAAGAATAAATTGAAGACTGAGCAACTTGAAAAGCGGATAGAGCAATTTAGGCAGGCAAAGAAACCTAAAAATGAGTAAAAAAGATTAGGCATTGTGATGAAGGCCTAATCTTTTTGTCTGATGCTTGTTGTTCGCTGATACACATATTTTTTTGTCAATTTACTATCATTTAGGTTTTCTATGTCAAAGATGAAATAATGATCACGATTGTCTTTAGCATTTTCTTTATTGAGCCTGAAATAGTTTTTAGCAGATTTCGCCATTGCTAACATGATATCATCTGTTAGAAAAGTCAGTGGTGTATCAAGTGCTGAGTAGCGATAGAAGTCACTTTCAAATTTACGGTAATTTTCACTGAAGTAGTCCATCTGTAATTCGTTTTTATAAAAGTCAAGCTGATTCATGGTAGTCCTCCTCAACTAATGTGATAGCCATAATATCTTCTAAAGCGATAGCGATATGTCCGTCATTGGTTCTTAGAATGACCTCATTTGTTGAAAGAGTCGGAATGGTTCCGATAATAGTTTGATAGTCATTTTTCTGTTTTCTAGTCACCTGTATAGTCAATTGATTAGCGTAACTCTGACTGAGTAACATTAATTTTTGATTCAGCGATAGGCCAGAAAGGTAGCTGACTTGCTTATCATCATCTGATAAGGCAGAGGTATGTTCCGATAAAAAGAACCCCATCCACTTTTGCATGTTAACGTCTTGATAGTCTCTTGCGGATTGAAATGGTAAGTATGATCGGTCAATCATTGTAATCCCTCCAAGCCACCTGCTGAGTGGCCTCCTATTAGTTTACTTCTTGCAATATTCCTGGAACTGTCTAAGAGGGCAGTTCCTTTTTGAACCGCCAAAAAACCGAATTGGTCTCTAATATGGTCAATAGTTTGTTGTAACTTTTCTTCTTTTTCGGTTGCTTCGATATCATCAAATAATGAGATTAAGGTATAGCTTTCATCGACAAATCCTGAGTAATTGACTGCAATACCCCGAACGGCTCCTGACGTGTATTTTTTACGAAAAAGCGTTAGCACGGTATCGGTAAGCAGTCTTGTATGATTAGTAGGTTCTATCTTCATTTGAGCGTTGATTGGTTGTTTCATTTCTGTTTTAGAGTAGGTCACAAAGATGGAAACAATAGTAGCTTTCTGATGTTCCCGCCTCATTCGGATGGCAACTTGTTCAGCCATTTCACTAAGAACAATCTCAATATCACGCTGCTTGACATAGTCACGAGGTAGCACCTGAGAGTTGCCAAGCCCGTGTGATTTTGGTTTATAGGGTTGATGAACATTACTCTCGTCAACACCATTAGCATGAAACCACAACTGGACTCCAACCTTTCCAAATTCTTTTTTTAATCGATCAGGATTGCTATTGGCTAGTTCCTTGATAGAGGTAATCCCTAGTTTGTGAAGGCGTTTTTCTGTTCTAGAACCAATACCCCAAAAATCAGTTAGATGAGGGATTGACCAGATTTTGGTTTCTACATCTTCGTAGGACCAATTGGCACGCATGGTAGGTGTACGCTTGGCTTCATTGTCTAGAGCGAGTTTGGCCAATAATGGGTTAGCGTTACTCATACCAATGGTAGAATAGATACCAGCCTTTTTCCAGATATCATGTTGTAGTTTGGCAGAGACCACGTCTAATTTTGCCTTTCTATCCATCTGTTTATCATTTACAAAGTAATTGAGCGAGGAGGTTAAATCAATAAACCCTTCATCAATGGAGTAGGGGAGAATATCTTCAGGAGCAGCATAATCTTGGAAAATGTGTTGAATGTCAATATTCTTTTCGATATAGCGATCCATACGTGGAGGGACAATAAGCGTTCGCTTAGCCCAATGTTCAATATAGGAAACATAGCGTGGTGATGTATCTAATCCTTGACGTTTGGCATTATAGTAGTCAAATTTTCTTGTGGTGATATCAAAGGGTAAATCGTAGGCACGTCCAACATTATTTTTTCCAAAAACTTTTTTGAACATAGGAGAAGAGGCTAAAATTAACCCACCAGCGTTATCAGCACGACTCATGACACAGAGAGAGGTATGGAGGGGATTCAATCCTCTATCCACACATTCAACTGAAGCATAGAACGATTTCATATCAACGAAAGCTATATCAGACTGCGATTCTCTTGAGTAATCGATATAGCCCATCATCTTAACCTCTTTTTAGTGCTTCTAATTGTTCCATGAGTTCTTGAATATGATCAGTAATATCATACTCTTTGAGGTAGGGTGTAAAATAGATACGATTGTCTTTGAGATAAATCATTTCATTAACATTAACTGTCATTCTTAGGCTCCTATAACTGGCATAAAGTGACTCACAACAAGCCCTACGATACGAGGATTATCTTCATAAGGAATCCATTTATCAGGGTAGTTATCGTTGAGTGACACCATTCTAAAGCCATTTTCTTCTCGATAAAGTTTTTTAATATAGACAGAATCATTCCAAGATAGGGCGTAGACTGCACCATCGTAATCAAAACCACTAGCACGGATAAGGGCTACTTCGCCATCAAGATAGATGGGTTCCATAGAATCTCCTTTAATCCAAGCAGCAATATCATAACCATACTGTTCTTCCTCAGCATAGACGGTCTCTGTCTCGTATTCCTCAAAGAGTGATTCCCCAAGACCAGCAGAAAGAGAGACATCAGATAACACTTCTACAGCAAATAGTGGAACAACCTTATCATGTGATTGTTGTGCCTGAAGTAACTCCTCAGCATACTCATCAACCTTTCCTTGATTTTCTGTAGAGAGTTGGAGATAGGTATTCACAATCTTGTATTCCGATTCAAAATAGGTTGTTGGAACATCAAGTATTCTTGCAAGGGCAGAAAGATTTTTTTGATTAGGAACAGATTTACCAGATTCCCATTTATTGTATGAAGCTCTATTGATTTTTAACAGATTAGCTAACTCTGATTGAGAATACTGCTTTTCCATTCTAAGTTCTTTAAGACGGCTACCAGAAAACATAAATCAAAACCCCTGTTGCTTTATTATGCAACAATTATATCAAAATATTTTCAAGATGCAAGCAAGAACTATATTTACGTGATTATTGGTTATTAAATAGTGGTGATTAAGTACCATTTATCATTAGTATGATATAATTTTGTTGAGTAGTTTATACTAATTGATGTTAGGGGACATATATGATTTCTAGGATAATTTTACAAAATTTTAAACGTTATAAAAGAGTTGATTTTATTTGTAATTCAGATATAAATATTTTTGTTGGGGAGAATGGTGCGGGTAAGTCGACATTGTTATACGCAATAGGATTGGTTCTGAGTGGTAGCCACAGTCTGATTGAAAGAAGCAGTTTGGCTAATATCTTTAATCAAGAAGCAATTTTAGAATTTATGAGTACAAAGGATATCAAGCAGCTCCCTGAGGTTATCATAGAAATTTTTTTTGATGAGATAAATACTGAAATTTCATCTAACTTTAATCTTGAAGGGAAACATAATTCTCAAAATATCAAAGCTTTTGGACTTTCATTAAAAATAACTCCCAATCAAGATTATATTACTGAAATGAACTCCGTCTTAAATGATAGTAATTGGACAGTTTTTCCATTTGAATTCTATAGAGTTGAATTTTTGACATTTTCAGGAAAATCTTACTCTTCATATAATAAACCGTATAAGTTTATACATTCAATAGTAAATACCAGTCTAATTGATACACAACAAGAAATTCAAAAACGGATCCATGAGGTGTACTTAGATAATATATCAGCAGAAAATAGGGCAAAAGTTAATCATCAGTACAGGATAAATTCACTTAATTTTTTACATACTTTAAGGAAGGACGAATTATTGAAGGAGAATGGTTCAGAATTCCAACTTCATTTTGATGAATCAGAAAATTCATTTAGAGATTCAATATCAGCAGTAAAAAATGGTGTAGATATAAAAAATTTAGGGCAGGGTGAAAAGGTATTATTAGGGGTAGAGAATGCATATAGTCACCTCAAGGAAACAGTTAAAATACTACTTATTGAAGAGCCTGAAAATCATTTGAGTTTCCAAAATCTCCAGAAATTAGTCAATATGTTGAGTTCAAATACTGGAGTTCAAGTTTTTATTGGAACACATTCAAATATGATTGCTTCAAGATTAGGAGTTGATAATCTGCATTTTTTAGACAATGGTCAGATATCTAAACTTGAAGGACTGAATAGAGATACGATACGATTTTTCCAAAAATCTACTAATCAGAATTTATTAAATTTTTCTCTCGGTAAGAAGATTATACTTGTTGAAGGGAATGCGGAATATATTTTAATGGAAAAATTTTTTGAAATGATTCATTCCAAAAAGCCTGAGGATCTTAATGTATCAATTATTTCTGTAGATGGATTAAGTTTTGAAAGGTATTTAGAAATTGCTGCTTGTTTTGTAGATAAGAAGGTGGTAGTAATTACGGATAACGATAGTGATTATGCAGGAAATGTACAGTCAAAGTACAGTTCATATCAGCAATTCCATAATATAAAAGTTTCTTCTGATTTAGATAATGATAATCAAACATTTGAAATATGTATTTATAAAAATAACAAAGCTTTGTTAGATTCTTCAGGTTTAACTAAATCCAAAGATTTACAAGGATACATGCTCAGAGAAAAGGCTGAATTTGCATTGAGATTACTAGAACACTTGGAAACTGATAATATAAGCAAAAAATTTATTATACCTAATTATATTAAAGAGGCGATTGAATGGATAATAAAAGATTGATTCATGCGGTTGCTGGAAGTGGCAAAACAACTAAAATAATTGAAAGTATTGACCCTCAAAAAAGAAATCTTATCCTTACGTACACAGAGACGAACCAGAATACAATCAGAGCCAAGCTGATTGACAAATTTGGCTACATTCCTGAGTCTACTTTTATTTTTGGTGTCTTTGAGTTTCTATATAGTTTTTGTTTAGTGCCATATTTAGGGAAACGACCAAAAGGAATAAACTTTGACTATGAAACTCAAGGAAAGATTGACAATAATTCTATAGATACTACTGGTAGAATTATTCAGAATCAACTTTCTAAGTCTTTAATGAGGGGGGAGTTAATTTATAAAAAGAACAATATCCCATTTGATAATTCATATTTGGAGAGAATTGATAAATTTTTTGATTGTATTTATGTAGATGAGTGTCAGGATTTTGCATCAGATGATTTTGATTGGCTCCTAAGTTTAAGTAATCTTAATGCAGAAGTGTCTTTACTTGGAGATTTTTATCAAAAAACCTTTAGTACTTCAAGGCGAGGAAATAAGGGGAAAGGTGTTCATTCTAATTTTGATAATTGGATAAAAGTTATTTCTGATTCAGGGTTTGAAATTGATTTGTCAAGTTTGTCAAAAAGTTATCGTTGCCCAAAAATAGTTTGTGACTTTATTGTTGAAAAATTATCTATTGAAATTTCATCGCAGCTAGAAGAGAAGTGTTCTGCCCAAATTACTCTCATAGATTCACAGGATAAAATAGAATCAATAATGACAGATGACAATGTTATGAAACTTTTTTATCAAAAATCTTATGATTATGATTGCAAAAGTCAGAATTGGGGGGATAGCAAAGGTTCTGAATATGACAATGTTTGTGTAGTATTAAATCCAACAACATATAAATTATTCGCAGCTGATCGCTTAAATGAACTTTCTTTACAAACTAAAAGTAAATTTTATGTTGCATGTACACGTACGAGAGGGAATCTATATTTTGTCAAGCAATTAGATATATCAAAATATAAGAAGATAAAGTAAAGGAGTAAATATGACTGAACAGTTTTTTAATATACCATTTGTAAGTTATTTTATAACTACAAATAATCATGGTAACCCAAATTTTATTGAAAGAGATACATTTTCCTATCGTTTCAATAGAAATATTGTAACTCACACCCAATCAAGATATATAGCTGCTCATCTTCCTAAAACTCTTAAAGAATTAGTTATTCCTTGGCCGCTGTCTTCATTTGTTGATGTTCCAAATTATATTACGGAATACATAAACATAGAGCTTTTAAATAAGAATAAAGATGGTATCATTGATTTAATCAAGCAAACTCCTTTAGGCTGTGTTTTCATTCCTGAAGAATTAAGAGACCATCCTTTTATTAAACAAATACAAGAAATTACACTACCTGTGATTTTTTTAGAAGACGGAGTAGATATCCCTATCAGCCAACTACAATTGATTGTAGAAAAAAATAGTATCAATGCTAGCCAGATAATAGCTAACAAAGTTACAATCTCTGATAAAACAAAAATTGAGCCGATTAGCATACCTCATAAGCACTTTTTGCGACCTTTAGAGATTGCAATCAATCGTAATAGAGGTTTGTACCTATCTATATTTGAAAATAGGCAGGAACCAAAACCATTTGATAACCCAACAACAGAAGGAAAACTAGTGGCAGAGGAACAAGCGATAAGTGATTTGAAATATTATTTAAAGCTCCTAATTGCAGAAAAGTATATCATATATCTTGCAAAACATGAAAAAGGAATTGATTCTTTGATTGAAATTATAAGGAAATGGGATGATTCAATAGATACTGCAGATTTAGACTTGGATATTCTTGAAAAATATTTTTTGAATCTATCGGATTATTTTTTTGAAAAATTTGACGAAATAGTTTATCGTACAGATATGGTATTTGTGTTGTCGATGGTAAATAAAACAAGTGTTGATTTACTAAATAGAGAGTTTCAGTTACGACTATCTAAACCTGTTCTTAGGCAGATATATGATTTTTCAGGATATTATGGAATAGGGGGCGGCAAAGATTTCGAAACGATGCTGAGAATCATTTCTGATAGAGCATCAGAAAACTCAATTTTAGATTCTTTATCCCTTAATTTTACACTAGATACAAAATCTCCGTATGTGCGTTTACCTAACTTACCTTCGCAAGACATAACAGTTTGGTATTCCCATATGTTTAAAAATACAATGAAGAATGCCAATTTATCAGAAATTGAAAAATTTAATAATAATTTCCATAAAATATCTGAGAAGTTAAAGTTATCATTAGATGATGAGTTTATTGATATACTTGTCAAATATGGGAAGCATATAAAATTCATTACAGATGCACCAATTGAATGGGTTAAATATAAAGATACTCCTCTGGGCTTAATAAAATCAATCAGCAGAATGCCAATTATTCCTGGTAATACGCTAGTAAACTCAGCAAAGCATAATTTACTAACAAAAATTCCAAAAGCTACTGTATCATTTTTAATTATTAATGCACTTAACCCTAATGATACATTATATAAAAATGGAAAAAAATTGGGAGAGCTACTAAAAGAGTATTTTCCTAAACATTGTGTTAATTACTATGAAGTTAAAAATAAAACTGATTTTATTCGTACGATGAATGAAAACCCTTCAACTTTTTTTATTTACTATGGACATGGTAGTATGCCTGAAGTGAGTAGAAATCAACCAGATCAGATTGGTAAACTTCATATTGGCGATGATGAAATTGATATGATTGAGTTAGAAAATAATATAAAAGTTGTACCTGCTGTCACAATATTGGGAGCATGTCAGACTCAGGTATTGGATGCTCACTATTTAAATATTGGAAATATGTTTCTCGGGTTAGGAAGTCAATCAGTATTGGCAACATATTTCCCAGTTGATGGTTTCTATACATTTAGTTTAATAGAGTCTATTTTTAGACATCTAAAAAATTTTTTAAGCAATCAAGCGCCAGAGTATATAAAGAACTGGTCTGATATTATTTTACAAGCTCGACGAACTCATTATATCATTGAACCAGTTAATACAATTATTGAATATTTAGATAAAAAGGGAGATAAAACTAGAGTAGACTCAGAAAGTTTGTCACAATATGTTATGAAATATTGTATAGAATCAAGCTGTAATGCTAACACCTCATATATTTCTGTGATGGAACAAAGTGTCATATATAGAGATAAAGCTTATAAAGAATATTTTAAAAACTATCCAGAATCGACTAGAATGTTAATTGATTATATTTTTAAACATAACTATGTCTTTCCAGAGAGTATAATATTTACATCTCTTGGTTCTCCAGAGAAAATCAAATTTGTATAGAGTTTTTTGAGAGCATCTAGCTCTCTTTTTTTCTTACCTTCATTTCTAGTATGTGATAACTTTTCCAAATCATCCTTGTTATCCTTATATCATTCCTAAGAAAATCAAGTCTTGATTTTATACTGGGGGTTTGGGGGCGAAGCCACCAAGTTATCTTATCGTTGGCTATCAAAACTGGAAGGTTTTGGTTGGCTGGCGATATGATTTTTTGGGTATTGTGACCACAATGCCTGAGCTCGCAAAGACCGAACATGGACTTTAAGAAATTTCCCGTATGACACACGGGGTCGGGGTTTACCCGAGAAAGGATGAAAGTGAGGGAAAGAGATGTCTGAACAGTACCGTGACATTCGAAAAGAGGTAAATCTAACCGCAGATGAGCTAAAACAGATTGAAAAAATGATGGAGGTTGATAATTATCGTCACTTTTCACCATTCGTCAGGGATAAAATTTTGATGACTGATGACAAACAGTTAGCTGCCAAAGAATGGTTTTCCCTTTGGCAGTTTCAAAAGTTTGAACAGATCAGTCGAGATGTGCATGAAGTTCTAGTTGTCGCAAGAGAAAATCACCAAGTGACTCAAGAACACGTGTCAATCTTATT
>ENA-OQHZ01000702-OQHZ01000702.1-human-gut-metagenome-genome-assembly--contig:-NODE-702-length-16249-cov-5.073398_pt1 | contig 16249 bp, 7 predicted proteins | sample MGYA00242642_ERZ504734 | MGnify/ENA primary metagenome ERZ504734 (study PRJEB26092, sample SAMD00036210) | human gut metagenome | host: Homo sapiens | study: EMG produced TPA metagenomics assembly of...
CGATAAAATGTCAGATGAACAGTTGGAACAGCTTGCCCCATGGAGCGAGACTGCGAAAACGAACTGTCAAAACTAAACTGGAGTAAAACGCTTGCATCTATCATTTTGGTGCAAGCGTAATTCATGAGTAATGTAGCAATATTTTGCGCTTACCATTAATCGCAAATGGAGCACTTTGAATAAAAAAACGTTAAAAATTTTTCATCCTTTGTGCATTATATTTTTAAGTTTAATAGCGTATAATATCACACTTGATGAGAAAGATTATCAGCGAAAAATATTGAAGATATCAAATTTTGATATTTTTTTTGATATAAACTAAGACCTCGCAGGGTTTAGATTAGAGGGATAACGATGCAACTGAAAAATTCGACAGATTACGCAATTAGAATTGTATGTTACTTAGCGGCACAGGAACGGATGGTATCTACATCAGAATTGTCACGGAAGCTAAATGTTTCTGCTAATTATGTTCCTAAAATAGCAAAAAAACTGAAAGATGCAAAAATAGTCAATGCCTGTGAAGGTATAAATGGTGGCTATATGCTGGCAAAACAACCGGAGAACATTTCTTTAATGGATATTATATCGTGTGTAGAGGAAACAATGGCAATTAATCGTTGTTTGGAAGAAGATCGTTTTTGTCCCAGAAATTTAGAAGATACCTGCAAGATACATAAAATATTGTTGAGTTTGCAGAATACATACAATAATAAATTAGAGAGTGTAAAGGTTTCAGACGTTATCCGCCCTGGAGAAGATGAATATTTTGGACGATTTTATGTTGTGTTAAAGCTGAACTTAAAGGAAAAAAGCTACGAGTGTGTATATTCACATATCCGTGAAGTGTATGAGAAAGTAAGGAAAACAAAAAGTTATGAAGAGTTCATAAATCAATATATAGAAAGATATGTGTATACTTCTGATAAAAAAATGGTTCATGACTTCTTATCAAGTGAAGGATTAGAAGAAAGACTAGTTGATGGATGTATGGAAAAAGATCTTCCGTATCGCAGAATTACTGGAAAAGATAAGAATGCATATGTTTGGATGGAAGCAAAAAAATATATAGATGCAAATGAGAATACTGCAATTATTACGTTACATAATGAGAAGATTGTTCAGAACACAGTTATAAAGATGGAACAGGAACTCATAAAGAAAGAACAGGATATGGCAAAGCAGTATTGGGATATGGTATCACTTTTAACTACTGTATTGAATCATAATCAGTTAGTTGAATCAGGGTATCAAGACGATATCAGCTTCTATACGAAACAGGTATATCTTCAATTGCAGAAGAATTATCCGGAATATGGAATTACGGATGAAGAAATTGCTTCAGTAGCCCATTTGGCACCGATTCATGATATTGGAAAGATAAAAGTACCAATTGAAATTTTGAATAAAAATGGAAAGTTGACAGATGAAGAAATGAATGTAGTAAAACAACATCCATTAGTAGGTGCAGCGATGACCCAGAGATTCCCAGAGGGGATAACAACGGAAAAGCTGAATCAATATAGCTATGAAATATGCAGACATCACCATGAAAGATATGATGGATCAGGATATCCGGACGGTTTAAAAGGGAATGCGATTCCGATGTGCGCACAGGTCGTTGGGATTGTTGATGCTTACGATGCATTGATCAATGATCGTCCATACAAAAGAAAATATGAACCAGAAGAGGCGATACGGATGATTTCAAATGGTGAATGCGGAGCGTTTTCTAAAAAACTGATCCAGTGCTTGACGGCGGCAGCAAAGCAGCCAGAGTGGTTAAAAGTAACAAAAAGTCAAGCATGACAGAAGATTTGAGGCGATTTTATGAACAAGAAATTGAGTGTTTTAAGACGAATTACAGCAGTTGTTCTGTGTGTTACATTATTATCTTCGCAAGTCGTAGTTGCGAATGCTGAAGATTCAGAAAGAATGAATGTGCAGACCAATAGTGAATTTACAGATATATCGGAACAGGATGGTTTCAGCAGTGATACATCTGAAATATCTGATATCACGGAAAGTGATATTCCTGATTCTTTTGAAGGAGAATCAGAGCCAAATACAGATATTAGTTCTGAAGTAACAGAGGAATTTGGTAATTCTGAAGATCAAGGATTTACAGATGGAGAAGAAACAATTATCGAGGATGAAAACACCTCAGATACTTTGGAAGAAGCAAATCCAGATTATGAAGATGGAAAAATATGTATCTACAATTACCAGCAACTTCTGCAAATCGGTACAGGAACACAGATGTTTTCCGGAGACAAAGATGGAAATGTTGGTGAAGGGGATAAGGTTCTTGCAGATGGTGCAGAACTTACCTATGCATCAGACGCTTCCTATTGTTTGATGAATGATATTCCAATAGATAATGAAAATGTCTGGAACTTCCCATCAGATTTTACAGGTAGCATCACTTCATCATCAGAGCGCACGGGCAACACAGTATATGATTCAGTGACTGATACGATTTATGTGTATAACCGATACCAGCTTGAATTGATGAAAGGGGAATCTTCAGACAGCGAACCTGTAATGAGCGAGGATTATATTGCTGAAAAAGTTGGAATGGGACAGGTTTTTACACTGGAAGATGGTTCCTATCTTACTTACAGCAAAACACATAATTATGTGCTTGCTTCTTCATTTACAACAGAAACACCGGAGCTTCTTGCAAATAAGGCTGGGACAGAGGAGACAACTCAGGATATTACTAGCGCATATCCGTCCGACTATGAAGGAAGAAATTATTTCGGTCAGGTGGTAAAAAAGATTGGTGATAAAAATTATATTCTGATTGGAAATGAAACACAGCTTCGGGCAATCGGAACAGATACGGATGTGACAGAGCCAATCTGGCGAGTGTATGAAACAAGAGAGAAAAAGCCGGGAATACTTGGGGGCGCACTGAGTGGATATACAGCCTGGAAACCAGTAGCTGATACACAGACATACAAAACAGAACTGTATTATCCGGGTGATGCGGATATTGTAAAGTTTAATGATACATATAATTGGTCTGGAAAAGAATTGTATGGAAATAAAAAAGGTGACCATAAGCTGGGAGAAACAGAATATCTGGATAATTCATCCTTGGATATAGCTGGCACAACAGCTACAAAGCGTTATGTATATGTGAGCAGTACTATTCAGGAGTCAGCCGATATGACGGTAACTGCGACAGACAGTACTGCCAGTGCTTCCGAAGCGGCATCTGTTGAAGCAGGTGCAACTGTAAAAGACAGAGATTTGATTGATATGACTCCGCCAGACAGCGAGGAAGCAGCTGAGACAGGAAGTAATGATGAAACCTTTACAAGTGGTGAGGATGAAAGTAATTTTTCAGATGATGCGAATCCGGAAAGTATTACGGTTGATGAGAACAAAACTTACGTCCTTACCTATGATACATCCAAAAGTAGCAATACCAATATTGCAGGAGCTGGATATAAATACAGTAAGGATGCGAATTACATTATCTTTCGTGATATTGATCTTTCCAAAGAGGGGACAAATTCTAATGGAGAAGATGATGATTGGGATCCTATTGACAATTATCAGGGAAACATGGAAGGCCGAAAGGGAATGGTTGAAGGTCAGAGTATAACCATCAGCCATATCAACATTTCACAGGCTAATGCAGTCAATCAGGACAACCAGGCAGAATATGGTATTGGATTTTTCAGAAATCTGACGACCCCGTATTCTACATCGCTGACAATATCCCAAAATCCAATCACTGTGAAAAATATTACCCTTTCTGATGTGACGGTTTCTACAACAACACAAAAGGTTAAACAAAATTTTAGTTTGATTGGAGGCGTGTTGAAGCTCCTGCTTGGAAATTTAAGTGGATTGGAACCGGATCCACAATCCCTGGCAACAGGAGGATTTGCTGGTGTTGTAAAAGGAAATATCCAGATTGAAAACTGCAATGTGGAAAATTTACATGGAGTTTCCAATGTAAATGACCGGACCGGTGGCTTCGCAGGTTATGTCAGTGGTATGACACAGTATGATTTGGTATCAAGTGGCTTAGGAGGTCTGGTTGATACTTTAACAAAAATCCTGAATCTGATTCCGCTGCTTGGAGTCGGTGATTTGCTGACTCTCCTTTTAAATGGAGGATTACTCAGTGTAAAAAATCTTATTCCGATAGGCTATGTCAATCCAAGTATTCAGAATTGTTCTGTAAGCGGTGACACTTCTGTTACAGGTCAGAAGAGTACCGGTGGATTCGCCGGGGAAGCCATCGGTGCAGTGATGAAAAACTGTTCTGTAGGTGGAAGTACCACAGTGTCCGGAAATGACTGTTCTGGTGGATTTGTGGGACGTTCTGCGAATGCAGTCGTGGTAGGTGCATTAAGCAGCCTTGGTATTGAACTTATGGGAAATTTCCCGGTCAATACAGTTATGCTGAACTGTAGAATCGACGGAGCGGTAAACGTATCTGCACAGGGGACCCCATCTAAAGAAAGTGGTTATGCAGGCGGATTTATAGGAGAAATGCGAAATAGTTATGCGGTGGACTGCAGTATTTCCTCTCTTGGCACAGTGTCCGGAAAAGATTATACCGGAGGATTTGCCGGTATAGCAACTCTTGGTGATGTAGCGGATATTGATGAAAGCCAGGGACTTCTGGTAATTGTAAAGGATCTTCTTACAGGGTTGTTAAATGGTAAATTAACCAACATGGATCTTTTGAACCTGGTGGGACTTCGACCTTCTGTTATAAGCGGATGCACCATTGCAGGAGATAGCATTTCTGTAACAGCAAACGGTAAAAATGCCGGTGGACTTGTGGGATATGCAGGGGCTGTCCAGATTTCCAATACTTTAGAACTTACAGACGATTCAAAGTCAACTACAAAAGCCCTCCAGCGAGTGCTTACTAAGACTGGCGTTACCTATGAATTTGCAGACCGTGTGAATCAGATCAATGCAGCTTCCTCAATGAAGGTTTCAGCAACAGAGAATGCAGGAGGAATCTTAGGCTATGCGAAAATGACCAGTGTCGGTGATGTCCTTGGTGGAACAGTTAAAGCAGCGGATTACATGCGTTTTGAATGTAAAGACTGTTCCGTAAATGGAGGCTCTTCCGGTCTTACTGTTACTGCGTCAGATAAGGAGAATGGTCGTGCTGGAGGTACTATCGGTTATGGAACAGGTGGAGAAGTAAGGAGAACATCCGTCACAAATCTGAATTCCGTAACGGCGGGAAAGTGTGCAGGCGGTTTTGCAGGATATTTCGGAAGCGGTACCCTTGCCAATGTTGGCGGTATTAAGCTTCTTGGATTACCGCTACTAAAAATTGACAGCCTTCTTTCTGTAGGCCAGATGATTGAGACATTTACAGTTGACAGCACTGTTTCAGGTGTTTCGTCAGGATATAGTGTGTCTACTGGTAATGAGAAAGGTTATAGTGGTGGCTTTATTGGAGAATGCATTAGTGGACGAGCAAGGGACACTAAGATCAGCAACCTGAAAACTGTTACTGCATCTGCAACATCAGGAAAAGCCGGAGGCTTTGCAGGTTTTGCTAAAGCCGGAGATGCATTAAGTGCTGGAGATTCCACTACATCAAAACTGACAGGAATTGAATTAGAGAATCTGCTTGGAGTTGTCAGTGCCCTGAGACCGGAGTTCAACAATACTTCTATTGCCTATGTTTCGAATGGTTCTGACCCTCAGGTATCCGCTGATATGGCGGGCGGCTTTGTGGGAGACGGACAGGCTGTAGATATCAATTATGGAAACAACAATTCCGGATTCAAAGCAGACACAGACACCAATCCATCTTCGAATGAATCTACAGATGAAAAGAATAGTGAAGAAGATTTCAGTTCAACAGACACGAATAGTGAGGATGGAACAACCAAAGGCGAGACTGGTGCGATTGCAACAACAAATATTACCGGACTCTCTTATATAAAGGGAACCAGCTATGCCGGTGGTTTTGCAGGAAGGCTGATGCCTGGTGATGTGGCACAGACAGGTTCTATTAAGTTACTGGGCCTCTTGAATGTAAATCAACTTCTCAGTGTCATGGATGTGGCTTATCCGAGAATTTCCGATTCTTCTATTGAAGGAAACAATTTAGTCGTAACAGCATCCGGAAAAAATGATGATGAGGCGCTTGGAGATGCCGGAGGATACATCGGTAATGGAAAAGCAGTTATGGTTAAAAACTCTGATGTGACCAATGTAAAAGAAGTCACAGCACCATATCATGCCGGTGGCTATATCGGAATTATGCGCTCCGGAAGTGCAGCGGAGGCAGGAGATGCCACAGGAGATCTTTTGAATAGTGTCCTTGGTAAGATCCTGAGTCTGAAAGAGCTGGCAAGTGTCCTTCAGGCGGCATCCAGCAAAATTACAAATTGCAAAGTTGCTGGTACCGCAGATGGATTGACTGTTACGGCTGACAGCGGATTTGAAAACGCAGAAGGCTATGCAGGTGGCTTCGTTGGAGAGATGCAGAGCGGTCATGTAGATAATTCAGCAAATGCTGTTGATTCCGGAAAAGGAACGGCAGTAGAAAATCTTCTGAAAGTAGAAGGACTTCGTTATGCCGGAGGATTCGGAGGTCTGGTAAAAGCTGGAGCGGTTGCAGAGATTGGAGCTAAATCATCAATTCTTACAAAACTGGTTGATCTGACAGGATTACTATCCCTGGTCAATGCTTTTGTTCCGGTGATCAGTAATGCCAGTGTTAATTCTGTAGAAAAAGGGTTTACTGTTACCGTTACAGGTACTCTTGAAAAAGACAGCACCAACGATGCGGATGCCGGAAGTGCCGGAGGCTTTATCGGATGCGGAACTGGTGTACAGATCAGCAATTCCGATGTAAATAAATTGCAGCATACAGGTGTCAGTGAGCCAAAGAATCTGCAGCAGGAAGATGGTAGCAGTTATTACGGAACTGGAAGTGAGTATGCGGTAAGTGGTTATCGTTATGCCGGCGGCTATATTGGGAAAGCTGCAATGGGAAGTACGGCGGCTATCGGAGGTGCAAGCGTTCTGGATCATGTACTTTCTGCTACAAATCTGTTATCAGCATTGACCGTAGTTGCATCTATCATAGACAGTTCAGATGTTTACGGAGCGATAGGCGGATTTAATGTTCTTGCAACAGATGGAGACGGTGATACCGGAAAAGCTGGTGGATATGCAGGAGAACTTCTTGGAGTTCAGATTCAGAATAGTAATTCTTATAATTTTGCACATATCATAGGGCGTGAAAGTGCCGGTGGATATGTTGGAACCATGGAGCCGGGGAGTGCGGCAGATGTGGTAGATGGATTAAGTGCTCTTGGAGGACTGATCAAGGCAGATAATCTTTTTGGCGTTTTACAGGCATTTGTTCCTGTGATCAAAAACAGTGAAACAACCTGTGTACCTTGTGGAGGTGCTGTGAGGGCTCAGGCTGAAAGTGATGACAGCATTTACCGTGGACTTGCAGGAGGATATGCAGGTTACAACTATGGCGGTCAGATCTGGGGAAACAATACGGATAACTGGAAAGGCTCTACATATGCAGGAACCGTAAGAGAATGTGCGGCCTATCGTATCCGTTCCGTATATGGAACGGAATATGCCGGAGGTTATACAGGACTGATGCGGTGTGCGAATGTTGCAGATACAGGAAGTCTGAAGGTTTTATTTGGTCTTATCAAACTAGATAATCCGCTGACGCTTCTTCAGGCGGTGTATCCGACAGAAAAGAATACAGCTGTTTATGGACCGCTTCGTGGACTGGATACGGATACCTGGAACAAATGGGTTGGTGCTGTCGGTTCTTATGGAAGTTACGGTAATAAATTACAGGCACTTGGTGAAGTCAATGATCAAGAACAGTTAAATGAGATCATTTCTCAGTATGCATATGGATACGCAGTCACAGCAGGAAGGAGCATTCTGGCAAGTAAAGCAACACAGGGCGGTTCTGCCGGAGGCTATGTAGGCCGTATGGAAGGCGGTACCGTGACAAATGGAACTGCAACAGATCTTCAGTCAGTGGAAGCCTTCAGAAGCAGCGGTGGATTTGCGGGTGAGATGCTTACCGGTTCTGTGGCAAACACAGGTGACGTTTCACTGGCAGGTCTTAAGATTATCGGTGCAGACGGTCTGGCGGCATTAAAAACCTTTGTGCCGGTTGTAAAACAGTCCAAGGTGGAAGGCTATCGTTCCGGAGCAAGGATCAAAGCAACCGGTATTGCAGACAAAGACCCGGCAGGATTTGCCGGAGGCTATGTGGGAAGAATGATCGGCGGTCAGATCTGGGGAGATGAAACTACCTCCTGCAGTATCACAAATTTAAGGCGTGTAGATGGAACTTCCTATGTAGGCGGTTTTGCTGGAAAAGTAGATCCAGGTAGTGTGGCAGCTATTGATACAGCTACAAAGCAGGGACTTTTGAATAAGCTTCTGGATGTTCTTATGGTAAATGCTCCGGCAGAACTGATTAAGGTTCTGAATGCTACTGTTTCCACCATCCGCTGTGCATCTGTGTCAGCCTGGGATGACTGGGGCCTGATCGTAAACGGAACCTATCAAAATGGAAGCAATACAGGGTATGCAAAAGCAGCTGGAGGATTCGCAGGAAGTCTTTGTGGAGCAGTTCTTGGCGAGAAGGATAAACCGGAAAGCGGAATCCGTGCAGACAAGATTCGCTCTGTAGTAGCCGGTGAATATGTCGGCGGATGCTTCGGTATTGCGGATGTTTCCGGTGCCGCAAACATTAGTGCAGGTAATGAGACCTCGGTATTACAGTATCTTTTAAAACTTGGAAAAACCGATGTGTTGGATGCGTTTCGAAGCTATGTATATTACGGAAATGTCACAGGAAGTCCAGATGCAGGGCTTGGCGTCAGTGCTAACACAGCGACAAAATCAGGCCAGAATAATGAAGTAACATATAGCGGAACGGCTGGAGGATTTGGCGGTTCCCTGTTAAATGGCTCTGTCAAAAACAGCAGCGTAATGGGATTAAATTATGTAACTGGACTAAACAGCGTCGGCGGTTTTGTAGGATACTCCGGAAAAAGCGGAGTTGTAAAAATGGAGAAGCTGGATGTGCTGGGAGATAATGCAGGACAGCTCCTGGGCGGTGCCCTCGGCGTTCTGGATATTTTCGGTTCCCACATTGATGACAGCAGTGTGACAGGCATACCTGGAGGTTATACTGTTCAGAGTAAAGGCGGAGATGAGCAGATTGCGGGAGGATTTATCGGCTACGCAAATCTTGCCAGAATGTCAGGCTGTAATGCAGGAGATGCTCAAAATCAGGAAAACAGCCTGAAACTGGTAGAATCCGGTGGAACAGCTGGTGGCTTCGCAGGAAGAACAAGCTTTGCCTATCTAGCGGATGTAAAACTGGATTCCACAGTGGTGGATGCGTTGCTCGTAGTTCTGAATCAGCTTGTACAGGCGTTATATCTGGATAAGATCCAGGATTCCAACCTTTTGCATATCAATCTTGGAATTGTGAAGGTTGATGCACTGTATGAGGGAAATCTTCTCCATGTGAATCTGCTGGGACTGGATATTTCTGTCGGGCTGTCTAAAAAGTCGACAGAAAATAATCAACAGACAGATCTTGCAATCATCAAGATCGGAGATTCATCCATCAAGCTTCCTTGTGATAAAGATGGAATCATAACAAAAGATAATGATGTAAAGTCTAATATCAGTATCAATCTGATCAAGGCAAACAGGACAAAGATCACGGACAGCAGTGTGTATGGAATTAGTACAGGATATGATGTCTATGCAGGCGGAGCAGGAAATGATGCGGATGGTTCTGCAAATGATGGACGAAGCGGAGGTTTTGTTGGATACAACGATGAAGGACTGCTGAAGAATAACAATATGTATTACTGCGATGTGGTCCGTGGAACATCTAAGCTGGTGGGACCATTCAGCGGAAAAAGTGATCTGGACTCTGCATATGACTTTAATACAAAAGCAGGTGTAGAAGGCGAGAATAACAATTATCGTATCTACCGAAAACCGGCGATTAGTTTTGATGAGATCAAAAAGAATTCTAAACTTCTGACAGATACGTTCAGTCAGGAAAATGGATGGAGTATCTTCTCGATAAAACATGTCGTGCAGGTAGATGAGTATAACACCTTGCAGAATGCAGTTATGGCAACAAAAGATTCTTCTGAAACAGCAGATCTGAATGCATATATATCAGATGCAAAAGCTGTTCTGATGTCAGATGCCAAAACGACAGTCAATACAGGTGACAGCACATCACCGGAACCGTCTGATACGCAGGATCCATGTGATGAGAATGTAAACCTGACGATAAACAAAGTCTGGAAAGATTTCCGAAATATGGACAATCTCAGACCAGACTCTATTACGGTCACAATTTCCAGAAGCTGGACGGATGCGGAAGGAACAAAACAAACAGAAGTTGTGCCGGGATATGAAAACTATGAAATAAAAGGTGATATTTCAAAATCTACATGGCAGAAAGTGATTGAAACTCTTCCAGCCTACATAAAAGATGATGCTGACAAAACGCATTATTATGAATATTCTGTTACGGAAACGGAAATAAACGGATATACAACTACAATAAAAAGCTCTGATGATGGATTTACCTTCACGATTATCAACCGACATTTTGCACTTCTTCCGGACACTGGCGGAAAAGGCATCATGATGTTCATCGTAGCAGGTGGTTTGTTGTTAGCGTTCCTGCTTTATACCGGACGCAGAAGGAAACGGAAACAGACGATGTAGGAAAGGGGGAGTAGAGTCATGAGAGAGATATGGCTGCGTGGGGAACTTCCACCGTAAAAGCTGAAGGAATCCCAAGCGAACCAATAAAAAATCAAAAGAAAGTGAGAAGAGGAACATGAAGAAATTAGTATCAAGATTTATGGCAGTTCTGATGGCAATGACCATGATACTGTCCATGAGCATGACTGCATTTGCAGCAGATGCAGCAGATGCTCCAAAAGGAACCCTGACAGTCAACAATACAGTAGAAGGAAAGACTCTGGATCTGTATCAGATTTTTACAGCAACAAAAAGTGGCGAGAATGTAGCATATACACTGAACAGTGCATATGAAGGATTTTTTAAGAATAATACTAGAATTCCAGGATCTGAAAGTTTAACAGGCGAAGCTTTAAGTGAAGCGGCATATAACTATGTTAAAGAACAGGTCGGAGCAAATGGAGAGGCTGCTACAGCGAAAACATTTGCTAAAGATGTGCTTGGATGGATTTTAGATTCAAAGAACCATATTACAGCAACAAAAACAGTTAATACGACAGCAACTTCTACAGTAGTTTCTGATTTAGCATATGGATACTATTTAGTTTATCCAAAAGGAGCAACAGATACCTCCACAGCACCAGGAAATCAGACTTATACATCTGCAGCATCTTTAGTTAGCATTACAGCTGATACAGCTACAATTAACATGAAGAGCAATTACCCGACAGTAGACAAGAAAATCATTCCGGCACAGAGTGGAAGCGGAATTACAGTTGGTGCTATTGTAGATGCTTCATGGGATGGCAGCCATCAGATGGAATTGGACGATGAGAATAATCCTGAAGATACCATCGCACCACACAGCGAATCAGATGAAAAGAAAGCTGGAGATTTTGGAATTGGCGATACTGTCACTTATCAGCTGACTTCTAAAGTGCCGGACATGACAGGATATAATTCTTATACTTTTAAATTTAGCGATACTTTGTCCAAAGGACTGGACTTAAAAGAAGTACTATCTGTAAAAGTTGGAAATACAACACTTACTGCTAAGAAATCAGGAACTAATACATACGCACTTGCATATGACCAGGCTAAACGTACTTTAACAGTTACCTTAAATGATTTCTATAATTCCTATAAGAATCATACAGGCGAGACAATCACAGTTGTTTACACTGCAACCTTAAACAAAGATGCTGTAATCGGTATGAATCCAAATACCAACAAGGCGGTCGTTGAATACAGTAATGACCCGACAACAGGTGGAACAGGTACATCTGAGCCAAGCATCGTAGATGTACATACTTTTGATTTTACAATTTATAAATATTATTTAAAAGACCAGAATAATAAAGAAGATAAGACTGCACTTGCAAAGGCAGAATTTGAGCTTTACAAGGGAAACACAGAAGGTACTGCAGCAGATGAACAGGCGAAGGTTAATATTGTAGACGAAGGAGAAGGTGTATACCGTCAGGCAACAGCCGATGAAGCTAAAGCAACAGGCTTTACTTCTGCAAAAATTGTATCCGATGCTGACGGAAAAGTACTTGTAAAAGGTCTTGATGCTGGAACTTATTACTTAAGAGAGACAAAAGCACCAGAAGGATACAATAAGCTTCTCAGCGATATCAAGGTTGAGATTAAAGCAAACTATGATCCAAAAACCGGAAAACTGACAAGCTATTCAGTTGATTACACATACAATGGAACTACAACAACAGGTAAAGAAATTAAAGATACAAAAACTTCTCCAGAAGTAGCTGTAGAAAACAAAACAGGTGCACAGCTTCCATCTACTGGTAGCAAGGGTGCCCTCATGGTAACACTGGCTGGTATCGTTCTTTTCGGTGTATTAACAGCAAGCAAAGCTTTTGGCAAAAAGAAAGCAAAAAACTAAGACATTCTGAAGTTTAAGAATGGATAAAAAGACAGTTCATCTTCCCGGTATTGTACCGGGAGGATGTCTGCTTTTTCTGAAATGTCCAGTGTGGACTGGATATTTCAGAAGAAACAGACGAAAAGGTGAAAGGTATTATGAAGAAAGTAGTAAAAATACTAAGAGGAATCGGATATCTGATGGCATTTTCTTTAATCCTGTATCCGGTAGTGAGTAATTACATTAATCAGATGAACAGCACAACCATTGCTACAGATTATGAACAGGAAGTTTCGCATTTGTCGGAAGAACAGGAAAATGCAATGATCAAGCAGGCACAGGACTACAACGAAAGCCTGATCGGAATTGGTTCCATAGCAGATCCATTTTCAGAAAGCAATGAAAACCAGACAGAAGATGATGAGTATAACAAACTTTTGAAAATTGATGATACTGGAATGATGGGATATATTGATATCCCAAAGCTTGATGTTGTTCTTCCGGTTTATCATGGAACATCCGAAAAAGTACTGCAGTCAGGTGTAGGACATCTGAAAAACACCTCGCTTCCGGTAGGCGGTGAGAGCTGTCATGCGGTATTATCCGGACACCGTGGACTTGCAAATGCCAAGATATTCACCGACCTGAACAAGATGGAGGTTGGAGATGTATTTTATATTAAAGTTCTTCATCATACCTTTGCCTATCAGGTGGATCAGATTCTGACAGTATTGCCATCAGATACAGATGCTTTACAAATTGAAAAAGGCAAGGATTATGTAACGCTGGTCACATGCACTCCTTATGCAGTTAATACACACAGACTGCTTGTACGTGGCACCAGAATTCCGTATGAAGAGGCACAGAAGATAGATGAGGAAGTTGGTCTTCATCATACAATTCCATTCAATTTGATTCTATTGATTGGGGGAATTGTTGCTTTGATCATCATATGGGTGAGCATTAAATCTCATAAACGCAGGAAGGAGAAAAAACATGAGCAGAATAATTAAACATAAGCGAATATATATGTGTATGGCCAGTGTGATGTGTATGCTTTTACTCCTCATTCCGTTACCTGTGTCTGCGAATGATCAGGGAAGTATATTATTAAAAGCAACTGTTGAAGATGAGACCACGGTATATAAGCTAAGTAATATTGAATTTACGATGTATCAGGTTGGAACATATAAAAATAATTCATGGGCATTAGTGAGTGAGTTTGCAAAGTCTGGAGTCATATTTGATTTTGAGGATTCTTCTGCTCAGGCAGAAGCTGCAAAAAAACTGGGAAAATATGTACAGGATAACGGCATCCAAGGAATATCAGGGAAGACCAATTCCGATGGAGAAGTTATGTACAGAGATCTGGAAAAAGGTGTGTATCTTTTTGTGCAGACACAAAAAACACAAATTGGAAATCAAGTATATCAAAGCGAACCTTTTATCATAACAGTTCCAGGTAATTATGATGGTCAGATAATTTGGAATGTAACGGCAGAGCCTAAATTTAAAAATGAATCGATACCACCAATTACCACGAATACGCCACCAGTTTCAGAAGAACCATCAGGTGATAATAGCAGTCATACTCCAAATGTAAAAACGGGAGACGATACGAATGTAATTATGTGGCTTTCCTTAATGGGAATATCCTTAATCATATTTAGTATATGCAAAAGAAAATCCCATAAATAATATGAGAAGATCGGGAAATCCCGGTCTTTTCGTTTCGTTATATAACTGTCATAATCCAAAAACAAATACCTCCGGAGGTGCACCGTATGGCGTCACCTGGGAGAAAATGGGTTTTAAACCATGGGAAGATTTGAAAGAAAATGAGTGAGTTGCCAGTGCAATCTTATTTATCTCTTGTGACAGAAATAGGTTCCCGTTTTGCTGGAAGTAAGTCTGAACTGATCTCAGGAGAATTAAGCAGTGCTGTGAAATTCTGTCTGATGATATCCAGTGTCTTCTGCTTTTTCTGTAATTCCTGCTTTTCACGGACAGTAGCAGCCTGTTCAGATTCAAGATTTTCTATCCGCTTCTGGATTTTATTAGAGCTTGGGATTTTGGTAACACCGAGATCCTGAAGCTCTTTTTTTAGTGAATCGTGGAGTTGGTATTCTGCTTGATGTTTGGTCCGGTATGCGTTTGGATTTTTAGCAGATTTGCAATCTTCAATCACTTTACGGCAGGGCCGGTAAGAATCACAATGTTTTTGAATGACTTTCTGCGTGTTCAGTTCATTGTTGATTTGTGTTATTCTCTGTTCAGCCGCTTTAACAGAAGCATCAACATCAGAAACATGCTGTTGAAAATCTTCATAATTCAGCAGATTATTTTCAGAAAGATAGTCGAAGGTGCGGGTTGCCTCTTTTAGATTATTTAGTTTTGCCCAACGTTCAAATCCTTCTCGATTGCCGGTTGTAACATAAGTGGAAATATTGATATACAGGCGAGCACCTCTGGACAGATGCTTTGGAGTTTTCACTTTGCTACGATTTTTTGCCAGACGGATGCGGATATTTTCTTCGCTATAATAACTTCCGAGAGATTTCATGTAAGTGAAGTCCTTCTGCTCCGGTGCACGGAAGGACAGGTGTTTTCCTTGGCGGACTTCATATCCGGCTAACTGCATTTTTTGTAGAAATTCCTCATAGTTGATGGAAGTCCAGATTGCCTTATCAACTGCAACACGTAGCTTGACTTTCCAACTGGTGCCATGATGATATTCCATGTTCTCTTTATAGCTTTTTCCTTTTTCTCCGGTTGGCATACTGGTGGCAAGTCCATTTTCTTGGCAGATGCGATTACTGATCCGGCAGATTTTATGGTAGCTCCGCTTATTGGAAATGATCATTAACGCCCATTGTCACTGTAACCTGTTGGATGAATCTTATATTCAGGTCGCAGTTTATGATGAAAGACTGGAGGTGACTTCTCCGGGTGGATTATATAACGGATTAACTTATGAGGAAGTCATGAATGGTCATTCGAAGATCCGGAATAAAGGCATTACCAATATATTCAGTCAGATGGGACTTGTAGAAGCATGGGGAAGCGGAATAAAAAGAATCCTTAATGCTGCAGAAGAGTATGGACTTTCGAAGCCGAGATTTTAGGAATTCGATAAGACGCGTCCATCGAATTTACGCAAGTAATTGAGATGGACAAAATAGTGGTTGTATTAAATGAAAAAATATAGTATAATACAAACATGAATACAACATATAAATTAAACAACAATGTCGTCTATTCGTGCAAATACCATGTAGTATGGTGTCCTAAATATAGACGAAAAGTATTAACCAATGGTGTAGATACCAGGTTGAAGGAACTGCTCACAGAGTATGCTGCAAATCTTTCTGTAGAGATTCTGGAAATGGAAATCATGCCGGATCATGTTCATATGCTGCTGGAAGTAGACCCTCAGTTTGGTATTCACAAAGCCGTAAAATCTTTCAAAGGCTATACTTCCAGAATTTTAAGACAGGAATTTCCATATCTTAAAACTAAGATGCCGACGCTTTGGACAAATAGCTATTTTGTATCTACCGTTGGCGGTGCCCCGCTGGAAGCAGTAAAACAGTATATCGAAAACCAGAAAACATCGCA
>ENA-OQHZ01000703-OQHZ01000703.1-human-gut-metagenome-genome-assembly--contig:-NODE-703-length-16238-cov-5.730524_pt1 | contig 16238 bp, 17 predicted proteins | sample MGYA00242642_ERZ504734 | MGnify/ENA primary metagenome ERZ504734 (study PRJEB26092, sample SAMD00036210) | human gut metagenome | host: Homo sapiens | study: EMG produced TPA metagenomics assembly of...
CTTGAACACAAAGAATCTGGTGAACGCTTGTACCTTACTTCAAAAAACAAACGTAACACTCCAGACCGTCTTCAATTGAAAAAATACTCACCAAAATTGCGTAAACACGTAATCTTTACTGAGGTTAAATAATAGGTCATTACACGTCAATTGACGTGTAAAACCTTGATTTTATGCAATTACTGATTTTTTGAATTTCAGTATATTGCATTGAAAATCAACCAAATGACTACATTTTTGACTACATTTTTTTGTGAAATAAAATTAGAAATTTGGATATTCAAAAAGCACTCTAGCAGTATTGTTAGAGTGCTTTTTGATATTATTATCTAAACTAAATGCTTACAGATTATCAATCTCTAGATACTATTAACGTTTATTTTGAGGTAGTATTAATTTTTTTTGAAAATATTACTAATAAATCTTCTTGCTTCAGCATAGACATCATTATCAATATCTCTATATTCTATAAATGTTTTTTCTACCCAAGTATTTCCATGCCCTTTTATCTCTGGTACAAGGCGCTCTATTTCTCCACATTCTAAAATAAAAACATTGTGTTCTGTTAAGAATTCTTTTATTTCATTGAATAATGCTACACACTCGCCTTGTGGAATAATATTTTTTCCGCCAGATTTTAAAAGCTTTAAACTACTAACATCTCTTAATATTGTTTTTATTCGTTCTGCTGCTTGTGGTGACATATATTTTTCATCGTTAAAAACTTGTTTAATTTCATTTTTTATCATTTCTTGAGTTTTAACTTGAGAATTTATTTCCATTTCAAAACTCTCTAAAAATTGCTTATGTTGTTCTTCTATCTTTTTATAACACTGAGACTCAATTGAACTTAGCAGTTGCTTTAAACTCTCTCTATTACTTATTAAATCAATATCAGCGATAATTTTATACTCAATATTTAATTTTTTTAACAATGGTACTATTTTTTTAAACTGCTCTTTTCCTCCAACTGCGCAAAACAAAGAATTTTGGTAAATTACTGACTCTTCATATTCTAGTATAGCAGAGTAAAATTTACAATCACTTTCATTCTCACACAATATCACTTGATTATAAAACAGTCCATTGAGTATATTTGTATACTTCAAATTTTTATCATTAGAGATATCACTGATACTATCATTATTAATCAAACTGAATGTATTATCGTTATCATGCCTATCTATTTTTATTATTTTAACTCTTGAAGAATCTTCTTCTAAAACACCTCTAATAAAATCAATGTTATGAGTTGAGATAAAAACTTGTTTATCGGTAGATAACCTAACTATATTTTTCCCTAATATCTTTGCTTGTGGTGGGTGCAAAAAAGTTTCAGGTTCATCAATTAGAAATAAAGAATGTTCGTTTACAATGAGAGATGCTAAGATAGCAACTGCATTTCTTATTCCATCTCCTTGATTATGTAAATCTTCGAATTGTTTTAATTTACTTAAACTATCACGTTTATTGGACTCAATAATACTAGCAATCTCATTACTTTCACCAATTTTATATTTTTTTACCATGTTACCATCTAAGTAGTCTTCATACACTTCAACGGATTTTTGAAAGCCTAGATTAATAGCTTTATTCAAACTATTAATTGACTCAGAGTCTGTATCAAGTTTTTCCATAATTTTTAGATTCTGTTTATCAATCTCAAAATTAAATTTTATTGGTTTTGTAAGACCTAAACGATTTTCAGTTGATAAAAATGAAAACATTGCTTTATAAAAAATCTTTTCATTTTCAATATTAATAAAATTATGGTCATTAAAGGTAAAAGAATCGTTATCATCTAAAAAGACATTATAGCCTCCATAACTTGATTTCGTTATGTTTCTTTCAAAATAGTCTCTAAGTTGTTCTTCAGAGAAACCTGTTGATTCATACTTAACATCTTTTACTAATAATTTTGGTTTTGAGCTCTCATTCAGATCTCCTCTTAAATCTTTCAAAGTACGACTTTTACCAACATTATTAGGGCCAACCAACAATACTATATCATCTTTATTAACTTCCAATCTCTTTTCATTATTAAATACGATTTCTTTAACAACAATAGATGGAATATCATTATTTTTCTTCGCCATAATAACCGCCTCTCTTAAAACTTAGTTATAAACCATATATTCAAAAAAATCAAGTTAACCATATCATCAATAAACTTCTAAATGCAATTAGCATATCCAGTTATGATTCTTTAACATACTCTATAACATCTTCTACTTTACAGTCTAAAATAAAACAAAGAACATCTAATGTTTTTGTTGTTATAGCTTCTCCTTTTTTCATTCTATGAAGGGTATTAGCAGAAATGCCATGTTTAAATATTAATTCATATTCTGTCATATCTTTCTTATATAAAGTGTTGTAAAAAGGCTTATAGGAAATCAAATTAGTTCCTCTCTCTTATTGGAAATTTATTTGATTTCAAACTATCATACTTAATGAATTGACTATACTTAATATATTGAGTATAATTTACTAAAAAGGAGAAAATAATGAAAAAATTTGCCACTAGTATTATTATTCTAATATCACTTGTGTTGGTAGGATGTACTCATTCAACTAATAGTAATTCAAATTCTACTAAGACATCTGAAGCAGGTCAAAGTCAGACAATTGGTGAAATCCTAAACAAAGATAAACGAACTATTTGGTACTCTACCAACGATGGTGCTAATAAAGATGCTGTTATTGATAAGATTTATATTTCACAATCTGGAAAAATAACAACCTATGTTGTTAGTGGTTTAGGAGTTGAATCAGATACCAAACTTACATTAGGAAATATTACATCTCTAACTGACAAGGAAATTATTGACAAAGCTAAAAAAGCTAACAATCTGTCATCTAAGGCTAAACTTGAAAATATTATTTCCATGATGACGACTTTAATTGAGAGCGGTGAAAAATCTTTAGAGAATACCGATACGCTTGTTGACGGAAACTATTCAGAGACACTCTATCATACAGGAGGAGAAAAAACTAAAGAGGAAATTATATCAGAAAGTCAAACTGGTATTACGGAAGCTAAAACTAAAGTTGAGGAGTTAAAGCAACTAAATACTAAAAATCATGAAATGTTTAATAGAAGCCCTTTTTCATTTAATATCAACTTAACAACTGATTCATCAGGAAATAATATCAAAAATGAATCCCTTTCAATAACTAATGCAATTTTTAATTCTGGATATGCATACAGTAACCTTAAAAATATCGGGAATTACACACTTAATTATGATAAAATTGATTTAGATTCAACAATTAATTTTGAAATATATGACAGCCACTACTCAGGTTATAGAGTTAATAACAATACTAACAATTTATTTATTACACGCGTAAATTCATCAGACATATTTTTTAATTTTGATGATGCTGACACAGAATTTGATAATATTACAATCAACTAATATGGGGGTAGTTTATGCAAAAAATAAAAATGAAAATTCGCCACACTATTCGAGGAGGAGGATTTCACCAAGAAATTTACTCTACTTATTTCATTTGGGAAAAAGCTAAAAAGAATGCAATAGGACAACTAATTTTTAAACGTGGATGTCAAGCATGTTATGTAAGAAAAGGAAAATTCCCATTACAAAGAGAACTCTATGGTATTCTTAAAAATTAATAATGAAATAGGTATGCTAGTTGATGTAAAGCTCATTTAAATAACCACATTTTCTGCTTTTTGAAATAAATTTATAAAACCAAATTGTCGGTTTAGATTGAAGAAAAAGTCCATTTTGGATAATTTTTTCAATCTTTTTTATTTTGCTAAAAAATAAAAACTCTTAAAAATGCCGTTATAGCGAGCATTTCTAAGGTTTTATTCAAGTTGATAGACACACTCTAAATTTACAATATTTATTATTGCAATTTAATTAATAACGATAACATGCTTAATTAGCCCTTTTATTCCTAAAATCAATAACTTTACCATACAATCTTCTTTTCTCCTTAGTTATTTCAAAATCATAACCACTACCATCATACTTTTTGTTAAATTCAATAAGAGAATCGTCAAATAAGATTGTTTCAAATACATCTGCTCCATCAATTAAGTATTTCATATTGGAGCATAAATTAATTTTCCCTTCTGCTTTCATTCGTTCTTTTTCATATATGCTACTTAATATACTTTTTAATAGTAAATAATCTTTTCGTAAATTATTCCACATTCCCTCTATTCCTATCTCTAAATATACTTTATCTGCCGGTCGGGTATCTATGTGCACTGAGATAAGTTTATATAAAATTAAACTCCAAAATTGTTCATAAAATGCTTCTACATAATCAAGTGAATTATCAATTTTTCTTTTATTTAAAGAAGTACAGATATTATGGCACGGTTCTCTAAAGAAATCTTTCTGATTAAATAATTCTTTTGTTCCTTCAAGCCATTCTCCAAAGTTTTTTTCCTTATCTTTAAACGAATCTATAAATACTCTCGAAAGCACAAACAAAGTCTGTCTCTCAAGAATATATTCTTGTACTGAATCAAAACTCTCATTATAATACAAATAATTTCTTAAAACCTTATAACCATAGTCTATAGCATCAGCAAATCTAAAGCAATCTCCCACAGTTTCCAAATAGTATTCTCTTGTACGATACATGAGGATGTCCATCTTTTTACTCTGTATTTTTTTAAATAACCACTCTTCAAAAGAATATGGTTCCTTCAAATATTTAAAAGACTTTTGTAACAACATAATACAGTCTCTATATATTATGTCCCTAGCAGTATCTAAATCTTCATTTTCATAAAAAATTAAATAATCGTCCTCCTTTATTTTTGATTCCAAAATGCCATTATATCCTGATTCTTTTATAACTAGCTTTATTTTCTCAAAATATTCATATTCAAATTTTTCTAATTCTAAACTCAAATCAATGCTAATTAAAAACATAGATTCAAACTTATCAATTCCATATTCATAACCACTGAATGGGGCATCACTTGATAAATTGCACAAGTCCGCAATTTTTTTCAAATTCTGTAATGATGGATAATCTTCTCCTTTTTTCCAACGAGACACTTGCGCCTCACTAACCCCTAAACAGTTAGCCAGATTTTTTTGAATAGAAATAGTTCCTCTACTATTCTTACTAATCAACTTTAAAGCCAATAAATTATCAAATAGTTCCTTCTTTTGATAACCACTTAATTTTAGATAACTAGAGGTTTCACTTTCATATTCTGATTCATATAATTCTGCTACTTTTGATAAAAAATCAATGAAATTACTAAAATTTTTTGGAAAAATTGTTCTGCGTTCTTTTTCAATCGCCTTTTGTTCTTCCTTGTCATATCTTAAGATTTCTCTTTCAAACATGATACTTAATTCACTATTTAATAATAATATAAGTTCCTCTACTAAATTACAAAAAGAATCATTTCCATCTAGGAAGGGGCACTTCTCCTTTTTTAAAGTCTCCAAGTAGCCTAGTAGTTTTTCTAATAATTTTTTATTAGGCTTTGAAACTCCTTTTTTCCAGTTTGTTATAGTATTTTTTGACAGATTTAATTCGTTTGTAAGAAGCTTGGCCGTTATACCAAACTTCTTTTTTATTTCTGCTAGAAATTTAGTTAACAGATTGGGAAATTGTTCATTCGTCATTTTTCTATTATACCAAAAATCCCAATATTCTAAAAATCACTTAATTTCTAAAATAGAAGTTTGATACCATTTTTATATAAGAAGTATTTCTTCTTTAATCTTAATATTTAGTCCTAGTTGATGCGCATCAAATGGACGGATTGAAACTAAATACAGCTATTCTCTTTTTCAGGATTTCTGTATCTCAAAGTTTCGCCGTTTCTTTGGTGTGCTTTTTATGCTTCACTCGGCAAACAACTATGTTTTCTTTCCGTCCAAGGACAGAAAGGAAACTTTATGACTAACAAAGTAGAAAACAGACGTGAACATAATATCACTAGTGCTGCGAGAAGTGGGGACTGGACCAAAGTTGATAAATTACTTAACCAACCAATCGATAACCTTGGGCGCAAAGACCGACAATATGGTTTATCAAGTTTAAATATTACCGTCTCGAACAAGGGACATGCGACAGAACTCATAGATTTATATCCAGATAACACCTATAATCCTATTGAACAGATACTTATTAAAGAACGTAACGAGTACCTTTACAACGCACTCTCTAAACTTCCAGAAGATGACCTTCATATCTTGTTGGAAATAACTCTACATGGGACTTCTGCTTTACAACTGACTAGAGAAACATCGTTCAAGAGTCATAAAACAGTTCAAAAGCACTTTGAAGATACTCTTGATTTCTTGAAAAATGAGCTCAAAAAATATTTCTAAAAAACTTTTAGCAGGAACTACCAATTTCCTGCTTTTTTCTCCTTATAGATAAGGAGGTAAGAAATTATGACCTAACGAAAGTCTAGCTCATGACGAAAAAGGAGCATGTTGTCCTAACTCTATAAATAAAAAAACGAAAGATAAATGGTGAAATCTATGAAAACTAATAATCGCAAAGGCGGCTACTCAGCCAATACTGCTAATGACTATATTGACCACAAACAAGCCAGCTACTGCTTAAGCACTGAATTGGAAGCTCAAATCAAATTTGAAGATGGTCAACCAACAGGTGAGATTATCGCGTATAAAGCCTGGTTTACACAACAGGGATTACCGCCTTTTCAGGTGAAGTTCCCATCTGAGGTAGCACTTCCAGCCTATATGGCAATGGTAGAATTTGATAATTTAGAAGCCTGTGAGGTCGGATATAACGTCTACTTCCGTGCAAGCGGTATCAAGGAGGTCAAATAATGACAAACAAAGAGCTAAGCCAGTATCTACTTCAAAGTCTCAATATGGGACTTGGAGCCCTTATGCAAGGCGAAAGTAGCTATACGAACAGCTTTGACACTAAGATTATGTCTGATGGCTTTCTGTTTATCCCTCGCTTACCAGCAGGCTATATTATTGATGATGACCTTTATCAGAAAATTTTTCTAATCGCTAATGCTGCTCTATACCCACGTTATACCCTCTTAAAGCAAAATTCAGCCTATTTTATGGCGCTAGACACTGATGACATTCACGTTCAGCGTGGTCTCTTTTTTCCGTGGAAAAAAGGAGTTTCCGAACGCCTTATCATCTCAGATTTAGATGATTTCTCCAAAATGCAGGAGAAAAACGTTCTTCCAATCATGAAAAATCTCACTTTAGATTTTAATAAAGTGACGTCACTAGCTATCGCTGGTAACAGTGGCTCTGGGAAATCCTATTCCCTTACTTATTTTTTGAGTTTATTGAAAAATTTTTCAGAACTCATTATCGTTGACCCCAAGTTCGATACCCCTTCTCGATGGGCTCGTGAAAATGGTATTGCTGTTATTCATCCACAAAAGAACCGTTCAAAGTCAGATTTTGTATCTGAAATTAATGAGAATCTTAGCAATTGCTTAAATCTCATCCAGCAACGGCAAGAAATTCTCTACGATAATCCAGACCATGTTTTCGACCATTTGACTATCGTCATTGATGAAGTGCTAGCACTCTCTGAAGGGGTCAATAAGACAATCAAGGATTCTTTTTTCTCACTATTATCTCAGATTGCTCTACTCGGTCGTGCTACTAAAGTCCATCTTCTTTTAGTAAGCCAGCGCTTTGACCACAATACAATCCCTGTCTCTGTCCGTGAACAATTAAATGTTCTTATCCAAATCGGAAACATCAATAAGAAGACTACACAGTTTCTCTTTCCTGATTTAGACCCTGAAGGGATTGTCATTCCCATTGGCAAAGGGACAGGACTGATTCAAATCATTGATAACGAACACCCCTATCAAGTTCTTCCCCTTCTCTGTCCTACATATTACACCAAGAAAGGCATACTCTAAGCATGAAAAAGACTTTCTTTCAAAAAACATACAATCTCATTTCCTATCTCTTTTTCTTTGGGGTTACTAGTTTCATACTAAGTTTCGTCCTCAATCTACTTGTAAAACTGTTTGGTAACCTTGATATCCCATTTCTAAGCAATATCATTATCCTTATCCAAGATAAACTTAATCTCTTGGAGAACTATACAAAACAGATTGCCACCATACTAATGCTGACTGCAGTTTCTTTGATTGTTATTGAGTTAACTCATCGTATTATTAGCGATAATATTTTGAACTACTTCAAATCAGTTTATCAAACAATTCGTTTGCGACAGTTTCTATGGCAAGATGAAAAATCAGAGTCAGTTATCACCATTGATAATCAGACTACTGTAACGAAGTTCAATCCTATTCTAAGAAATTTCAACCAAACTACAAAAAAATCAACGGTGGATATTAAAAAAGACTCGGTTATCGTTTTTATTAAATACCCTAGAACCCAGCAAGCTCAAAAACTTCTGCGAGACATGGAGGAACATATCAAAGAAGAAATTGCTAGCCGTAATCCAAACTATTATTTTTCTTCGCCTAATCGGGAAGGTAATAAACTCTGGTTCAAGGCTACAAGAAGATAAGAAACGGGCAGTGCTTGGCTCACAAAGTGAAAGCCAGAAGCACTGCCTTTTCAATCTATCTAATTTAATCATGTCATGGGGCTACTACGACCCCCATGACACCAATAATCAGTAATCACGATTTTTTGAAAAACTACCAAAATCACCTAAAAATTCTCCTGATAGATAAACCAATAGAAACGAGATAACTGCCTATGGCAAAAGAAAAACGCTCCAACAAGTGGGCTTTCTTACTCTACCAAGAAAGTGCCCCTGACAATTATTTAGACATTCTGGAAGACATGCACATCCCCTTTGTCCTCAGCCCTTGGCATGATAAAGATATTAATAAAGAGACTGGCGAATTCAAAAAGGCTCATAAACACGGTGCTTTCTATTTTGATTCCCTGAAAAGCTACTCCCAAGTTTCGGAGTTAGTAACGACTCATCTAAACACTCCAGCACATGTGGAAGTGATTATGTCTCCTAAAGGCATGTATGACTATTTCACTCACGCCGAAAACCCTGAAAAAATTCTTTATGATATCAATGATATTGAATCAGGTTGTGGCTTTGATTTAGACAAATTTCTAATCACTAATAACTCAGATGACTTTCTGACACTAGTGATTGATATGATTGAAGAGCATAACTTCTTAGAATTTAACAGCTTAGTTCATTATGCACGGACAGAGAATCCAAAATTACTAAGCTTAATCATGGATAAGACTTACTTCTTTGCTAAGTATTTAGACTCAAGAAGATATGATAAAAACGAAAGGAAGTGTAAACATGGCAAATCTTGAACTCAGTAAATTATCGCAAATAGAACAATTGCTAAATTGCTTATTGGCATTAGCAAAACAAAATCAAAACAGACAAAATTTTACCATTGTTACTCAAAAGGAACTACTAAATATCCTTCAAATCTCTCCAAATACCTTGAAATCATGGGAGAGAACAGGACTTAATAGACTTGAACCTCCCATAGAAGGGACAAGAACAGTCTATTATAAAATGGAAGATGTTATAAAATATTTAACTCCTTAACAATATTTATGCTAAAATAAGGCTATCACACTAAATATGTGAAGGTGTTATTTTAGCCTTTTGAATATCCAAATCAAAGAAGGCTATATGCAAAAAGAAATTATTATTCATAACAATAGGAAAGTCACTAAAACTACTAAGAATAATGGTACTATTAGTTATACTCAAAGAGGTGTTTATTTAGGTATAGACACAAAAACTGGTAAAAAGGTAACCTCATCAATTACCGCAAAAACCTTACGAAGTCTTGACCGAAAAATCACTCAGGCAAAATTAGATTTTGAAGCAAACGGCTCAACCTTAAAAGAGACTGCCGCTATTAACACTTTTGAAGAGTTAGCTGAAGCATGGTTCTCTAGTTTTATCACGTGGGTATCATCACAAAATACGATTAATCGTGTTAGAAATTATCTTGATACCTATATTATCCCCAAATTTGGTGATTATAAACCAGAAGAAATAAAATCAGCTGATATTCAAATTTGGGTAAATCAACTAGCAAGAAATTCAAAATTATCTGTTGAATCTGGCGTAAAAAAATCAAAAAAAGGCTGTGCTAAAGATTTTGGAGCTGTTTTACACAAATTAAGTGATATTTTTGATTTTGGTATCACTAATTTTGAATTAGGTCATAATCCTGCAAATACCGTTAAAGTTCCCCCGAAACCCAAGTCTATTAAAAAAAGAATTATGGTTCTCCATGATAAAGAGTTAACAATATGGCTATCCTTTCTGGAGACTCTTCCAAATACAAGAGCTAATCGAAGATTTAAAGTCATTTGCGATACCTTGCTAGCTTCTGCACTTCGGATTAATGAGCTTCTTGCTTTAGATATCCAAGACTTGGATTTTGAAAGCTGTGAGATTGTTGTTAATAAAACTTTAGTCTGGAAAGCTGGCAATCGTAAACTTGGCGTACGTGGGGAAATTCTTTGCAAAAATACTCCCAAAACAGATGCTGGCAATCGAAGAGTGCCTGTTCCTCGTGAAACACTCCAAAATTTAAAGGATTTCCATAATGAAATGAACCTTTATTTTGATAAACACGAATTACCTAGAACAGATTTAATATTCCCAACCATCTATGGAAACTATATGTGTGATAGGAATGAACGGGCTACACTTAAAAAACGACTTACCGAACTAGGGCTACCTGACTATGGTTTTCACCTTTTTAGACACACCCATGCTTCTTTAATGTTGAATGCTGGAGCTAATTGGAAAGAACTTCAAACAAGAATGGGGCACAAATCTATTAAGACAACAATGGATACTTATGCCGAATTAGCACCTAAAAAGAAAGCTGAAGCTGTTGATATTTATCTCAAACAAATAGCTAAGCTTACTAGTTAATTATATGACTACATTTTTGACTACATTTAATATTGTAAAATCCATAAACCTTGATATAACAGCGTTTATGACGCGCTAAAATAACATTTCTGAACCTTTACTGAAGTTAAATAATTGAATACATCAAAAGCCTACGAAACCAACGTTTCTAGGCTTTTTTAGTTCAAAAATAGCATTTCTGGCTGATTGAATATCAAACCAAATCATTTTTTATCTCAAAAATTTTGAAAGTTTAGTTCCTCCTTATATAATGAAAGTCACCCAAAGGAGGAATAACATATGATTATTAAAACAGTTACTTTTGAAATCAAAGCTACTGTTAAAGATAAATTTGAACAAAAATTCCACAACGACACTATCTCACTCAAAAATTAGGAAACATATTTAGGAAATGAAGTCTGGATTCAAGATAATTCTGATGCAAATAGTGTTTCCTTTACTGCTGTTTCACGTTGGAAGAACCAAGATGATTTCAATGCTTAGTTGAAACATCCTGAACATATCCAACATCACAAAGAGCAGCACTTCAAAAAGGAAAATTCACTTATTTTTAAGAAAAGTGTTCAAGAATTTATCATTCTTGATAATCTAATTTCAGCTACCGAAAAGTTGTTGTAAAGATGCTGCTATCACGCTAACCTTTTCTTGTATTTCTGATACATTATGCTTGACTTGCTACTTATTTTTCTATATTCTATATGTAAAATAATTATATATTAAAATTATATGTATTCAGAGAAAGGAGCTTCATGTATTTTCCAACTTCGGCCACTGTCATCGAATTCCTCATTTTAGCCATTGTTGACAAAGATGACTCTTATGGTTATGCCATCAGCCAAACCATTAAGCAAATTGCTAACATCAAAGAATCCACCTTATATCCAATTTTAAAAAAACTGGAAAAAGCTGGCTATTTAACCACTTATCAACAAGGCTACCAAGGACGTAAACGAAAATATTATGCTATCACAACAGCTGGCAAAGAACAGTTGACCTTTCTCAAAAAAGAATGGCAACAGTACAAAGAAAAAGTCGATGAGATTATTGAAGGGAGATTAGAGGATGACAAAAGTTGAATATTTAGCTAAGTTAGATAAATACCTACGTAAGTTACCCAAAGAGGATTATCAAGAGGCTATGGACTACTTTAGTGAATACTTTGAAGAAGCTGGTCCAGAAAATGAAGCACAAGTTATCGCCGAACTTGGAACACCAAAAGAAGCGGCGCGAGACATCATTAGCCGTTTACTTGACGAAAAAATCATTGATCAAGAAAAGACACCTAAAAGCAGAGTATCTATGGTTTGGCTTGCTATTTTAGCCATTCTATCAGCACCCGTTACTCTCCCACTAGCTCTCTTCCTTTTCTTAGCCGTCATCACTATCCTAGCTCTTGGAGTGGCGGCTATCGCTGTTGTTCTTTCCCTTGGGGTTGCCTTCCTAACCTCTGGAATTTACATGCTATTTGATAGCTGGTCTTACCTTAACATTTCATTTTCTGCTACTGCTCTTAGTTTTGGCCTAGGACTTTTAGCTCTCGGTTTATCATTACTAGCTCTCCTTGCTGCAGGGGCTGTTTGTAAAGTAGTTGGACGTAGCATTGTCAATTTAGCACGAAAGACAGAAAACAAAAGGAGAAAATTATGAAATCGTGGACAAAGACTATTTTAGGAATTGGCGTTAGTTGTAGCTTATTGGGGGCAGCCCTTGCAGGTTATGGTTTCGCCACTGGTGGACTTTCTGATTTAGAAAATAGTACTGATATTGTAAGGAATGTAGATTATCAAAAAGCTACCCTTAACAGTTTCAGTAAAATTGATATTGACAGCACAACATCTGATGTCATCATTTCAAAGGCTAATATTGACAAGCCCTTTATTTCTTACTCAGCCAATAAAAAAACACCTGTCAGCTACGAAGTCAAGGATGACACCCTTACTGTAAAGCAAACAGGAACTCGTACCCAGTTAGGGAATGCAAACATTCATTTTTTAAGTTTAAGAGATATTATTAACATTGCTAAAACTGGTATTATCGAAAATTCACATACAATCGTTATATCTGTTCCTCAAGATACAGAACTCACTTCAGTCAAAGCAAATCTTAGCTCAGGAGATTTGGATGTCAGTCAGCTTTCACTTGATACCACAACGCTCGAACTTCTGGCCGGGGAACTAACAATGACCAACACAACTCTCAACTCAGGGACAGTAACCATCACCTCTGGGGATGCTGAAATTGAGAACAGCAACTTAACAAACGTCGCCTTTTCTATTACAACAGGTGATATTGATTTAGAAAATAGCCAAGCTTCTGACACAACCTTTGAGTTAAGCATGGGAGATTTTTCAGCCAATGCCGCCACCTTCAAAAATGATAACACCATAACAATGACTACTGGTGAGGTTGACATTACTCTTGCCAGCAAAGATTTGAAAGTATTAATGACAAATCTTCTAGGCGATGCTGATATCACTTCAAACTTAAATCAATCAAGTAAAAACACATTGACAATCGACGGAAACGTTGGTGACATTACAGTTCAATAAAACTTAAAAGGCATCGCAAATGCGATGCCTTTATCATTTTAAAATAACAACGTCAGTAAAGCTAAAATGGCTAAACCGCCTTGCTTTAAAATAATTTTACGGTCTGCTGTCAAGCTACCATAAAGAGCAACAAGAACGACATTTATTAGAAAAACAGTTACCAAAGTAGCATTGGCTGTAAAGATACCGTAAATCAGAAAAACAGCAATCAAGCCATTGTAAACACCCTGATTTTTAAATAAATTACTTACAGACTCACGTTCTAACTCTTCTTGCGATAGTCCAAAAGCACGCGTTGTCGCAGGTGATTGTGTTACAACTGTTTCTAAATACATAATGTAAAAATGTTCCAGAGCTACCAATAACGACAAAATAATAGTAATAAGTGACATCGTTTCCTCAATCTAAATAGCAAATTAATCATTTACATCGCTGTAAATATACTGTAAAGAAAGACTGCTGTAATCAGTATTTCTAGTTAACTCATTAAGTGTATAAAAGTTTCCTTCGTTTTTCAAATAATCTGATTGTAAAAACTGAGAACATCGTTCATATCAAAAAAAGATTGAAGAGATTGTCCAAAATGAACGTTTTCCTCAATCTAGTAATCTTATTTTTCTGTTTTTGGTTGTCTGTAAATGATAAGTCCAAGTACCATGAAAACAACAAGGAGTGCTGAAAGAACACCGATTTGTGTACCAATTGAACCTGTCATCGAAATGGTTTGACGTAAGCCTGTTACAATGTAAGTCATTGGCATATATGGATGAACCACTTGGAAGAACTTAGGACTAAGCTCGATTGGATATGAACCACCCGCAGAACCGATTTGAAGTAATAGCATAAGAAGTGAAAGGAATGAACCATAACGATTATCCCAACCAACTAGAGCCGTTACAAGAGCCATTAACGTCCAACCACCTAAGATGATAAGGAAAATTGTTCTCCATTCGTAGTTAGCTTCAAATCCAAGGAATTGAATAGCACCATACAATACTAATGAACCAACCGTTGAAATCAATCCATTAATAAAGAGTTTTTGTTTTGCCCATTCAAAACGATTTTTCACAGGACGTCCTGACAATGAGCTTGCAAAGATAACGTTCGTTGAAAGGGCAACTACCATAAGTGATACTGCAATCATGTAAGGTGCCATACCAATACCATTTACTTTCACGCTATCATTATCTGTTTCTTTTGTTGATACAGGGTTAGAAACCAATTTAGCATTCTTATTTGTTACAGAAACGAGTGATAATTGGTTACTTGCCTCTGAAAGTGATGATGTCAATGTTGAAATACCACTTGTCAAGGTTGTCAAGCCACTTGTCAACGTATCACTACCAGAAGCTAACTGACTTGAACCAGAAGCTAATGTTTCCGCACCAGATTGCAATTGAGAAGCTCCGCTGGTCAACTGACTATTGCTAGCAGCCAATTGATTAGCACCAGAAGATATTTGGGAAGCTCCGCTGGTTAACTGATTGTTATTAGCAACTAATTGATTTGCTCCATCCGCAGCTTGTGCAACACCTGAAGTATATTGTTGTAAACCTGAAGCTAGATATGGAATTCCTTCATTTTCGTCTTCTAAGCCTGTTTTTAACTGCGTTAAACCACCAACTAATTGTTGGCTACCTGTACTTGCTTGTGAAATTCCTGCTTGCAAATTAGCAAGGTTAGTAAGAAGCGTTGAAAGAGTTGATAACTGTGTTGAAAGATTTGTCAATTGACTGATTTGCTTTTGAGTTTCCTCAATCTGAGCAGTTAATTGTTGTACGGTTTGAGCTCCTCCACCAGTTGTGATAGCCGAGTCGATTTCAGCTTGTTTATCGGAACTTAAATTTTTATAAGCTGATGTTGCTTGTACAGCTGCTAAATCAGAACTAGTAATAGAAGAAATTGCTGTGCTCATAGTAGATAATTTCTCATCAAGTTTAGTTAAATCGCTAATTGCTTCTTGTACTTTTGAAATATCTGGTAAAGTTGTACTATTCAATTGTGTTTGGATAGTTTGTAAAGCATCATTTAGTTTAGTGGCTCCTGTTATTAGCTCTGTAAGACCAGCAGAACTTTCTGTTTGGAGTTTATTTACGCCATCTACTAATTTTTGTGAGTTAGCATTTAATTCATTTAAACCACTTGATAATGTGTTAACTCCAGCAACATAAGTAGCTAATCCAGTTGATAAAGTTGTTGAGCCACTCGCCAAACTTGACACGCCGTTTGTATAAGTTGTCAAGCCGCTTGAAAGTGTCGCTGTTCCGTCTGCTAAAGTTTGGCTGCCTGATGCTGCTGTGTTGAGGTTATCTGTAATGGTTTGACTGCCAGATTCAAGCTGTTGACTTCCTGAGAGCAACTCATTGCCACCGTCGCTTGCTTCTTGTAAACCATCTTGTAAACTAGACATGCTCTTGAATACAGCTTTTGTATAAGTTTCTGTGATATTTTCAGAAACAGTATCTTTAAGCTTGGTCATCGCAGATTCGCTCATTTTAGAAGCAACAAAGCTACGTCCAGCTGTTGTTTGATAATTAATTGTTAATTTTTCAGGGTCATCTGTCAAAAGGCTAGCTGCCTTTTCAGATAAATCCTCTGGCAATGTGATAACCATATAGTAATCACCATTTTCCAGACCCTCTTCTGCTTTTTCTGCGCTAACAAAGTGATAATCTAAGGCTTTATTTTTAGACATGCTGTCCAGCATATCATCACCGATTGATAGCGTTTGGTCATTTAAAGTTGATGACTTATCTTGATTGACAACTGCTAATGGAAAATCATAAACATTTCCGT
>ENA-OQHZ01000723-OQHZ01000723.1-human-gut-metagenome-genome-assembly--contig:-NODE-723-length-15775-cov-16.160084_pt1 | contig 15775 bp, 10 predicted proteins | sample MGYA00242642_ERZ504734 | MGnify/ENA primary metagenome ERZ504734 (study PRJEB26092, sample SAMD00036210) | human gut metagenome | host: Homo sapiens | study: EMG produced TPA metagenomics assembly of...
GTCTTGCCCACGCCGGTGGGGCCGAGGAACAGGAACGATCCGGTCGGACGGTTCGGGTCGGAGATGCCGGCACGCGAGCGACGCACGGCGTCGGAAACCGCTTGGATGGCTTCCTTCTGGCCGATCACACGCTTGCCGAGGTACTCCTCCATGTGCAGGAGCTTCTCGTTTTCGCCCTGCATAAGACGGCCCACGGGGATGCCGGTCCAGTCGGAGACGATTTCGGCGATGGAGTCGGCGTCGACGCGGTCGGGGACCATCGGCACGTCGGCGTTGGCATTGTCGGCTCCGCCCGATTCCGCCTCGTTCTTCTCGGCTTGGGCGATTTCCTTCTGGATGGCCGGGATTTCGCCGTAGTTGATGGCTGACGATTTCGCCAGGTCGCCTTCGCGCTCGTACTTTTCGGCTTGCGTACGCAGCTCGTCGAGCTTCTTGCGCAGGTCGCCGATACGGTTGTGGCCGTTCTTTTCGGCGTCCCAACGCGCTTTCAGCCCGTTGAGCTTTTCGCTTTTGTCGGCGATTTCCTGGTTCAAATCGGCGAGACGGTCCTTGGCGCTGTCGTCCAGTTCCGCTTCGGCCTTTTCCGCGGCCTTGTCGTTCTTCGGATTGCCCAGCAGGTACGACTTCTCCATCTTGAGACGGTCCACTTGGCGGCGCAGTTCGTCGATTTCCTCAGGCGAGGAGTCGAGTTCCATGCGCAGGTGCGCTGCGGCCTCGTCCACCAGATCGATGGCCTTGTCCGGCAGCTGGCGTCCGGAAATGTAGCGGTTCGACAGGGTTGCCGCCGCGACCAGCGCGTCGTCGCCGATGGTCACCTTGTGGTGGGCCTCATACTTCGGCGCGATGCCGCGCAGGATGGCGACGGTGTCCTCCACGCTCGGCTCGCCGACGAACACCTGCTGGAAACGACGTTCGAGCGCCGGATCCTTTTCGATGTTCTCACGGTATTCGTCCAGTGTGGTGGCGCCGATCAGGCGCAGTTCGCCACGGGCCAGCATGGGCTTGAGCATATTGCCCGCGTCCATGGAGCCTTCGGCCGCGCCCGCGCCGACGATGGTGTGGATCTCGTCGATGAAGGTGATGATCTGCCCGTCGGCCTTCTTGATCTCCTCGAGCACGCTCTTCAGACGTTCCTCGAATTCGCCACGGTACTTGGAACCAGCCACCATGGAGCCCAGGTCAAGCGAGATAAGCTTCTTGTTCTGCAGGGTGGTCGGCACGTCGCCGGCGACGATGCGCTGCGCCAGGCCTTCGACGACGGCGGTTTTGCCGACGCCAGGCTCGCCGATCAGCACAGGATTGTTCTTGGTACGGCGGGACAGGATCTGGATGACGCGGCGGATTTCCTGGTCGCGGCCGATCACCGGGTCGAGCTTGCCTTCCTTCGCGGCGGCCGTCAAATCGGTGGAGTACTTCTCCAAAGCCTTGTACGAGCCTTCCGCGTCGGCGCTGGTCACCTTGCGGTCGCTGCCGCGCGCGGCGGTCAGGGCGTTACGCAGCTTATCCGCGGTAAGACCGTTCTTTTCCAAGATGTCCGCGCTTTGATTCGGTTTCGCGGCCGCGATTGCGACCAGCATGAGGTCGACGGTGACGTACTCGTCTCCCCTCCGTTGCATTTCTTTTTCGGCTTGCGATAGCACCGCCGACAGCTGCCTGCTGACGTCCGGCTGCGTTGTGGTCGATCCGCTGGCGCTCGGCAGCGATTGCATCGCCTGATGCACTTCGGCGCTCACGTTTTGCGCGTTGCCGCCTGCCGCTTCGATGAGCGCGCGGGCCATGCTGTTTTCCTGACGCAGCATCGCGTCCAGCAGGTGCAGGGTGTCTACCTGCGGATTGCCCAGCGCCGCCGCGTTCTGAACGGCGTCCGAAAGCGCTTCCTGCGCCATCTGCGTGAACTTCTGTTCCATATCATCCTCCATGGTTCGCGCCCGGCCGCCCGGCCTTCGCTACCGGGCCGGCGTTCGGACGCATATGTCGTTGTCTGATATGCTCAACCGACTTCATCGCCATTATATTCCCAAAACTTGAGTCCCACACACTCAACTTTTTGCGTTTCTCAAAACCGTCTTTCGACACAGGACGGCAGTCACCGACAATCACCAGCGCTCACCGGCAATCGCAATACATACGAAAAAGGCGGGCAGCAACGTAACGAAATCACGAAACGTTGCAAACCCGCCTAATCCAAAGTCCGCCAGCAAGCCGAAAATCAGCCGCGCACCACCACGTTGCGCAGATCGCCGATGCCCTCGACGTGCACGATCGCCTCGTCACCCGGATCCAGATGACCCGACGCGTTCGGCGTACCCGTCATAATCACATCGCCCGGCAGCAGCGTGGTGAAACTCGTAATCGCCGCGATCTGCTCAGGAATGCCGTGAATCAGATTCGCCGTGGTACCCGACGCCATCGGCACATCCTCACCGTTGAGCGTGAAGGAAATCTTCGCATCCTTCCAATCCACATCGTCACGCGTCACAATCCACGGACCCAACGGGCACGCCGTATCAAAACCCTTCGCACGCGTCCACGTCGGATCAAGACCCTGCAGATCACGCAACGTCACATCATTCACGCACGTGAAACCCAGCACATAATCCATGGCCTGCTCCACCGGCACATTCTTGGCGATACGACCCATCACCACAGCCAACTCCGGCTCGAAATTCATATCATTCGAACACAGCGGAATCACAATCGGATCATCCGGACCAATCACCGACGTGCTCGGCTTGGTGAAAATCACCATATCCTCCGGCGCATGCTTGATATCGGAATGACCGGCCTCATGCATGAACTGCGCATGCGCCTCATAATTCTTCGCCAAACCGTACACCTTCGACGGAATCACCGGAGCCAGCAGACGAATGCCGTCACCATCCACCGGATAGCGCTCGCCGGTCGGCTCGACGGCCTGGCCGGACAGCGGATAGCCGTTCAAGGCCACGAGATAGTCCTTGCCGTCGTTCTTGTCGGTCTGAACGAAGGCGTACTGCGGTACATCATTATGCGTAAAACGTGCGATTCTCATACCCGCAAGTCTACCCGCTCGCCACGCCCGCCGTTCTCGACATGCGTCGCTTTGCGGACGATGCCGATTGCTCGCATTTTTTACGATTTTTGCGATTATTCGCAATGCAGTTCCGCCCGCAACGCCGCCACCTCGCGTTCCAGCTCGTCGATGCGGCGCACCTGCTGGGCGATGAGCAGGTCGCGCACGTCACCTCCCGACAGAATCGGGGCTTCGGCTGCGTTGCGCGGCGCGGGCAGCGTCGCATTGCTTTGCGTTTCCGTCGTTTGCGTTGGCTGCACCGGCTGCGATACCGCAGATCGAGCAACCTCCGCCGAGTCCGCCGACGGAACCACACCCGCCGACGCCGATGGCACCACTCCACCATTCCCATCAACCGATACCAGCCGGTCCGTGCCCATACGGCAGGCAATCTTGCGCCAGCGCGCGAAACAACGTTCGATGCGCTTATAGCCGATCAGCGATGGGTCGAGTCCGGCTTCGCGGAACAGTTCGACCGGCGATTCGCCCGCATGGTACCGGCGCATGCAGTTGTGTTTGAACGATTCCGTGTAGGTGATGCGTCGCGACGTCGCTTCGGCCACCACCGGCAGCGAGCGCAGATATTCGACTTCTTCCGGACTGAACGCTCCCCCACCGTTGCACATGATGTTCCCTTTCGGCTTGGCGTGCGGCGGCTCCCTTCCACCGCACGGCAGTCGAATGGCCTCCGTCATGCCATTCCCCTGTTCGGCTTGCGATTCGGTTTGCGATGCGCGCTTGCGATACGTGTTTGCGATGCAAGGCAGCAATCCGATCCGTTGTTCGCTTCGTGTTCCATCATACCGGTACGAATGGCGTTTTTCCAACCATTTCAGGCGGTACTAAACCCTAAATCACCCGTATTCGTCACAACAAAAGCGGGTGAACCGTTGATCGCTCAACGACTCACCCGCCCGAACAAGCCCCGTTGCCTGTCTGCTGGCCCGCTCAGACCGCCATCGGCGTATCGGATTCGCGGAAGCGCAGCACGAGCGCCAGTCCGGCTCCGGCACGGCGACGTTACGCGCGGCACGCATCACGGTTTTGCGATTGAAGGTGAAGCGATCGCGCATGATGTGTTCGTCGGCGTCGGCATCGTCTTTGGCAGCATCGTCTTTGGCAGCATCATTCTTGTCGTTATCGTTGCCGTTTTGAGCCGACGCGGCATCCTTGTCGGCGTCATTCTTACCGTTCTTGTCGGCATCGTCGGCATCTTCAGCAGTGTTGCCATCGTTGTCAGCATCGTCCGCATCGCCGGTTTTGCCGTCATCGGCTGTCGCGCCCGCATCGCCATTCGCCACAGCATCCGTGCGATTTTCGCCGGCATGGTCGTTTCGATCGCCGTCTTGAGCCGGTGCAGCACCATTTGCAGGTACGTCAGCGTTCTCAGCCGTCGGCTGCCTAACCGCCTGCCGTTCCTGCTCCTTCTGCTCATTCGGCTGTTCCGTCTTATCGCACGGCTGCCGCTGTTCCGGCATCGTCTCCGACGGTTGTTCCGGTTGCGATTGCGCTTGTTCGTTCGATGGCTGCTGCGATTCGCCGTCGTCCGTAAGGCATTGTGCGTCGTCATCGTCCGTTGCGGACTGTCCGGCAACATCTTGCCCGGCAATGTCGGCAACGTCCGATCCGACTGCGTTTTCAGCATCGGATTGTTGTGTCGATTCCGGCTGGCTCGCTACGGATTCGGCGGCCACGTTGCCGCCATCCGTCACCGTTTCGTCGGCGAACGCGGTCGCGCCGGCTCCCGTGGTGCCGGCCAGCATCGCAATCGTGACAAGCAATGCGGTGAATTTTCCCATCCGCGCGCCACACCGGCTTATGAAGCCGGCAAGCGGGTCCTTCATCCACTTCATGACATGTCCATCTCTCATGGCGCTGCGGCGAATTCCCTATGCGCCTCCATGCCTTGAACCTTATGGATGAACGTTTTGAAACCCGTCCCCTCCATTGATGGGTTCGGGGAACGTGCGGACCAGCGAAAATCGCGGCCTTCCCCCTTATCCTTTACGCGGCCAGGCGGAAGCGTGCCGCATGATTCGGTGTCGGGGCCGCATCGACCGCACGACCATGCAGCACAACAGCATGCCGCCCATCGTGCAAACGATGGTCATGGCGAGCACGCCCAGTTCGGTCGCACGTTCGTCGCGCACGTCGGCCGGATCTGGCGCGGGCAGCGGTATTGCGACGCGATGCCCGGAGACTAGCAGCCGATGCGTGTTGATGCCGTATGGCGTGCAGGTCATCAACGTCAGCCGGTCTTCGCCGGGCACGATTTTCAACCGTGAGACGTCGTCCGGTTCGATCACGCTGATTCGGTCCACTTCGTATCCCAGCGTCTCGTCCATCACTTTGATGTACATGAAATCGCCGTCGTGCAGTTCGTCGAGCCGTGTGAACATCAACGATTTGACCAGGCCGCGATGCCCGGTGACCACCGTATGCGAGCCAGTGCCGCCGACCGGCAGGCTGGTGCCGTACAGATGCCCTGCGCCGACGGCGAGCACCGGTTCGGACGTGCCATGCCGAATCGGCAGTTCCACGCCGATTTTGGGCACCAATACCGTGCCCATGATGCCTGCGCCGGAATCCAGCAGGCCCTGATAGTTCGCGTCCGTGTCCGCAGCGGAAAGCCCGGCACCGCCGGAATGCGCCGAATCGTCAGCGACATCAGCATCTCCGGCAGTGCCAGCCGGTCTGGTAGTGAACGGATCGGCCGCCTCGCCCAATACCGGCTGTCCTTCCACGGCAAGCCGCCGATTGTATGCGCGCGCCCGTTCCAACTCCTCCATCGCCATCGGATACGGCCATCCGGCAACCGTGCGAGCCGCCGAATCGGATGTCTCGGCCAAGCGCCGCGCGGAATGCGCCTGCATGGCGAACGGCAACGACGCGACCACCACCGCGCCCACGATCAGCAGCACGGACACGCACCGCACCAATATGAAACGAATCCGCCGCAGCCTGCGCGCGCGAACCACATCGGCAATGTCAATCGCCTCGTAAAACGACGGCGTTCCAGCGAACGTTCCAGCAGACGTTCCAGCGAACGCAACAGTTCCGGCATGACCACTGTCGGCAGCTGCACCGGCATCAGATCCGACTCCGGCGCCATTGCCGATGCCATCGTTATCATCACCGGCATCATAGGAATCAGCCGAGGCGCCCGCCACGGCACCGAACAGCCGCATGGGCGAACGCAGCACCGCATGCGCATGCACGTAGGAATCCGTCCTGCGGGCGAGCAGACGGACGGGTTTACTCATCAATCGAGAGGCAGACCAAAACATGGGTTTCTCCTTCGAACACACCCATGTTCACACCCGCCATACGAAAGCCCTTGCCCCCTATAGGAGGGCTTACCCCTAGAAAGACAACGGTTTCAGGCACGAAACCGGCAATTATGGCACCAAACCGCGCAGCACCCCACCTACCGGCGGAACGCAGCTCAGACAAGCCGTTTTTCAGAGGAATGCAAGTCAGAGGAATGCAAGTCAGACGAATGTAAGCCAGACGAATGCAATCCAGGCGGACGAGCCCCGCAAATCCTTAAAAAAACAGAAAAAGTCAAAGAAAGCGCTCAGATGAACGCACGCTCACCGAAAATCGCAGTGCCGACGCGCACGATGGTGGAACCTTCGGCGATGGCCAGTTCCATGTCGCCGGTCATGCCCATCGACAGTTCCCGGCAACGGTCCGTGCCCGGTTCGCCGGATGCGAGGATGAGGTCGCGGGTCTTGCGCAGGTGCGAGAAACCGCGGCGAATCACCGTTTCGTCGTGCACATGCGCGCCGATCGTCATCAGTCCCCGCAATTCGATGCCGTCCAACGTGCCGATTTTCTGCGCGATGCGGATGGCGTGCGCCGGATCGCAACCGGATTTCGATTCCTCGCCGGATTCGTTGACTTCCAGCAGCACGCCGACAGTAATACCGCGAGCCACGGCTCTACGTGAAATTTTTTCTGCCAAATCGATTGAATCGACCGATTCGATAGTGTCGACCACCGGCAGAACTTTGCCGATTTTATTGCTTTGCAGCTGGCCGATCAGGTGGAATGGAATATGCTCCGCCGCAGCATCCGGCGCGGCGCCTGCGACGCCCAGCGAAAACCCGCGTTCCGCGCATCGCCGTGCCAGCCCTTCGGCCTTCGCCGTCACTTCCTGCGGACGGTTCTCGCCGATCATGCGCACGCCGGCATCAATCGCAGCCATGATTTCGCCGATGTCACGCGTCTTCGTGGCGGCCAGCAGGCGCACGGAGCCGGCTTCGCGTCCGGCTTGTTCCTCAGCGGCCGCGATGCGGTCGAGCACACGATGCACGCCGTCCGTGATCTCACGTGCGCGCGCATCGTCGATCACCTCGTTGGCGAGGTTCTTGTGATCCATGTATGCAGTCATCGTCCACCTCTCGCAAGTTCATTCGACCGCCGATCCGCGGCCGGCACCACCGTTTCCGGCATGTCGGCTGATATTTCGATACCAGTGTTACCAGAAAACCTCCGACAACGTATAAAGAAGCCCGCGCGATGACCTGAAGTGAAGCGATAAAGCGGTCATAAATTCGCGCGGGCTATAAAACCAGACGGCAGTAGAAGGGGGACTTCAAAGACTCCGTCTACGCATTTAATGTATCAGATAAATGCGCGCGAACCGCCGGAAAAAACCAATAAATCTGAAAACTTTTTTTCAGATTTTATCCCCCTTGCGCAGCCCCTCCACCAAACGCTCCAATTTATCGACGCGATCGCTCAACACCATCACCTGGCATACCAGCGATTGAATCTTGCCCAACGGCACTTCCGACATCGCATTGTGGCTGTCCACAGCCGTATCATGCGGTTCCGGCTCTTCGGCCGCCTTGCGCATGATGTCCTCGTCACGCTTCCAGCGTGCGATATTGCGTTCGATGCGCTTGTGCCCGATGACCGATGGGCTCAATCCCGCGGAAATGAAGATCGCAGTTGGCTTCTCCCCCTGCAGATACCGCCTCATGCAGTCGATTTGGAATTCCCTCGCATACGTGATTCTGCTGTCCGTCACCGCGTCGATCGACGGCAATGTACGCAGGTATTCGATTTCCGCTCTACTGAACTGTCGCTTCGTCATATTCGCCCCTTGTAAATCCCCTTTTGACCGGCCATACCGATAACGCATAGACCGAATTGCCGAAATCACCACCCAGAATACCGGATGACGCACACCACCTTACGCACACCCCAAACGAAACGCGCGGCCCGTATCACCATGCGCTAAATATCCTTCTCACACTGTGAGATATCTCACAGCGACGGCACGTTTTCGGAGCACGCTGCAACCTCGGCATGGCACGTCACGGCACGTCCAGCAACGCATTCCACAATCGCGTCCCACGAAACCCGCCGTTCCGGCCGCCGATGCAGGTACAGTTGCAAGCATCGGCGCAACCGGTCTCCGCATCGGCAACACCGACCGCCCGCCAACGACAGGAAGGAACCCCGTGCCAGGTCGTTTCGCCCCCACCCCATCAGGCCGCATGCACATCGGCAACATCTATGCGATGCTCGGAGCATGGCTGTCCGCGCGCAGCCGCGGCGACGGCATGCTGCTGCGCATCGAAGACATCGACGAACCGCGCGTGGTGCCCGGCGCGGCCGAACTGATGATGGACGATCTGCATTGGCTTGGATTGGATTGGGACGGCGATCCGGTGTTCCAATCCGCTCGGCACGACCTGTACCGTGAGGCGCTGCATTGCTTGGAAAACCTGACGATTGACGACGCATACGATTCGCCGTTTGACGAGCGCAACGACCACACCCCCGCAGTCGGCAGCGCAGCCAACAACGCAATCGCTGGCACAACCCCGCTGATTTATCCTTGCTTCTGCTCGCGCGCCGACATCCGCGCAGCCTCCGCACCGCAGGAAGGCGACCGTTTCATGGTGTATCCCGGCACGTGCCGCCGGCTTATCGCCAGCGATCCGGATACCGTCCGGCGGCGGCTGGCCAACGGCGACCGCCATTCGCTACGCATCGCCATGCCCGCCGACACAAACCCGCACGCAACCGTCCAATTCGATGACGCAGTGTTCGGCCATCAGGAATTCAATCTGGCGCACGACGTCGGCGACACCATCGTGCGCCGCGCCGACGGCCTGTTCTCCTACCAGCTGGTGGTGGTCGTGGACGATCTTGACATGGGCGTCGACGACATCGTGCGCGGCCGCGACCTGCTCCGGTCGAACGCCTTGCAAATCGCCATTCGCCAAGCGCTTATCAAGGCGGGATTCCGCAAGGCGAAAACGCAGGCTTCTGCACCATCGCAGCACGCACCACAATCGCAATACACCCCATATAACCCCGAAAACCCACGGTACGCGCATCTGCCGCTTATCGACAACGCGGCCGGCCGCAGGCTCGCCAAACGCGAGCGCTCTTTGGATATGGGGGCGCTGCGCGCGCATGGCGTCACCGCGGAACAGGTTGTCGGCTATTGCGCGTGGCTGCTTGGTTTGCAGGGCGATTCCGCGCATACCAGTCCGCAGCCGATGAGCGCCGTCGAGGCGTTGCAGGAGTTCGATTGGGGTAAGGTACGGGCCGATACGGCCGACCGCAGTATCAGCCAAGACGATTTCGACGCGTATTTCGGCTTGTGACAACGGCTGGCCGGGTATCGCCGAATTGCCGAGACGACCCGGTCAGTCCGGAAAACAGCAGAAAGCAGCAGAAAATAACGGGAAGCAGTCGACGTTCAGCCGATCCACAGCTCCGAGTCAAGCGGATATTCGTTGACCTTGCAGCCGTCCAAATGCATGGATTGCTCCTGCATCAGCGGCGCCGACTGGCCTTCGCCGGCGCAGGTCGTTTCGTTGTCGATGTGCCCCAGCCGGTGTCCGACCTCGTGGTTGATCACCATCGTGCGGTATCGCGCCAGGTTGCCGCCGGCGGCGAGCCATTGTTGCGTGCCGCCGTTCCAACGGTCGTCGTTGACGATCACGTTGTTGTCGACCCTGCAGCTGTATTCCACCGAGCATGATGGCGAGAACGACGTCATTTCCGATGCTTGGGACAGCACGAGATTGAAATCGCAGTTGCCGTCCGTGGATTGGTCGAATATGGCTCCGGCGCGTGGCCATCCGTGTTCGTCGTTGAGGATGCGGAACGCCGCGTTGCCGAATTCGTCGGCCGAACCGACATTTCCTTTGGTTGCGATGCAGTAATGGTATTGCGTTACCGGTTTGCCGCTGTTTTGCGCGGTTTCCTGCGCTTTGTTGAGAATCGCGGTTTTCTCGTCGTCGCTCAGTGCCGCCGATTGCGCGCTCACCGCTTTGGCGACGGCCTGCTCTTCCTGCGATTGTTTGGTTTCCGGTTTGGTTTTTTTGGCCGTCTTATGCTGATTGGTTTTGGCTGTTTTCTTGGCTGGCTTCTTGGCCGACGTCGAATGCGTGGCTTGTGCCGTCGTCTGCGTGTTCGGCGTCATGCGGACCAGCAGTGCGTGCACGCTGCAGGACGTCATCGATGCGATCAGCAGGAACAGCACGAGCACCAGCACGGCGGCCCTGCGGATGCGAAACGCCTCAAGCCGTTCCCGTTGGCCCATTGTGGCGTCGGCTTTCGGATCGAGCGCACGTATGATACGACGAATCCGCTTCAATCCAGCCTCCCGATATGGTGATGTTTCTCTCTTCGGCAACAGTACCAGTCTCAGTCAACATGCCGAAGCCGCCGACCGCCATGCATACCACCTATGCGTAAGGCCCGCGATTCCGGAGAGAATCACGGGCCTTACCAGCATGCCAGACGAATGCCGGCAATCGTCAAAGTAATGCTCAGGCGAACAGCACCTTGAACAGGAACGCGCCGACGATAGCGCCTGCGATCGGGGCCACGACCGGAATCCAGGCCTCGCCCCAGCGGGAATCGCCCTTGTTCGGAATCGGCAGGATGGCGTGCAGGAGGCGCGGCATGAGGTCGCGGGCAGGGTTCAGACCAGGGCCGGTCGGGCCGCCCATGGAGGTCACGAGGCCCCACACGATGAAGCCGACGACGATGGATGCGGCGGCCGGGTTCGCCTTGCCCCACGGCAGGGACAGGCAGCACAGGGCGCCGAGCACCAGCATGAAGGTGCCGAAGAACTCGTTGAGGAAGTAGTTCACGCGGTCGTTGTGCGCGTCAGTGGTGCAGAAGGTGCCGAGGATGGCTTCGGCATCGTCGGTGTCCTTGTAGTGCGGCAGGTAGGTGACGTACACGATGAGCTGGCCCGCCACTGCGCCGAGCAGCTGGGCGATGATGTACGGCAGGACCTCGTTCCACGGGAACATGCCGTTGACGGCCTGCGCGAGGGTCATGGCCGGGTTGATGTGGGCGCCGGAGACGCCGCCGAACATCAGGACCGGGAACATGACGCCGAAGCCGTAGCCCATGGCGATGTTCAGCCAGCCGGCATGGTAGCCCTTGGTGTTTTTCAGTTCCGCGTTGGCGACAGCGCCGTTGCCGAAGACCATCAGCACGGCGGTGCCGACGAATTCCGCGGCAAGCTTGGTGAAGAGTGTGTATTCCACTGCAGTTTCCTCTATTGCTTCTTCTCTAACGATTCTTACGATTCGTGCGATTCGAGATGAATTGCGATTCCGCTCTGGGCGGACAACAGCGCACTACCTTACTCCGTACGGAGGAAGTAACGCGGCTTTGGGTGGACACATGTCCGAAATACGAAAAAGACCCAAGCCATTGGCTTGGGTCTTGTCTGTGCCCCCTCAGGGATTCGAACCCTGGACACGCTGATTAAGAGTCAGCTGCTCTAACCAACTGAGCTAAAGGGGCGTTGGTCTTGGCGAGGTTTTTGTTCTCGCTGAGCACATGGAGTAAATATACTCAGAATCGGAAAGAACGCAACCTTCGGCGTGTCGCAATCATAAAACCGCTATTTTCCAACGTTTTCAGCAAATCGCCATCTATGGTGCACATCGCGTCATACGACGAAAAATGCGGCGCGATGGCGCCCTAAAATCCAAGTAATCACATTTTCTTCACATTCTGGCGCAATGCAACCACTCCGACAGTCAACGGCACGAACTTTTCCATCACACATTTCCACCGCGGCGAGCCGAATAGCACGCATCATCGTCGAGCCCGTCGGCGCGCCAGAGGCCCTTTATAATAAGGACCATGGCGCGTCACAGGAGTATATGACGCGCATCAAGAAGAAGAAAGGCTTACCTATGGCATGCCCAAATTGCGGTCAGCCGACCATCGAAGGCGCTAAATTCTGCGCCTCGTGCGGCTCACCGCTCACCCAGGCGACCGCGGCGGCACCGCAAGCGCCGGCCGCGCCGGAATCCGATGACGGCACCATGCTGTCTTCCGCGCCGCACATGGCACCGGCCCCGCAGATGCCGACCGCTGCCGTCCCGCTGCCCAATAGCGCCGCACCGGCAGCTCCGCAAACCACCGTCCCGCAGCCCACCACACCGCAACCGGCGGCGCAAGCACAGCCGACCGCTCAGGCGCAGGCAACGCAAACGGTGGCACCACAGGCCGCGCCGACGCAGCAGTTCCAGTATGCGCCATCCCCGGCCCCGCAGCCGGCAGCAGCGCCGCAGCCAAGCCAGCCGCCCCAGCAAATCGCCCGTCCGGCGGCCGATCCCACCATCACCGCGCTGACCACACCGCAGTCCATGAAGACCATGGGCGCCAGCCTCGGCATCGGTCTCGGCGCGAGCGTGGTGTTCGCGCTGCTCGCATCGATCGTCTTCTTCATGGGCAATGCCGCGGCCAGCAACGGGCTTGCCGGCATTCCGGGCTTTTCCGACACCGCCTCCTTCCTGGGCAACAACGGTGTGTCCGGCTCCGGCCCGAATTTCTTCCAGATTCTCTTCACCGTGATGACGCTCGGCGTTGGCGGTTCGCTGAATCTCAAAACCAGCTCCCAGGGCTTCTCGCTGAGCAATCTCGGCATTGACGCCTCGCACGTCAGCGTGACGCTGCCGGTCGGACTGCCCGGCGTGGCATTGGCGATCGGCGCCGCGTTCGGCGCATACATGCTGGCACGCAGGTTCGCGCTTCGTTTCAAGTGGACGGGCGTCATCAGCTCGCTGATCGTCGGCGTGCTGTCCGGCCTGGTGCTGCTGGTCTTCGCCGCCATCTTCCCGGTGACGGTGGGTGGTTCCTACAGCGACTATTCCGCTTCCGCGTCGCTTTCCGGCGTGTCCTTCCGCACGTTCTGCATGGCGTTCCTGCTGTCGGCGGCCGGTGCGCTGGCCGGCTACGCGTTGGCACAGTATGCGGGCGATTCGGGTAACGTCTTCTCCGCCGCTTGGCGTTGGGCGCACCGCGCTCGTGGCTTCGTGCGCACGCTGGTCGAATCGTTTGCGATCTACGGAGTGCTGTTCCTGGTGCTTGGCCTGGTGGCGACGATCGCCATGTCCGCCGCGAACCATCTCGGCGCAGGCGGTCTGCTGCTGGTTCCGCTGCTGTTCCCGGCTCTGCCGCTTATGCTGATTTCGCTGTCCTCGTTCGGCGGCATCGCCTTCTCGACGTCCAGCTACAGCGTCCATACGATCACGTTGTTCAACGTGTCCTCCCTCAGCCAGTATGGCTGGATTCTGTGGATCTGCTTCGTGCTGTTCCTGCTTGCCACGTTCTATATCGCGCTGCGTGAGATCGCGCGCAATATGTACGACCCGTATTACGCGGGCTGGCAGCATGCATGGAAGGCTCCGGTGGCCGCGATGGTGTTCTGGCTGGCCGCGGAGTTCCTGTTCACTTATTTCGCGGCGGGATACGCCTCGTCCAGCATGTCGATGACGACCCCGATGTGGTATTTCCTCGTCGCCGGCATCTGGGCGTTCCTGATCGAGGTGGCCGCGATGACGTTCGGTCCGACGCTGGTGGCGTCCCTGCCGGGCATGTGGCGGATCATCGTCGGTGGCACCGTGCAGCAGACCCCGCAGAACGTGGTCGATTACGTCAAGTCCTGCGATCCGTCCTACGGCATGAAGAAGACCTCTGCCACGGCGAGCGGCACGACCGCAACAGCGACCATGCCGACGGCTTCGGCTGCCGCACAGCCGGCCAATCCAACTACTCCGGCAGCTCCGGCCGCATCGGTCCCCCAGCCCGCGACGCCGGCTGCGCCGATGCCCGCGCCCACCGCTCCTACCGCAACGCCTGTTTCACAGGCCGTTCCACAACCGGTCGCCCCGACGTCCATGCCCAATACGACAACGGGCAACACGGCAACGGGTGCGGTGCCGCTGCCGCAATCGCCAGCAGGCACGGCTTCTATGCCGGTCGCAGCTCCGGGGGCAGGTCAGCCGCTCGACCCAAAAACTAAGAAGACGATCCTTATCGGCGGCATCGTGATCGGTGCCCTGATTGTGTTGGGCATTGTCTACGGTGTGCTCAACTCGACCGTCTTCAGCGCGAAATCCGTGGCGCAGAGCTATCTGACGGCGATTGCCGACGGCAAGTATGGCAAAGCCAATGGCATCGCCGATCCGCAGGTGGGCAAGGACCAGCTCAAGCTGCTGTCCGACACCGTAGCGAAGGCCGACAACGCCACGATCGCCAACCCGCATATCGATAGTGTCAAAACCGTCGAAGGCGTGGCCAAGGTCAACGTGACGTATTCGCTGAACGGCAAGAACGTCAACGATTCGCTCACCATCAACAAGGACGGGTCGAAGTTCCTGCTGTTCCCGAATTGGAAGATCTCGAGCCCACTGCTCAAGACCATCACCGTGTCGGTGCCCAATGCCGTGGAATCGTTGTCCGTCAACGGTGTTGACGTGACCGCGAAGAATGCGGAGAAGTCGGACAGCGGCACGTGGACGTTGCGCGTCTACCCGGGTTCGTACAAGGTGTCGATCGGCAAGTCTGGGTATGTCACCAGCGGCATCACCATGGTGCGCACGAACGCGGACTCCGATGCCGCCGATCTCAAGATCATGCCTACGGCCAAGCTTAAGGAGGACTTGAGCAAGGCCGTGAACGCCAAGCTGGACGAATGCGCGAAGTCCACCGACTACGCGCCGGAAGGCTGCCCGTTCGGCTTCGACCTGTACGACGAGGACTACTACCGCAACTTCGCGTGGTCCATCAGCGTCTATCCGAAGCTGTCCGACATCGATCTCGATTACGGCACGTTCTCCACCCGGCAGGGCAAGGCGAAGTGCACGTATGAAGAGAAGAATTTCGACGATTCGTGGGAGTCTCAGGACGACAGCACCCACTTCACCGTCAACGGCAGCTTCAGCATCAGGGATGGCAAGCTCAGCGTCACGATTGACGATGAGGACTGATGCCGGCTAAAGAGCGGATATAGGAAAATCCCCCGCACCAATCGGTACGGGGGATTTTCGATGCTTAAGCTCAGACGTGTTTCAGCCTGAAGTCATTCACCGCCGGTCCGTAAGGACGTCGAGCGGTGAATGGGGCGAAATCACTCAGCGACGACCTTCACGAAGAAGTTGGCGGTGATTTCCGGGTGCAGGGCGACGGTTGCCGGGAAGTCACCGGTGGTCTTGATCGGCTCAACGGTGATGTTCTTCGGGTTGACCTCAACCTTGGAGGAGAGCGCGATGGCGATCTTCTCTGCGGAGATGCCGCCGAACAGCTTGCCGGACTCGGAGACCTTGGCAGCGATTTCGACGGTGGAACCCTCGATGATTTCCTTGGCGGCAACAGCCTCTTCGCGGGTGGCGACGGCCTTGGCCAGACGAGCGCGCTTCATGGCCTCGATCTGGG
>ENA-OQHZ01000728-OQHZ01000728.1-human-gut-metagenome-genome-assembly--contig:-NODE-728-length-15646-cov-4.940780_pt1 | contig 15646 bp, 12 predicted proteins | sample MGYA00242642_ERZ504734 | MGnify/ENA primary metagenome ERZ504734 (study PRJEB26092, sample SAMD00036210) | human gut metagenome | host: Homo sapiens | study: EMG produced TPA metagenomics assembly of...
TAATGATTTCAACTCACGCCCTCACGGAGGGCGACTCCCAATCGCGCACACGCGAGTTAAGCCGAATATATTTCAACTCACGCCCTCACGGAGGGCGACGCTACTGAAAAGTAATTTTCGTTCATTTTCTTTAATTTCAACTCACGCCCTCACGGAGGGCGACAAAATACATAGATGTTATATGTGCCTACCGCGTATTTCAACTCACGCCCTCACGGAGGGCGACCCATTTCCTAGACTGCTTTTATGCAGAAAAAGGAATTTCAACTCACGCCCTCACGGAGGGCGACGGTACGTGTATCGTTCCGATATATATAGAATTGTATTTCAACTCACGCCCTCACGGAGGGCGACATTTTGACGTTCAGCTTGTTCAGAGCATTTGACGCATTTCAACTCACGCCCTCACGGAGGGCGACGATGACCTCAAGTTCATTCTCCGAGTTATTCTGCATTTCAACTCACGCCCTCACGGAGGGCGACATTGCAGTCGGAACGGAAGTGACGCAGACTTCCATATTTCAACTCACGCCCTCACGGAGGGCGACACCTTTCTGGAACAGGCAAGGATTTATGCATCAGCATTTCAACTCACGCCCTCACGGAGGGCGACACTTTCTAATATACTTGTTGCGTTTATTGTATCATTTCAACTCACGCCCTCACGGAGGGCGACATGCCCTTACCAGGCGACTGAACTTTAGCCTAGTATTTCAACTCACGCCCTCACGGAGGGCGACAAAACATTGTGGACGTTTCAAAGAATATCCGCGTCATTTCAACTCACGCCCTCACGGAGGGCGACGAAAGAGATTTTCGCGGACGCAGTGAGCGCAAGCATTTCAACTCACGCCCTCACGGAGGGCGACTATCCATTACCGGCGATTCGATCACATCAACATCATTTCAACTCACGCCCTCACGGAGGGCGACGAGGATTTAGACACCATTTTGCCGCCCTGCATAGCCATTTCAACTCACGCCCTCACGGAGGGCGACATTAACTCCGCCGACACTTTTTTCAAGTGAACTTATTTCAACTCACGCCCTCACGGAGGGCGACATCCGCGCCACCTGTTTCGCGACCGGGTAACTTTTATTTCAACTCACGCCCTCACGGAGGGCGACGAAACTGGCGTACATGATAATTTCATTTCAGATATTTCAACTCACGCCCTCACGGAGGGCGACTATTATCTCAAATCGGCTATAAGGCGGGCTTCTCATTTCAACTCACGCCCTCACGGAGGGCGACCATCATCATGCCTACCAGATAGCAGACTACTGTGATTTCAACTCACGCCCTCACGGAGGGCGACGTTCCAAGCTGTTCAAATTGGTCTGCGCAGATTTTATTTCAACTCACGCCCTCACGGAGGGCGACCCTGTTATTGATTGTTTTTCTTCCCACGCCCTCACGGAGGGCGACAACGGCTTTAATTTGGTTTGTCAACCATTTTTACAATTTCAACTCACGCCCTCACGGAGGGCGACGAAGCCGGAAAGTGAATGGATTGTCCGGGAAAATATTTCAACTCACGCCCTCACGGAGGGCGACCTTGCGCCCATTGTATCATACATTTTATAAACTGTATTTCAACTCACGCCCTCACGGAGGGCGACCGAATAGGCCAGGCCGTCCACAATACAGTTAATATTTCAACTCACGCCCTCACGGAGGGCGACCTTTTACCTCTCTTTCATCTTGGCTATCACTCAACATTTCAACTCACGCCCTCACGGAGGGCGACGGTAATGCAGACGATCCAGATGTACGATCAGCTGGAAATTTCAACTCACGCCCTCACGGAGGGCGACGGCAAATTTAGACAAATTTTTCTTCTAAATCGCGGCTATGCTTGTTCAATATCTCTATATTTTCTTCCTCATTTCATCTCCCTCCTCCCCCAAATTCTATCTTTTCAGCAAAAATCCTTTAAATTTCAAGTGCGAATCTTCCTGCTTTTTTCTGTGCACTTGGCATTCGCACTACAGAATCAGTGTGTCCATCACGTCAAATACCGCTTTTGCACCAACATGTTCTACTTTGTTTTTGTACTTTTCACCCAAATAGTAAAACCGCAAACTATCGGTCTCTTTATCTATGATTTTTTCTAGTATATCTTTTACCTGTCGGCACTTAGCCGCATCCATCTGGCACTCGAAGACAGAATTTTGGACTCGCTGGCCGTAATTGGTACATTCTTTTGCTACCTTGCGCAATCGCGTTCTGCCTGCTACGGTTTGTGTATTTACATCATATGTGATCAGCACCAGCATTAAAAATCACCTACTTCCACAAAAATGGCGGATATTCATCCAGATCCCCTCGCAGGAAACGTGCCAGCAGCATGCTCTGTGCATATGGAACCATTCCCCACTCGATCTTTTCGCCTAAAAATGGATGCGTAATCATCTCCTGTTTTTTTCCCTGCCATGCACTAAGAAAGGCTTTTCGTCCCTCCTCCGTCATAATAACGGCACCGTTTTCCTTAGTTAAAAAATATTCTGGCTTCATAATCCTCTTGTTGATAAGTGTCAGAACAAACCGATCTACCATAACGCTACGAAATTCTTCCATCAGATCCAGCGCCAATGACATTCGTCCCGGACGATCTGTGTGGAAAAATCCAACATATGGATCCAGGCCCACTGCTTCCAGCGTCCCGCCGCACATTCCTGCCAGTAAAGAATATCCAAACGAAAGCATCGCATTCACATTATCTAACGGTGGTCTCTTATTTCTTCCATGAAAATAAAAATCCTCTTTCTGCTGCAGAATAAGTTCATCAAAAGCGGAAAAATATACCGATGCAGCTTCTCCTTCCAGTCCTAAAAGTGTTCCCGCATCTTCACATTCTCTGATTTTATTCATACTCTGCCCCAGAAAAGCTGATTTTTTCTTAAGCAATTCTGCATCCAGCCGCATACTGTAATCTCTGGCGGCTCTCTCGAGCACCCACCTGGCATTATAGACCTTGCCAAGAATAAAATTCTTTGCTATTTTGACGCTTTCTTCTTTTTTCTCACTGATGCGGTATTGTGTTTTTCGCAGTGTCACATTTCCCTTTTCTTCTCCGCTGACTCTCGCCAGAAAACGGCCATTTCCGGACATAAAGGATAATTCAATGTCTCTTTGCGCGCACGCCCCCATTAATGCCGGACTCGCTCCTGTATAGCCAAAGGTCACGATCGCCTGTAAATTATGTAAAGGGATTCTTCCTATTTCCTTTTTATCCTCCATTACTACGACATTTTCCCCATCAAGTGAAAGATAACGATTTCCAGAAGTAATATACAAGGTATTCAGCAATCTTTTCATAGATTTTCCTCTTCCTGCATTCTCTTGGTAATGTATTCCGCAACCAATTTATTCTTATTTAAAACCGGCAGACAAATATCTTTCAAGGAACATGCATTACATTTCCTGCTTATTTTTACTTTCGGTGTATACTGTTGTTCATAATACTTATGCATTTCTGCAAATATCTGCTTCACTTTTTCCCGGATTGCATTATCAAATTCTACCTTATGGCGTCTGCGGACTTCACCGTAATAAAGATATCCATACTCGATTTCACAACACAGCATTTCTTCCAGACAAAACGCCTGCGCTGCCAACTGCAGGATATCCTCTTCTCCTTCTTTTGGTTTTCCCCGCTTATATTCTATTGGCACTACACGATAAAATCCTTCTTTTCCATGCAGTGAAATCCCCTCTTTCACCCGATGAAATTCCACCACATCGCACTCGCCGCTCACTCCCATTTCGCAGGAGTGAACCGGCATCGCACGCACAATCAGCAGATCTCCTCTTTTTTCTTTGAGACCCGGATCATGTGCATTTTCATGAAGAATCTTTCCCTCTACCGTGCGGACATTCTCCTGCCACTGCATCTCGATATATGCAAGTGCCCATTGGCGCCGGCAGAATGCAAAATGTTGAATTCCTGACAACTGCAGATAATCATCCTCATCATACATTCCAATTCACCCCTCACGGAAAACGACCGTATCTTTAGACAAAATCAAAAATCTCCGGTTCTCTGCATCCTTCTACATTCCAGGTAATATCATAATCCTTAAAGCTTCTCGGATGATCTAAATCTTTATTCCAGTCAAATCCTCTCTGGATCTTTCCACTCGAAATAGCCGGTGTTTTTTCCTCGTGCTGCCACCAATACATCCGGCATACCTCCATACTTCCTTCCGGACGTGCTGACGATGCATCATTTTCAAACAATGTCATGAGTGCTTCTTTCAGTATCTCAGCATCCTCCTGGGTAAAGCCCGTCTTTTCCGCGAGCTGCACATTGACACTTCCCATCACCTTGTATACAGCAAACCCAACTCTATGTTTCGTTCCCATCGTATCAGATGCCTTTCCTTCTTTTCCGGCCTCGCTGTTTACGCTCTTGGTGATTTGCATACTCATGATATCAATCGGAGACAGACTTACTGCCTGATGAATCGACACCGGACCGCGTACGCCAAAGGATACTGGAATTCCTTTAAATGCAAAAACCTGTCCAAATGCTCTCACATCGATCCACTCCCTGCATGCAATCTGTGCGCAGAGATCTCTGCTCGCATCTTTCTTATTTCCCATCTGTTTTTTAAGCTCCTCGCAACCATCTGCGCGCTCCTTCAGACTCTTGAATGAGTCGTCCGTTCTGTCATCTGACTGCACGAAAATTTTCTGTCCCAGATCCTGCAGGCGGTTTCGGATTTTTCGTTTAATGCAGACATCTGAAATTTCCCCATATCCATCCAGATTAATTCTCGGACGGTTTCCGTTCAGTGGATCTCCATTGGGATTTGCATTCGTTGCACTCACAAATAATGTAAAATCAATTTTTCCTTTTAATTCGCTCATTTCTTTATTCCTCCTCTGTTTTCTCTGTTTTGTAAGTTCTCAGCCCACAGGACTGACTGTGAAATCCAAGTAAATATAAGCCGCTCAAACGTTTATTCTCCTGATAATCGTTTACACTTTCAAATGCGTCCTCGATTTCGTCCAGCAGATTTTCATAAAATCTTCGTTCCGGCACTGGCAATTTGCTCAAATACGGCTGAATATTCTCTTCAATAACTTTCCAGGTTTCAAACGGTCTCTGCGAAAAATTATTCATGTATCGCTTTGCATTTGTAATTCTACTTCTGTCCTTATCCACATCAAAAGTCCGATATTCAATTCGATCTGCTACAGCAAGCAATCTTCCATACAGGTAATCTCTTTCTGTACAATTTTTGTCTACCGCCATTTTCCATTCCTCCTTATAAAGTTCTTTTCTTCTTTTTTTAACCATGGAGCACGCAAGCTGCAAAATCTGCTCCCAGTTTCTCCGTTCTTTATATGCCAATGGATTAGATGCCTTATTTATCGCCCTTTCCACATAATCAGCTGGTATTCTCTGCCCATCCCAAATACATGGCAAGATACGCTTTGCAACCTCAGCATAAAGTTTTTTGCTGTTTCCATCTACAATGGTAATACTTCCATTATTTTCTATTCCGAATAAAAGATCCGCTATCTCCTTTACTCCAACCATGCCATAATAAACAATTCTTTTTCCGTCTCTCCATTTTTCATGACGCCACCAGCAGTCCTTGTGCCATTTTCTGATATTCTCTAAATACCGCGTTTCTTCAATTTTTTTTGCTTCCACGACTGCCAGGCGCCCCGGTGTTGCTGCATCGACTCCTAATAACACCATATATTTCATAGTCGTGGGACATTTTTCCTCGTTCTGCAGCGTGCGATACCCACTCATCGCCTTCTGAAACAGCTCCGCTCCGATCGCATTGGTGTCAAACTCCGGATCTTCCAGTCCGGTATCCCATTCATCAAATTCAGATATAATATGCTCCGTATCCGAGTCCCATCGAACTTCTAATTCTCCTGCTGAATCCTCCGCTGTTTCCCATGTAGCAAACACCATGGTATCATATGTGCCTCCCTGTCTGCGGATAATCCATTTCAATGCGTTGTGAACCTTCTGGGATGTTTCATTTCCAATTGCAAATGCCTCTTCTTTCGTTGCAAATCGACCACGATACGTAAAATTATCCTTATCATTTGAAGAAATCAGTTTCGCGCCGTCTCCTTCATTTCGGATTTTCTTTGGCTGTAGATAGGAAATACTTTCTCTTTTTCCACTTAAATAGCAAAGTCCCTTTTCCCCTTCCATAGACCGTTGATACTGCTGATATTTTTCCCATAAGGTCTTATCTTTCCAGCATTCATCAACTGTTTCTGTCAGTGGATTACTTAAAGAGCGCACAATAAATCGCACAAACGCTTTACTTTGATCAATTCCCTGAATCGTTTCCTTTTCTGCCAGCGTTCCATCTTCATTTTGCTTCAATACCTTCTGTTCAATCAAATCATGCATCAAACTTTTCTTCTGCAGATAATAATAAATTGCTCTTACTTTATCATGGCAAAATTCTGACTCATACCATTTTTTTAATTGTTCCATGTAAATTTCAAAACAGCTTCCATCGTCCGCCACATAAAGCGGATAATCGCCCGCCAGATATCTTAAATTATCACACAGGGGATGGGCTTCTTTTCCAGATGTTCGGCTTCCTGATTTTTCTGTAACCGGAATAATGGTAAATTTATCATTTGCAGGAACCTGTTCGCCATGTAAAAAGTTACCTTCTTCATCAATGGTTACCGTAATCTGTGCCGTTGCCGTTGAGTGGAATGTTGGAAGCAGCGTATAGGGAAATTCACCACGATATTCTATTTTTCCTACCTTGTTCAGATTTTTTTCGTACAAATCCAGTGCTTCTCTTCCCCAGTTCACGTATCTTTCACCTCCCTTTTTTCATGTTCTTCTTTCTCGATATTTTCAAATATTTTCGGCTGCATTTTTCGTATATGACGTTTGATTGTACACTCTTCCGGACGGGGATAAACGATGTAGCCTCCCCTTGTCATGGTCGGATGCTCCCAGAATCTTACCGTCATTTTTCCCTGATCCTCCGACAAAACGGCTTCTTCCGCATAAGTAATTCCATGATAAGAGAAACCGAAATCTATATCTTTTTCCATATCATCATAATATCCTGCTCCACTGCCAAATTCACACGGTTCCACAAATGCCTGACATTCTCTTGTTCCAAGAAAAATATCTCTCCGGCCTCCGCTCTTTACCATTCTTTCTGACATGCACTGATATTTTCGCTCATTTCTATCCTGTACCATGTTGACCTGATGCTCATTAAATTCAAAATGAGCACGTACCTGATAACGCACATCCTTTAAATACGTGTAGTATGCCAGTTCGTTTCCGCCATTGTATTTAATAGGACGAATACCTTTTGTTTCCGTCTGAATCCGGTTCATAACGCGAATTTCATCAATTACCCAAAAGATCGTGGGTTTCCAAAATATGCTTTCCGTAATACCTCGCAATGCCTCGTAAGTTGGAATTGAATAACTTGTTTTTTCGCCTCCAACACGCACCACCGGATCAGAAAACAATGCATAGTTCCCATACACCTCGTACTCTATGGTATTCGCATGTTTTTCCATTGTACCACCTCCAATATGTTTAATAGTTCTCAAAGTTCATCTGCGGTTCTTCCAGCACACCAACTTCATTGCTGTAATACCCTTCGCTCAACGCGAGTATTTCTTCATCACTAATTTGATATATTGCATTATTAAGACGTTCCTTCTGCACTTCTGAAATTCCAACCGTATATTTTTGCAGTTCCCGCAGCATCCTCTGCTTTTCCTCCCAAGGTAAATACTCACCATCTGCTCCGACAAATGCTGCAATCAGTTTTTTGGCCTCATCATTATAGGGAACCACAACTGGAATCTTATAATCATTAGAAATAACTTCAAATTCTTTTCCTGCCGTTGCAAATGCCTGTGCCATTCCCCCCTTATACTCTTGTTCAAACTTATGCCAATATTGTTTTCTTCCCGGACAATTTTTTCCCAGCATTTCTAGCAAGGTCGTTTTATAATTTTTCGCCGGAAATTTCGTGATATCAGCCTGCAGCACCTGATAGTAATACTGATAATAAATCGCTATCGCTTTCGACGAATCTAATCTTTTTTCAAAAATTTCAGGCTTACTTCGAAATTGTTCTAATAATTTTTGTACTGCTCTTTGTTCTTCTTGTATCTCTGGCAGCTTTTCCAGACTTTCGGCCTCGTTTGTCAATTGTACAATGTAAATCTTTCCAAACCAGGGATACTCCTTGTGGCGATTTCCTCTTCCAGCGGCCTGGATCACATGATCCAATCCCGCTTTTGATCGAATGACACAGCCAAAAGAAAAATTTACACCCGCTTCTACAACCGGTGTACTGATGCAGATCACTCTGCCTGTATATCCGGATTCTCTATTTTTTCGTAATGCCGCATGGACCGTTTCCAACGTGTCCTCTTTATTTTGCGGGCAAAGTTTATTGCTCAGGTGAAAAACTTGATCTTCGTCTGAACAGCTGCTTTTTATCTTTTCATATACTTGTTTTGCACATTCGGTTGTATTTACTATGACCAGCACATTTCGAAATGTCTCAGCTTGCTGCAACGTAAAATCACAGAGATCCTCAATTTCCATTCCGCCCGGATACGCTTCTGTTTCTGTCAAATCTACGATATCCGTTCTTCGAAAGGCTTCTTCATACTTTTCTATGATTTCCGTCATCTCCATGCATTCACTTAAATTATTCTCTTTCAAATCTTTAATGGATGGCTGGGTAGCTGAACATAATACAACATCCGATTCCGCAAAATTGGTAAGAAAATTTACTGCTAAGTTAAAAAGTTCCATACACTTCTTCGGAATGGCCTGTACCTCATCAAAAATGATCACGCTGTTACATAAGGTATGCATTCTGCGGATATCTCTTTTCTGTCCCGAAAAAAGTACATTCAATACCTGTACAGCTGATGTCATAATAATTGGCACATCCCATGTTTCTGTCAGTTTTTTATAGTCTTTCTCCTGCTTTTTCTCCGAAAGAATCACATTGCAATGATGTTCCAGTACGATATCCGGATCGTCAACTGCTCTCCGGATCTCATCGGCATTCTGGCTTAAAATACTGTTAAATGGGGCAACATAAATAATATGCTGTTTTTGGGTCCGCTCGGCACGATACAGTGCAAAGCGCAAACTACTTAATGTCTTTCCAGCTCCCGTTGGTACTGTCAGACGATACAGTCTCGTTTCTTTTTCTGCCTCTTCATAGCACCTCTCAGAAATCTCCTGCCGGACTGCCTGAAGACTCTGGCCATTTTCTGCCTTGTTTCGAATTTCATGATTAAGATAGTTCTCAAAACATTGTATACTCTGTTGCCATATTTTCTGTATTTCTTTCTTTGAAATACGTTGTTTCAATTCTTCATTCTGAAAAAATTTTTCCGTATCTGTCCAATCACTGTCAAGCAGCATAGAAAGCAATACTCTGAAATACATTCCAATATAAAAATATCCATTTCCACAATGACGATTTTGTTTTGTGCTTTTTCGCACAAACATTCCTATTTTTTTATTAATCTGAACATATTGTGCATCTGCTGCTTCGCACACTTTTTGGATTTTCTCTTTATCAAAGATCTGAAAAAATCTTTCCTTCACAATGTCTTCCTGACACTCTTTTTCCGCTCTGCGTTCCTGTAAGGTACACCCGCTTTCAAAATCAATACAGTCGCTGATTCCATGATGTGAGTACACAACTGTACTTAACAGCTCTGCTGCTGTTTTCTGCCGCATCATTTTCCATAGCATCCGTCCACCTGCGGTTGAGTGATCCAAATCGTTTCGGTGTGCCTGATCCCCCTTTTTCAAGATATCTTGAAAATCTTTCTGCACATCATCAGAGAGTTTCCCCGCATCATGAAAAAGTGCGGCCGCCTCGACAAGTTTCTGAATCTCTTCCATAGGACAAATGCTTTTTGCATATGATGTTACATTATCTGTATGTTCCTGAAAGCTCTGGGTACGGCCTGTTTCAAAATCCACATGTGCAAGATAAATGTCACTTGTTCTATTTTCGTTTGTATTATTCATCACTTTCTCCTTTTGTCTATTTTGTTTATTTTTCGGAGTCAAGTTCTGATTTTTTATTCACTTTTACCACATTATAGCAGACTCCGACCTGTAGCGCAATATATTTTCAAACTTTTGTTCGATCATATATTTAGTTTATACCTCATCGTTTTCTACTTTGACATGTCAAATAATTCTATTCAAAATCCTTTTTACCACCTCTCCTCTTAAATCGCATTTCTGCCTTAGTATCAATTTGATTTTTATTTTCACATTGGGAATTTACAAAGATTTTTAGATTTTGTAATTCTTCCTTTGTGTGTTAGAGTATTTTTTACTCTAAAATTATAGAAGACTTTACAAATTAGAAAATAACGTATAGAATAGTATATGTTCGTAGTTTACTATTCTTTTTAGATCTTATTTCTAAATTGAATCAGTTTTCTACCTGAAGAAGTTATCCGATACTGCCAATATCTGATAACTTCTTCTTTTTACCCTTTCACTATATCACCTTTTTTACTAATATGCAACAATAATTATATTTTTATACCTATACAATAATGTAAAGTTTACATTATTGTATAACATAAATACTAAAATAAAAAGCACTAGAATATTTTCTAATGCTTTTTGTCTAACACCTATCCAAAAATGTTTTTCAACTCACAGACCTAAGTCTGAACTCGCAGAATATCCTCGGTATTTGTATCCTGCCCTTTTATCTTACCATAAATTCCGCCAACGTCAATTAGTTATTCCTCCCTTCAAATCCTCTATTTATTTTGTATATCTAAAATCCGTATATTTTTATTCTGCATTTCAATCATATTTTTGTTGAATGGACTACAAGAAACTGTTATACTCAATATACGGGTGCTGCCATAACGGTAGGCGGTTAGTCCTTCTACGGAGGGACTGTGACTCTCCGATTACATAGAAACCCTTTATATGGGAATTCCTTGGAAAGGAGGGCTAAGCCATGAGTATTATCGACTTCATAGCAGTTGTAAGTTTCGGCTTAACCTGCTTTAGCCTTGGATACAACTTCGGCAAAGATACTGCGAAATCACAAAAATAGCCGCCCAGTCCTGCAAACTTTGGCGACTATTTTTACATAAACCAATAAATATGGACTAACCGTCTATCGGTAGCACTCTTTTCAATATCATAATATCATGCATTTCAGAATATGTCAAAATCTTCTTTTCACATATCCCGAAATCTCCGATACCTCTCCTCTACCAGTTCTTCCCCATCCATCTTCTCATACTTTTCCAGGAATCTCAGAATTTTGCCTCTCAATTCTTCACACACCACTGGCATTGTGTCCACCGTAAACTCCCCCGGCTCTTCCACAATCTCTTCTACAATTCCCAGTTCCTTCAAATCCCCCGCCGTCAGCTTCATCACCTCGGCGGCCTCCGGCGCGCGTTTGCCGTCTTTCCACAGGATGCTTGCAAATCCCTCCGGCGACAGGATGGAGTAGATAGCATTCTGCATCATCCACACTTCATCCGCCACGGCGAGTGCCAGTGCACCGCCGCTGCCGCCTTCTGAAATGACAATAGAAAGAACCGGCGTTTTTAACGCTGACATTTCATACAGGTTCCGCGCAATCGCCTCGCCCTGGCCGCGTTCTTCGGCTTCCATTCCGCAGAAGGCGCCTGGGGTGTCTACGAGACAGATAACAGGCCTGTGGAATTTTTCGGCCTGTTTCATCAGACGCAGGGCTTTGCGGTAGCCCTCCGGGGACGGCATGCCGAAATTGCGGCGGATGTTTTCTTTCGTATCCGCGCCTTTCGCCTCGGCGATGACCGTGACCGGTGTGCCGTCAAACGATGCAATACCGCCGATGATCGCCGCATCATCGCCATACAGTCGATCACCATGAAACTCAATAAAATCAGGAAACAGCTCCCGAATATAATCTTCTCCCACCGGTCGGTCCTTTTTCCGCGCTTTCTGCACACAGTCCCAAGCCGATGTTTTCTCTCCCGTTTCTGGTGCTGCCAAAGACCGCTTCACGTCTCCATCCCCCAAAGTCAGCACTTCCGAGGAAACTTCGATATCTTTCCCATGCATCCGCAGAATCTCCGACAGCACCTCTTTCGCCTCTTCTCTTGGCAGAATCCGATCCACAAACCCATGCTCCACCAGAAACTCCGCCCGCTGGAACCCTTTCGGCAGTTTCTGTCCTATTGTCTGCTCAATAACCCTCGGCCCCGCAAACCCGATCAGCGCATGCGGCTCCGCCAGAATAATATCCCCCAGCATCGCCCAGCTTGCTGTCACGCCGCCCATCGTCGGGTCCGTCAGCACACTCACATACAAAAGCCCCGCATCACTGTGTCTTTTCAGCGCCGCCGACGTCTTCGCCATCTGCATCAGAGAAACAATCCCCTCCTGCATCCGCGCCCCTCCCGAGCACGCAAACAAAATCACCGGCAGCGAAAGCTTCGTCGCCCTCTCCACCGCCCGCGTAATCTTCTCCCCAACAGCCTCACCCATACTGGCCATCATAAACCTGCAATCACAGACCCCGATCACCGTCTCCATCCCGTTGATCCGTCCCTTACCAGTCACAACAGCCTCCGTAAGTCCTGTTCTCTCCTGCAGAGCCCTCACCTTCTCTTCATACCCCGGAAACCCCAGCGGATTCCCCGCCGTCATCCCCTGATCCCATTCCTCAAAACTCCCATCATCCAGAAGAAACTCAATCCTCCGATACGCATGCACCCGAAAATAATTCCCACACTTCGGACAAATATAAAGATTCCTCTTCACATCCTCCGTAAAAATAGCCCCCTTACAAGCATTACACTTCTTCAAAATCCCCTGCGGTGCTTCCGGCACCACCCCATCCGCCGTGTGCTCCTTCCGAAACACCGTCTTCTTAAAATACTTACCCAGCATCATACCACCATCACTCCTTACGTCATAACACTTTCACTCTATTGTCACCATAACAATCTTCCAACCACACACCTCACCCATCGAGGCATTCATTCTCTCTTCACCGCTCACTCCTGTCATCCCAGCCGCACCGCCCCGCGGTGTCGCTGACCACACTCTCCCAGTCGTGTGTCTGATCTCAGCCGCCCGGCAGTACAGCAGAGGGGGACGGCGCATTTGCAGGAGGAACTAGAAACACTAAGGCTTCCAGAATTTGCGTTATTTTCAAAAATCTAACTGTCTGAGCGACAGCGAGTTTTGGATTTTTGAAAATGGTTTTAGCAAATGCTGGAGGCCTTAGTATTTCTTTCCTCTGAAACCGCGCCGTCCCCCTCTGCTGTACTGCCGGGCGGCGTCCGTCTCTTACAATCTCTCCGTCAACCGCTCCACAAACTCAATATCCGCCCTCCCGGCCAGATACTCCTCTTCATTTAAAATAGAATACAAATAATCAACGTTAGTGTCGACTCCCTCGATGACGACTTCCCCCAGCGCACTCCTCATCCGCGCAATCGCCTCCTCACGCGTCCTCCCATGCACAATCAGCTTCGCCAGCATCGAATCATAAAACGCCGGAATCACATACCCGTCATACGCCGCCGTATCCACCCGTACTCCAAATCCCCCAGGCAGATGCATCTCCGTAATCTTCCCCGGACAAGGCCTGAAATTCTTCGCCGGATTCTCCGCATTAATCCTGCACTCAATCGCATGACCCGAAAGCCGTACCTCCCCCTGCGTCACCGACAGCGGCATCCCCGAAGCCACCCGAAGCTGCTCCTGAATCAGATCCACCCCCGTGACCCACTCCGTCACCGGATGCTCCACCTGAATCCGCGTATTCATCTCCATAAAATAAAAATTCCCGTCCGGCTCCAGCAGAAACTCAATCGTCCCCGCATTCGCATAATGCGCCGCCTTCGCCGCCCGGACCGCCGCCGAGCCCATCCGCTCCCGCAGCGTGTCATCAATCGCCACGCAAGGCGACTCCTCAATCATCTTCTGATGATTCCTCTGAATCGAGCAGTCCCGCTCCCCAAGATGAATCACATTCCCGAACGAGTCCGCCATAATCTGAAACTCCACATGACGTGGATGACGAATCAGCCGCTCCACATACATCGTCCCGTCTGCAAACGAACTTTTAGCCTCCTTCTGCGCCGTCTGAAACGCACTCTGGAACTCCCCGCGCGTCTCCGCCATGCGCATACCCTTGCCGCCGCCTCCAAGCGCCGCCTTAATCATCACCGGAAAACCAATCCGGTCGGCCTCAGAAAGACCCGTCTCCCAGTCAAAAACAGGTTCCTTCGTCCCCGGAATCACCGGCACACCGGCTGCCTGCATCGTATTTCGCGCCTCAGACTTATTACCCAGCCGGTCCATCACCTCAGGAGATGGCCCAATCCACGTAATGTGGCACTCCTGGCATCTCCGCGCAAACGTGCTGTTCTCCGACAGGAATCCAAATCCCGGATGAACCGCATCCGCCCCCGTCACAAGCGCCGCACTCAAAATACGTTCCATATTTAAATAACTGTCCTTCGACGGTGCCGGCCCGATGCACACCGCCTCATCCGCGAGCTGCGCATGCAGTGCCTCCCGGTCCGCCTCCGAATAAACAGCAACCGTGAGAATTCCCATCTCACGGCATGCCCGGATAATCCGGACCGCGATCTCCCCACGGTTTGCAATCAAAACTTTTCGAATCATTGTGCTGCCCCCACCATAAAGGTCAGTTCCGCCTGCGCGACCACCTTGCCGTCGACCGAAGCAACCGCTTCCCCGACGCCCATCGGTCCCTTGTGGCGGATAATTTTCGTCTCCAGACGAAGCTTGTCTCCCGGTTTCACTTTTCCCTTAAAGCGGCACTTGTTGATGCCGCCGAAAAATGCAATTTTTCCCTTATTCTCGTCAAGAGAAAGAATCGCAACCGCACCGACCTGCGCCAGCGCCTCGATAATCAGCACGCCCGGCATCACCGGCTCCTGCGGAAAATGACCCGCAAAAAAATCCTCGCGGTACGTCACACATTTATACCCAATGCCGAATTCGCCCGGCTCAAAATCTTCTATGTAATCCACCAGCAGAAACGGATGTCTGTGTGGAATAATCTCCTGAATCTGTTTCGTTGTCAAACTGTTCATTCGCTGCTTCCTTTCTCGTCCCGGCTTTACGCTTTTACCCGGAACAGCGGTTTTCCGTAATCAACCATCTCGCCGTTTTTCACCAGAACCTCCGCAATCACGCCGTCCACTTCGCTCTCAATCTCATTCATCAGCTTCATGGCCTCCACAATCGCTACAACCTGTCCCTTTTTCACGGTGTCGCCGACCTTCACAAACGGCTCGGCATCCTCTGCCGGAGCTGTATAAAACGTTCCGACCAGCGGGGATGTCACAAAAACGCCTTCTTCTGCTTCACTGTGCTCCTCAGCCGCTGTACTTTTTCCTGCCGTTTCTTTTCTCTCCGGCATGGCTGCTTCTTTCGCTGTCACGCCATTTGCTCCGCCCATCATCTCTGCCATCTGCAGACCGGCACCGGATGGAACCCCGCTCATCTGCACCTGCACCGGAGCTGCTTTTCCATGCTCCATGGCAATCTTGATCCCATCAGCCTCGTAATCAAACGCGGTCAGCGAAGAATCCGAAACTTTATCAATCAACTGT
>ENA-OQHZ01000744-OQHZ01000744.1-human-gut-metagenome-genome-assembly--contig:-NODE-744-length-15179-cov-18.155807_pt1 | contig 15179 bp, 14 predicted proteins | sample MGYA00242642_ERZ504734 | MGnify/ENA primary metagenome ERZ504734 (study PRJEB26092, sample SAMD00036210) | human gut metagenome | host: Homo sapiens | study: EMG produced TPA metagenomics assembly of...
AACTTACCAAAAAAAGAAAAATCAAATACGGATTTATCAATTACCCATTCCATTCCTATCCATTCCCTAAATCCCTTATGGCTAAAGGACAGGCTGGGGCTGGAAATCAGCCCTGACAAATCCAAAGTAGTTAATCTCAAAAGACAGTATTCTGATTTTCTCGGGTTCAAACTGAAAATCCGTAAAAAGGGTAAGAAATATGTAGTTCGGTCTCATATGAGCGATAAAGCATACAAAAAGGCTCATGAAAAAGTCTCGGAAGAAGTAAAGAAACTGGCTCATTCGTCAGATGATAATGCTCAGTTCATGCAGCTTCAGAAATACAACTCTGTAGTTGCCGGACTTCATGAATACTATTGTATTTCTACAGAAGTATCTCATGACTTCAGCAGACTTGCCTTCAGTATCAACAAACAGCTCAGAAACAGACTGAAAGGCGACTTATCCAAAAAGGGACAACTCAGAAATGGGTTTATTAAAGAAAAGTATGGAGCAAGCAGACAGATGAGGTTCCTTCATGGACGTCCGGTGGTTCCACTGGGATATGTCCAGTCAAAGAATGCCCAGCATAAAAGGAAATCCATCAATAAATATACGGTCAAAGGTCGGGAACAGATTCATAAGAATCTTGCAATCGACACAGCGACAATGTTATGGCTGATGAGAAATCCTGTAAAGGGCAGAACCATTGAATATGCGGATAACCGTATTTCTTTGTATGCGGCACAGTATGGTAAATGTGCAGTGACAGGAATTCCGATGAATTCCCACGATATTCACTGCCACCATAAAGTACCGGTAAGCAATGGCGGTTCGGATGAATACGCAAATCTTATTCTTGTCAGCAAAGCGGTTCATATCCTTATCCATGCTTCTTCAGAACCTACGATTGAGAAGTACCTGAAATCCTTAAATCTTGACAATAAACAAATAGAAAAGCTTAACAAACTTCGTACTATGGCAGAAATGCCACCTATTATTCTTTGAATTTAATGCTGTAACGAAGTGTGTAAGTTGTGTTTAAAAGCCCTGGACGGCTGAATTCGATGGAGCGCCGTGTGCGGTGAAAGTCGCATGCACGGTGTGGAGCGGGGGAAAATCCGGAGATAACTTCAAAGGATTACCTATCGCTATCGGGTGCAAAAAGCCAGGGCATGAAGCAGCTCATGGCGGGCGGCGGCGTTGCCCTTATCGGCGGCACCCTCGTACCTCTGCTTGCCGGACTGTTCGGTTAAGCGGCGGGGTTAGCCTATGCAGAGCATACTTGACGCGATTAACGAATGGATAAAGGAAATCCTCATTGGAGCCATTAACGGTAATCTGTCAACTATGTTCGGGGACGTAAACGAAAAAGTCGGAACTATCGCCGCAGAGGTAGGACAAACCCCGCAGGGGTGGAACGCAGGCATATTTTCCATGATACAGAGCTTGTCGGAAAATGTGATTGTACCCATTGCGGGGCTTGTCATTACCTACGTTCTATGCGTGGAGCTTATCAGCATGGTAACGGAAAAGAACAATATGCACGATATTGACACGTTCATGTTCTTTAAGTGGTTTTTCAAGGCGTGGGTAGCGGTGTATCTCGTTACCCACACCTTTACTATCACTATGGCGGTGTTCGATATGGCGCAGCACGTTGTTTCCGGCGCGGCGGGCGTGATCGGCGGCAATACGAATATCGACGTTGACGCCGCCCTCTCATCCATGCAAGCCGGACTTGACGCTATGGAAATCCCCGAACTATTGCTGCTCGTTATGGAAACAAGCCTTGTGAGCCTTTGCATGAAAATCATGTCGGTGCTTATCACGGTTATCCTGTACGGCAGAATGATAGAAATTTACCTTTACTGTTCGGTATCGCCTATCCCATTTGCAACCATGACAAACCGGGAATGGGGACAGATAGGCAACAACTACTTAAAAGCCCTGTTCGCTATCGGTTTTCAAGGCTTCCTCATAATGATATGTGTCGGCATTTATGCGGTTTTGGTAAACAGTATGATTATTGCGGATAATCTTCACAGCGCAATTTTCTCCCTTGCGTCCTATACCGTGATTTTGTGCTTCTCTTTATTCAAAACAGGCACACTTGCGAAGTCAATTTTTAACGCCCATTAAGGCAGAAAGGAGGTTTTCACTTGGCGTATGTACCCGTACCCAAAGACTTATCAAAAATCAAAACGAAAGTCGCTTTTAATCTGACAAAGCGGCAGATTATTTGTTTTGCGGCAGCCCTCGCTATGGGACTACCGCTTTTCTTTTTGCTCAAAGACAGCGCGGGAACAAGCATGGCGGCATTTGCAATGATTGTCGTTATGCTTCCCTGCTTCCTCTTGGCAATGTATGAAAAACACGGGCAGCCCCTTGAAGTCGTGATAAAGAACGTCATTCAGACAAAGTTTATCCGACCAAAGGAACGCCCCTATCAAACCAACAATTTCTATTCCGTCATAGAAAAGCAACGAAAACTTGAAAAGGAGGTATCGGCTATTGTCAATGGCAGAACGAAAAACACAAAGCCGCGCGGTAAAAAATCCCGTGAAGCGTAAGCTGACCCGCGCAGAAAAGAAAGAAATCGCCGCCGTGATACAGGCAGCAAAGGGCGACGGGAAGCCCCACACCGCACAACAGACCATTCCCTACTTGCAGATGTACCCGGACGGGATTTGCAGGGTAACGGAAAAGAAATACTCAAAAAGCCTTGTCTTTGAAGATATTAACTATCAGCTTGCACAGGCAGATGATAAGACCGCCATTTTTGAAAACTGGTGCGATTTTCTCAACTACTTTGACGCTTCCGTTTCGGTGCAGCTTTCTTTCATCAATCAGGGAGCAAGAAAGGAAAAGGCACAGGCGGCTATCGAAATCCCGGCGCAGGACGACGCTTTTAACTCTATCCGCAAGGAGTACGCGGATATGCTGAAAAATCAGCTTGAAAAAGGCAACAACGGACTGGAAAAGTGCAAGTACATTACCTTTTCCATTGAAGCGGACAATCTCGCAGCCGCAAAAGCCCGCCTTTCCCGTATCGAAACCGACGTACTCAATAATTTTAAGGTGCTTGGCGTAACCGCCCGCCCCATGAACGGACAGGAACGCTTGAACGTACTGCATGGGATTTTCCACCCGGAGGGCGAGCCGTTCCGTTTCTCTTGGGACTGGCTTGTACCGTCCGGGCTTACCACAAAGGACTTTATCGCCCCGTCCTCGTTCCGTTTTGGCGACGGCAGGACGTTTCGCATGGGGCGTAAGCTCGGTGCGGTTAGCTTCCTTGAAATCCTTGCGCCGGAGCTGAATGACCGTATGCTTTCGGACATTCTCGACCTTGAAAACGGGATTATCGTCAATCTGCATATCCGCAGTATCGACCAGAGCGAAGCAATCAAGACTATCAAGCGCAAGATAACCGACCTCGACAAGATGAAGATTGAGGAACAGAAAAAAGCGGTACGCAGCGGGTATGACATGGATATAATTCCGTCCGACCTTGCCACGTTCGGCAGCGAAGCGAAAAATCTCTTGCAGGATTTACAGAGCAGAAATGAAAGAATGTTCCTGCTGACGTTCCTTGTGGTAAACATGGCAGACACGAAGCGGAAACTGGATAATGACGTATTCGCTACGGCGGGCTTTGCACAGAAAAACAACTGCGCTCTGACCCGCCTTGACTATTTGCAGGAAGCGGGCTTTATGTCCTCTATTCCTCTTGGGGAGAACCTTATCCCCATTCAAAGAGGGCTTACCACATCAAGCACCGCTATTTTTATCCCGTTCATCACACAGGAGCTTTTTCAGCGGGGCGCAGCCCTTTACTACGGCTTAAATGCGCTGTCAAACAACATGATACTCTGCGACCGCAAGCAACTGAAAAATCCCAACGGGCTTATCCTCGGAACACCGGGAAGCGGTAAATCCTTTGCGGCAAAACGGGAAATGACAAACGCCTTTCTCATTACTGACGACGATATTATTATCTGCGACCCGGAAAGAAGCTGCTTACTTATCCGAGAACGGACAGCAACTATCTGACCGACGACATGGGCGACACGGCAAAAAGCATGGTAACGCTTCTCTGCGGCAAGCTGCCCTTTATGGCGGGCGTTTCCTTTACGCCGGAGCTTGCAAAGGTACTGAACAGCAAAAAAGTATCCGACCACCACGCCATTATCCCCACAATAGAGCTTGCAAAAGCTGACCTTTCCGCGCTGCCGGAAAGTGAAAGAAATATCCTTACCCTTACCGGGGCGCGGCTGCTTATGGCGACCGCAGCGCCGCACGTTTACGAAGCGGTAACGTCGGTTTTCTCCTGCGCCGACCATGACTTTACGGCAAGGGGAAAAATGGTAATCGCTGCCGGGTGGAAAGACATGGAACGGCTTTACCGGGCGACCCTCAAAAAGAAGCCGGACAGCGACGACGAAAACGAACTTGCGTTAGATGTGCCGGACTTTACCGAGGGACAGACCTTTGAAAACCCTGCTGCAAAGGTTACGGAGCATGAAACGACGCCGCCGAAACCCCACAATGAAGCGTCCTTGCTTTCTACTATGGAACGCGCCGGGAATGAGGACACCGACCCGGATGCAGAACGCCGGGGACTTGGGACACCCGCCACCCGCGCCGCTGTCATTGAAAAGTTAGTAAAAGGCGGCTTTATCGAGCGCAAGGGCAAGCAGCTGCTTCCTACCAAAGACGGCACAAACCTTGTCTGCGTCCTGCCGGATAGCTTAACTTCTCCGCAACTTACGGCTGCATGGGAAAACAATCTGACGCAGATTGCAAAGGGCAACGCCGACCCTGCCGCTTTCATGCAGGGTATCGAAGCTATGGCGCAGGAGCTTGTAAAAACCTATGCTTCCGTGTTAGGCGAGAAACAGGAGCTTTTCAAGACAGAAAAAACAGAGCTTGGGAAGTGTCCCCGCTGTAAATCCTCGGTATATGAGGGGAAGAAAAACTACTACTGTTCCAACAAAGAGTGCGGCTTTACCATGTGGAAAAATGACCGCTTCTTTGAAGAACGCAAAACCACCTTTACTCATAAGATTGCCGCAGCACTCTTAAAATCCGGCAAGGTAAAAGTCAAAAAGCTGTACTCTCCGAAAACAGGCAAAACCTATGACGGAACGGTACTTTTAGCTGATACGGGCGGCAAGTATGTGAATTACAAAGTAACCATTTCAAAGGACAAAGAACTTGAATAGCAAGCATAGGAAGCGGGTACCCACTTCCGTAAAATCCCTGCCACTCATGTAGAGCTTGGCGGGGATTTTGCTTGTTGGGAAGTTTCCCAAACCCTCTAAAAATCCTCAAAAATCTTTGGCAGAAATGCAGGCGCACCGTAGTGGGACTATGGAACCACAAACGCAGCGTCCGCGCTGCCATACGCGGAAGGAGGTTTTACACATGGCAAGTTTGCGCGACAGCGTAAAGAACTATCAAGATGAACTTAGGGACGGTATTGCATGGGTAGCATTTTGGAAACAGGGACGTTCATGGAATGCCGAGCTGTTTCATCTTGAAGTGGACGGCACTTTAGAACCGTTTGACAGGAGCCGGTTAGAGGAAATCAAAGCGGCTGACCCCGCCGCCGTTATCTTAAATGGCTACTACTGCGGGCATTTAGGCGAGGATATGAGCCTTGACGAGCTGACCGCCGGGGTGCGCTATCACTATGAAAACGGCAGGAATGACCTTGACGGTTTTATCGGGGCGCATGACGACAGGCTTCCCCCGGAGGTTATCGAGGAAGCAAGAGCCGCCGCCCATGCAGCGGGGCTTCCCTTTTCCGAAAAGCCCTACCGGGACGGGGAAGATTTTGACCCTTATATATTTGACGGAAGCATGAGCATTGAGGACTACGAACTTATGCACCGCATAATTGAAAAAGAAAGGAGCGAGCAAATGGACGAATGGAAAACAGGTTATTCCTCATACGACCATGACAGACTGGAAGCCGCCGACAAGATGAAGATTGAGCGCGGTATCTATTTTGACACGAAAGGCGCGGATATTTCCCCGCTGACCGCCTTACCTCTTGCCGAGCTTGTGAAGCTGCGGGAGGAAAGCGCGGCTGCGGAGCAGACCGTATTTGAAAATCTAAAAGTACAGGCTTCCGCATGGGAGGAACAGGCAGGAAAGACCCTGCTATTTGACAAGGCGATTGAGTATGCGAGAATACCCGAAGTGAAGCATACGGCGAACAAGTGGCAGGACGAGGACAACGACCGCCACACCATCAGCAACCGGGTATATAAAATGAGCTACCATGTGTATGAAAATACCCGATACGACAAGGCAGCACAGAAATCTATCCCGTATTCCTATACGCTGTCTTGGAACATCTACACCAACAGCCCCCACGGGTACGGACAGGCGAAAATCGCCGGACAGGACAGAAAGGTATTTGCTGACCGGGCGGCTATGGAAAAATATCTGAATGGGCGTATCAAGGCGTATGAAAAACTTTTTACGGAAATCTCCCCGGCTATCCCGCCGGAATACGCGGAACAGTTTAAGGTAAACGGGCAGCTCTTACCGGGCTACACCGTAGAGGGCGAGGAAATCAAGCAGCCCGCCGCCGACATTCCCGCCGCTGCACCGAGAACCGAACCGGGACAGGAAACGGAACAGTTTGCAATCCTGATTGACAGCCGCACCCGTTTTGAAACGGGAGAACCGGGTGGCTACTGGCTTTCCATGCCCGCCACCAAAGAGCAGCTTCACGAAGCCATGCAAAGCGTCGGCATTACCGCAGACAACCCGCAGGACTTTTTCATTCACGGCTACTCTGACCGGGAGGACAGACACATTGCCCTGCCGTATGACATGGTATGCGCGGCACAGGTGGACGAGCTGAATTTCCTTGCGGCACGACTGGAAACCCTTGACGCTTCCGGGATTGCCGCGCTGAACGCAGCCACGCAGCGCAGGAATGGTTTTGAGAATATCGGGCAGCTCATTGACTTTACCTATAACGAGGACTTTTTCGTGCATATCCCCGAAGTACACACTCCCCGCGATTTAGGCGATTATTACCTTAACAAATCCGGCATGGTGCAAATGCCCGCTGAATGGAAAAACAGCATTGACCTTATCGCCTTTGGACGAAACGCCGCCGCACAGGAAAAAGGCAGCTTTACGGAATATGGCTACCTTGTGGAAAGCGGCGACGCATGGGAGAAACACTTTGAGGGGCGCGATGTGCCGGAGGACTACCGCATTATGAGCTACCCGCAGCCGACCATCGAACTGGACGCAGCCCCGGCAGTACAGACGGCGACCATTTCCGAAGTAACACCGCAGGAGCCGCGCCCGGTTATCCCTATCGTGCTGACTTCCGAGAAGCCCGCCGACAAGCTCAAAGAGATAACTGACCGTCTGGAGCAAGGCATTACGGAGCTGTTCGACAGCGAGCGTTACAAGGAATATCTGCGCGTCATGTCAAAGTTTCATAATTACAGCTTTAACAATACGCTGCTGATCGCCATGCAAAAGCCCGACGCTTCCCTTATCGCCGGATTTTCCGCATGGAAAAATAACTTTGGACGAAACGTGATGAAAGGACAAAAGGGTATCAAAATCCTTGCCCCGTCGCCGTTCAAGATTAAAAAGGAAATGGAGAAAATCGACCCGCAGACACAAAAAGCCATTATCGGCAAAGACGGAAAGCCCGTAACCGAGGAAAAGGAAATCACGATACCCGCCTTTAAGGTGGTATCTGTCTTTGACGTATCGCAGACCGAGGGCAGGGAAATCCCCGATATTGCCGTAAATATGCTGACCGGGGACGTAGAGCATTACAAGGACGTTTTCGCTGCCCTTGAAAAGACTTCTCCTGTTCCTGTCGGCTTTGAAAAAATCGAGGGTGGCGCACATGGTTACTACCACTTGGAGGACAAGCGTATTGCCCTTGATGAGGGCATGAGCGAGCTGCAAACCTTAAAAACCCTTATCCATGAAATCGCCCATGCGAAGCTGCACGACATTGACCTAAACGCCCCTTTAGAGGACTTGGAGAACAGGCCCGACCGCCGCACCCGTGAGGTACAGGCAGAAAGTATCGCCTATACCGTGTGCCAGCATTACGGGCTTGATACCTCTGATTATTCCTTTGGGTATGTTGCCGGGTGGAGTGCCGGACGGGAGCTTGCTGAACTGAAAAGCTCTCTTGAAACAATCCGCAGCACCGCAGCGGAAATCATTAACAGCATTGATGAGCATATCGCAGAGCTGCAAAAGGAACAGGCGCAGGACGCGCCGAGGGAGAAAGCCGCCATGCCGGAGTACATTTACAAGATTGAAGCCAACCCCCGCACAACGGGCGACAACGGCCGCTTTTTCCTGCAAGCCTATCTCCCGCAGGAAAACGGCAGGGCAAAAATCGGGGACGTGCTGTATATCGGCAGCCTTGCAAAATGCCGGGAACTCATGGGCGGGCTGAACGCCGGAGAGCTGACGCAGGGAGAAGTAAAGGAGCTATATGCAAAGGCACAGGAAGCCGAAGCCGACAAAGACACCTTTTCCATTTATCAGCTAAAGCAAGGGGACGAAACGCGGGACTTCCGCTTCGAGCCTTACGACCGCCTGCAGGCGGCGGGAAATGCGGTTGATAAGGCAAACTATGAGCTTGTCTATTCCGCAGAGCTTACGCCGGGTACTTCCCTTGAAGATATTTACACCCGTTTCAATATCGACCACCCGAAAGATTTTAAGGGACACAGCCTTTCCGTTTCCGACGTGGTAGTGCTTCATCAGAACGAACAGGACGCGGCGCATTATGTTGATAGTTTCGGCTACAAGGAAGTGCCGGAGTTTTTGCAGGAGCAGACACAACAGCCGGAAAAGATAAACCCGCTAAAGCACGTTGAGGACACAATCGAGCAGAACGACAACAGCTTTGACGGTATCATCAACAACACCCCTACTGTTGACGAACTGGAAGCAAAGGTAAAAGCCGGGGAACAAATTTCCCTTGTTGACCTTGCGGAAGCGATTAAGGCAGACAAAGAACGCGGCAAAGAGAAGCCCTCTATCCGGGCGCAGCTTAAAGCCGATAAAGAACGGGCGGGGAAAAAGAAGAACGCAAAGCAGAAGTCGCAGGACTTGGAAAGGAGCTGACGCATGAGCAAATTAAATAAATTTGAAGATGTAGACGTGTTCGCTTCCCTCAATGCGATTATGAAGCAGAACACAGGCTTTTTTCAAAGCGATTTTGATATTGACAGGGAGATTATCGCAAAAGCGGCGGCAAGTGCGAGTAAAGAGGATAAGACCCTATTATGGTTTTGCCGACCGTCTGGGACGCATTGCTTTCGGGAGCGCGACGTGTTCCTAAAGGACACCGCGCCCCATAACACATGGCGTTTCTACATGGAGCAGACAAGCGACCGTATTCTTGCCTATGCAATCGAGCTGACAGACAGGGAGCATGGAAAAATCAAGGGCAATCTGTATGAGCTTGACTATTCCCGCCATTATAAGCGCGTCAAGGAAAAGGGGCTGCCCGCCGATACGGTCAAGCTAATTTATGAGCGCGGGGAGCAGATAATCCCCGCCGGACAATATTTCAACGGAAGCCCAGACCCGCAGCTTGGGAAGTTTGAACGCTTTGAAGCCATACCCAACGACCCGGACGCTCTTAAATGGCTCTTACGGGAGGAACACCGCAACAGGGAGCAGCTTCCACCGGGAGATTTTAAGGCCCATATCGCCGCATTGCATGACGGACTGATTGAAACGGAAGCGCGGCGCATTGTGCGGGAAATGAAGCGGCATGACACGCCGAACAGCCCGAACAAGACCCATTTCATGGTGGAGCTTTCCCCGGCGTTCATGCAGCTTGCGAACACAAAGGACATTGACCGCCTTTTCTCCATGCTGCCTTACAAGACCCTTTCCTTTTCCAAAATCGAGGGCAGACATGGGACGTATGCGCTGATTGACAAGGGAGAGAACCGGGACAAAGGGATTAAAAAGCCGCGCCCCTCTGTCCGGGCGCAGCTTACCGCAGACAAGAAAACAGCCGCCCCGAAAAAGGCAGCGGCAAAAAGAAAAAATCACGATTTGGAGGTATGAGCATGAATAGATTTACTGTTGAGGAAACAAACCTTTTGAGCATTTACCATGAGGGAAGCAAGGCGCAGCTTATAGAGAACATGACCGCTGCGCTGCCTTACATGGACGCGGGATTACGGGAGCTTGCAAAGCGCACCCTTTCCAAAGTAGGCGCGCTGACCGAAGTCGAGTACAGGGAGCTTGCCGTTTATCCTGCTGATGAAGTATGACCGGGATTAAGCGGCTGTCGCCGCGACAAAGCCGCAAGGTAAACACCCTTGTGAAAAAGGAGTGCTGCAACTGCGAGAATGGCAACTGTATTTTACTGGACGACGGGGACACTTGCGTTCAAACATCAATTAGAGCAAACAGGACTTGAAGTTACCATGAGAGTTTCTCATGGTAGAGAGATTAAAGCAGCTTGTGGACAGTTAGCTAATACATATAATAAAGCCAAAAAACAACAGAAATAATTTAATTAAAAGAGCCAGACGCACAGACGCAGAGCCGATAATATGCAGTTTGAAATACTGCTGTTATCGGCTCTTTTTTGATTTTAATTTGTGCCCCTAATAACCATATTGGAGCAAAATCAGAACTGTTGCTTGTCGTTCTTTGATTTCCGCAGCAGCTTTGAAAAATCAAAGCCGCCGTTTCTTTTTATCTTCTAATGAAATGACGCGGTATCACTGTTAAAAGCGGCGGCTAAAGGAGGTAGCCGCCATGAAGCACATACCCTATCGACAAAATCCGACGGTCATTGACATATCAAAAAAAGCCCGACCACCGCCGGGAACCTCTCTACCCTTGACTATGAACTGTCTAATCATCTAAATACTGCTTACAATACCTATACGCCTGTCCGGGCTTTTCGGATAGGCGTATTTTGCTGCTCAAAAAATTTTTTGAAAAAATTTCAAAAAATCTTCGGCGTTTTTCAAAAACGCCGTATTGCCCCGCGAAAAGGGGGAAGCACCACCAACTTTCCAACGAGAAAGGAGGTGAGAATGTGGAACCTAATAGCAGGGAGTTTTACAAACAATGTGCTTTTCAGAAGTTTTGTAATACGGTGCTGCACAATGAAGCGTGTGACGCTCACAGGGAGCTGCACAGGCATAAGGCAAGGGAAGTCACCTTTTCCGATTTGCCCTTAGACGAAGCGCGGCAACTTCATACCTTTGATGAATATTTCAAACGGGAAACCGCCGAAACCGTCTTTGAGAAAGCCGGGAAGAAAATCACGCCGAAGCTGCTTCTTGAAGCAATCCGTACTTTGCCGGAAGAAAAGCGCAAAGCCGTACTCCTGTACTATTTCGAGGGAATGAACGACACCGAGATTGCGAAGTTGTTCAATACATCGAGAAGCACGATACAGTACAGGCGGACAAGCTCTTTTGAGCTGCTAAGAAAATATCTGGAGGAAAATGCTGATGAATGGGACGAATGGTAACGAACCCGGCTACCCGGAAAATGCCCTTGTTCCCTATCCTGTCATTGTGGCAGCGACAAAGGGCGACCCGGACGCCATGAAGATTGTCTTGCAGCATTTCAGCGGCTACATAGCCCGTCTTTCCATGCGGAAGCTGTACGACGAGCGCGGGAACGTCTATTTCGGCGTAGACCACGACATTCGGGAACGGCTGCAAGCAAAACTGATGATGGCTGTCCTCTCCTTTAGGACAGAGGAATAACCTGGGCGGCGGCGGGACGCTTTCACTCTCACCCCCTTTTCCGTTCCGCTGCTGACGCGGGCAGCACAGCCATTTTTGAACCTTGAAAAAGAAAGCGGCGCAAGATAACGGCGGCGCAGCATAGGGCAAATCGGATACGTTCCTTTTGCGTCGAGCCATACGGCGAGTGCGCCATGACGCTATCCGGGCGGGAGTATTCCTACCCGGACAGCCGAGCGACCAACACCGCGCCGGAAAGCAAGTGTAGCGGCTTGCGGGCGACGACACGCAGAATATACAATGATACTTCCTTACAGCCACAGTCCGAGCGTTAAGAGCGTCGCAGGCAATGGGTAGGGCTGCATGAGAACCATGCCGGGGTGAAATTCCCATGAGGTTATGCTAATAACCGTCCGATTAAAGCCTTTGATTTATTGAATAGTGGACTTGCTGCTATTCATAGACTGTATTATATGTTTGCGAAAGAAAGGGGGATTTTCTTTGACGCAAAACCGAACGCCCGTTACCACAACGGAGCATAAAATCGGAAAAGTTACTTACCTTGTATGTTCGTCCGCAAGTGAACACGCGACGGACACACTGGATAAAAAGATAAAAAAGCTCATTCGCAAAGACATGGAGCTGAACCCCGCAAACGCCCGAAAATAGGGCGTTTCTTCACATTTTATACATGACACAGGCAGCGGTATGTGGTATAATATAGACAGTACAAATACCATGCTTGTCTGTCGTCGAAAAGGAGGACAAAATGTTACAGACAGACAAGATTACCGCTTTATATTGCAGATTGAGCCAGGAAGATATGCAGGCCGGGGAAAGCGAGAGCATACAGAACCAAAAGCTGATTTTACAGAAATATGCTGACGAACACCACTTTTTCAACACGCGCTTTTTCGTAGACGACGGATTTTCCGGCGTGAGCTTTGAGCGTGAGGGGCTTCAAGCCATGCTACATGAGGTTGAAGCTGGGAACGTGGCAACCGTCATAACAAAAGACCTTTCCCGTCTGGGACGTAATTATCTGAAAACCGGGGAGCTGATAGAGATTGTTTTCCCCGAATACGAAGTGCGCTACATTGCCATTAACGACGGTGTAGACACAGCGAGGGAAGATAACGAGTTTACCCCTCTGCGGAACTGGTTCAACGAGTTTTACGCCCGCGACACTTCAAAGAAAATCCGGGCTGTCAAACAGGCAAAGGCACAGAAAGGCGAGCGCGTCAACGGGCAAGTGCCTTATGGGTACATAGCTGACCCCAATGACCGCAATCACCTCTTGCCAGACCCGGAAACGGCGCACATTGTAAAACAGATTTTTGCTATGTATGTGCGCGGCGACCGTATCTGCGAAATCCAGAACTGGCTACGGGAACATGAGGTATTGACTGTTGCAGAATTGCAGTACAGGCGCACAGGAAGCCACAGGCACCCCCGCCCCCACCCGAATTGTATTTACAACTGGCCGGATAAAACACTCTATGACATTCTGGCGCGTAAAGAGTATTTGGGGCATACCATTACAGGCAAGAGCTATAAGGTATCTTACAAATCGAAAAAGACGAAGAAAAACCCGGAGGAAAAGCAATATTTTTTCCCCAACACGCACGAACCTTTGATTGATGAAGAAACCTTTGACCTTGCACAGAAACGGATTGCTACCAAACACCGCCCTACCAAAACAGAAGAAATCGACATTTTTTCGGGGCTTCTCTTTTGTGGGGACTGCGGCTACAAAATGTATCTGCAACAGGGAGCCGGGACACTGGAACGCAAACACGCCTACACTTGCGGGAAGTACCGAAACAGGATAAGGACTGGCGAGCTTTGCACTACCCATTATATCCGAAAGAGCGTCCTTAAAGAACTTGTCCTTGCCGATTTACAGAGGGTACTATCCTATGTGAAAGAGCATGAACAGGAGTTTATCGAAACCGCCAACGAGTGCAGCGCAAAGGCAGTACAAAAGACGCTGACACAGCAGCGGAAAGAGCTTGACAAGGCACAGAGCCGCATTAGCGAGTTGAACATCTTATTCCGCAAGCTCTACGAGGACAACGCTTTAGGGAAACTTTCAGATGAACAGTTTGCTTTTCTGACTTCCGGCTATGATGAAGAAAAAAAGACGCTGACCCGGAGGATTGCGGAACTGACACAGGAAATCGACAACGCTACCGAGCGCAGCGCAGACGTGAAAAGGTTTGTCGCACTGGTACGCAGATACACCACCATTACCGAACTGACCTACGAAAACGTCCATGAATTTATTGACCGTATTCTTATCCACGAACTGGATAAGGAAACGAACACCCGCAAAATCGAAATCTTTTATAGCTTTGTCGGCAGAGTTGATACAGGCGACAAGCCTACCGAAAGCATCTCCTATTTCAGACAGATAGGAGCCGACGTAAAGAGTTATGCTATCTAACATACATCAAAAAGAGGTAAGATAACGCCCTCTGCAAAAAAGGTTACGTTATCTTACCTCAACAAAATTAGAACCGCTGTAACCGTCATCCACCCGTTCTGATACAACAACTATATCCTTTTTATCTTTTAGGAAATTTTTTATCAGATCTTTCTGATTTGAGATACTGTTGCTTTCACGCTTTCCAGCAGTAGCAACATCGCCATCTTCTTTCGATAAACGAACATAAATGGCTGCATGATAGATTTTCTTTGAATTGTTAATTTGATTCATCTTCATCCTCCTTAGTTTTACCTTTCCATCAACATTGGTAAAACCCAGAGGGTGAGTCGATTTTGTCCTGATATGAATGAGGAGTCCTGAATTCCTCGTTTCCATATTAACATAACTCTTCAGATTTTACCATCACTTTTTATACAGAAAGCAAAAGTTCCTCAAATGCATCTTCAAAAGATACTCCATTGTTTGCAAACCTTATTTTCACTTTTACATTTCCTATACAGACAAGATAGGGATTTCCCACCTGTCTGAGATATTGAGCTATTCTTTTTTCCTTCGTCTGATTCCGGTCAATCCTTATTTTTCGGATATCCTTCAATTCCTTCAGATCCACATCATCAAAATCCGTTTCCAGATAGTTTCTATATTCTTCCGCAGTCATGCCCTTCTCCTTCCATTCCCATCTGAATCCGTACTGCTTTCAGTACCCGATCCAGGCTCCACTTATTTACTCTTCCGCATTTCTCAATAATACATTTTGTAGAAATGCTCATAACCTGTTCAGCCAATGCCAGGCTTCCTTTTCGGATCCCTATCATATCGTATTTACTGATAAATACATGTGTTGGTAAATACCGCTTCTTATATATTCTTGACGTCAGCGGAACTACTGTAATGACTGAACTGTATGTATTAGCTTTGTTGTTACTTACTACGATCACCGGTCTTACTCCACCCTGAACCGAAGTTGTCGGGAACATACCGAGATCCGCCCATAAGATATCTCC
>ENA-OQHZ01000749-OQHZ01000749.1-human-gut-metagenome-genome-assembly--contig:-NODE-749-length-15032-cov-3.916082_pt1 | contig 15032 bp, 18 predicted proteins | sample MGYA00242642_ERZ504734 | MGnify/ENA primary metagenome ERZ504734 (study PRJEB26092, sample SAMD00036210) | human gut metagenome | host: Homo sapiens | study: EMG produced TPA metagenomics assembly of...
TAGAAGATTTGCTCCGTAAAGGACATCTTTAAAGGTGTCCTTTTATGATATAATGATTAAGTAAACTAAAACTTAAATACATTTAAAGGAGAAATAGTATATGGAAAAAGAAATATTAGAAATTTTGAAGTCTATTCAATTAGATATTAAAGGGTTAAAAGATGAAGTTAAAGACTTAAAAGAGGGTCAAAAAATAATTGAAAAGAAGCTTGATGGAGTTGTAGAGCAAACTGCTGATTTAGTAGAGTTTAGAAATGAGATATTAAATAAAGTTGATGGAATAAGAGAAGATCTATCGACTGTTGAATTAGTTACGGCTAATAATTATAAAGATATTGCAAAGTTAAAAGCAGTAAAATAGAAAAAATGAAAAATTGAAATTTCATGATGTCTATGAAATTTCAATTTTTTTTATTTTTTAATAGATGAATTTAAATTGAATTTTGTTATTAAATTAATTATTGAACAATAGTTAGAAAAATGTTATCATTAAGTTAATAAATTAATTAATTAACGGAGTGAGTATTTATGGCCAGAAAAACTATTAAAGGATTAGAAGAAATTATTGTAGATTTAGAAAAGCGTTTAAATGAATATAAGGATATAATTAATGCTAGGAATAAACAAATAGAGCAGATGGAGAATATCACTGATGATAGTTTTGAAAATAGTCCAACGTATAGGCAAATGGATAAGCAGATAGACTATTTAAAAACTGTTATAAAAGGGCATGAAATAAGTATTAAAGATAAAAAAGATACTATTAAAAAGAATAGGAATACTATCCAAGAGCTGTTTAAAGAAAATGAAGGGTTAAAGAGTGAAAATAACCAATTAAAAGGAGAGATAAATAATTTAAAAGCAGAAATAGAACAACATAGAGGAATTGTAAAAAGGCTAGAAATTTCAATTGAAAACCCAAACAACGGTGTTAATAAATTAAAAAATGAACGTGGGGCTGGAAGAAAAGAAATGTTTACTGAGGAGCAAAAGGCTAGAGTAAAAATGTTAAGATTACAAGGAAAAAGTTACAGAGCTATTGCTAAAGATATGAATTGTAGTGTTGCTACTGTTCATAAAATAATTAACGAACAAAAATGTTAATAAATTAATTAAATAACATTTGTTTGCTAATTAATTTATTAACATAAATATAAATAATTAAAGGGGAAAAAATACGATTTTACGTTAAAGTTTACTAGAGCTAAACTTATAGTGGTGTTTTTACCCCTTACAAATGGCTTAAAACCGTAAAATTTAAAATATAAAAATAAAAAAACTGCGTAGAAGCTTAATTCTACGCAGTTTTTTATTATCAGTATATAAACAATTTATTTGATACATAGCATTAATATATATGATTGATTATTAAAAATAATAAAAGTATAAAAAATAATTTGACGAAAAATGTTACAAAAAATTATATATGAAAAGTAAAATTTTAGCTGGAGCAATTGCATTAGCTCTTATGTTAACACCTACTGTTGCATCTTATGCATCAGAAAATATTAATGATAAGGAAGTATACTTAGAGTGCGATGACTGTATTAAAGATAATGATATAGAAATAACTCTATGTGAAGAACATGCTAAAGAATTAAATAATAATGATTTAGCACGTTGCGGTGGAGATGTTGGATTAGCTACAGGCCCTAATGGTAATGTAGTGAGCAGTCCTGTTAGAAGTTGGTATGATGCTCCTTTATATCCTAATTTAGGAAATTATTATTTTACTACTAGACAAAAAGTTGGTACAAATACACATAGTATGGTTGGTATATGGAATAATAGATCTTCTTCAAACTATGTTACAGCTTGGATTGAAGATGGAAGTGGTAAGAACATAACTCAAAATAGTTGGCAAAATTTAAACACCCAATATACTAATTATTATTATCAAATTAATACTCCAGGAGCTTACTATAAGCAATCTGTAAGACTTGGAATAGAAAGTCATAAGGCTATGACTTATACAGGATATTGTGATGGAGTTGTAGATTACCATTAATAATATTTTTTAAGGATTAGAAATAGAGTATTTTCTTAAGTGTAAAGAAAATACTCCTATTTTATTATTAAGATATAGTTGATTGATATTTTTAGCTCATAAGGCTTTGTTATATCATGTCATTAGATTTATAAATAATATTAATTTATAGGGAGATTTTATGAAGGAGAAGTTAGACGATATTAAATTGTTAAATTTAATAAAATTAAATATTATTAATTGTTTTAGTAGCAAAAAATTTAAATTAATATTTATGATATTATTATTTTTACCTTTATTACAATTTTATTTATCATGTTTTAAGTTTTATGGAGTAACTAATTTTAATGTAATGCCATCTTATAATATGGGAATTATTAATGGAGTATTTTTTAGGAAAATAATAAAATTATATATCATGACATTACCTTTAGTATCCTCATTATTATGCTCTGATTGTTATTATAATGATAAAAAGAATAATTTACATAAATATATTATTGCAAAATGTGGTAGGGATATATACTTTATTTCTAAGGTGTCAACAGTAATAATATTAACTTTTTTTACAGTTTTTTTTGCTCTATTATTAAATGAAATATTGATTTATATAGCATTTGGAAATATAGGAGTATTAGGAACTAGTTACAAAAAAATAGATAATGAAAATTTTATTTTTTCAAACTTAAAAAATTTATATCCATATTCATATATTTTAATTGTAATTTTAATAAATTCAATAGTTGCTTCTATTATGGCAACAATATCATTTTCTCTTAGTATACTTACTAAATATAATATTTTAACTATTAATGTTACAGTATTCATTTTTTACATTATTCATTGTATTTTATTTGAAGCTTTTGGATTGAATGACTTTCTAATTCAAAACTATCAATTCGGATTAGGAAATAATAATTTATTATTTTTAACAATATTAATTTTAATATATGCCAATATTGTTTTATTTAGAAAATACAAGAGTAAAGATTTTTTATGATATAGGAGGAATTATGAATTTACACTTTAAAAATATTTGTAGAAGTAAGGTTTTTATTATATCTCTTATTTCGATTATATTTATAGAATTTATTTCTACAAAGTCTACACGGGAAGTTGAAGCCACAACTAACTTGAATTTTTATTTTTCTGGAATAAGTGTGTTTTATGCATATGGAATTGTTATTTCTTGTTTTATAGCATTAAAATACAATTTATTAAAAATATTTGAAAATAAATCAATACTTATTAAAAGTAAAAGTGTATGTAATTGGTTCAAATATATAGATATTAATTCTAATATTTTGATTATGATTACTATTGCTTCATTTTGTTTACCACCAACTATTATTGGAATAGTTTATAGAGGCATTTATATTAAAGAAATTTTAGTTATTTCATTTTCTATAATAGTACAAATAATGGGATTAATGATTATTGATCAAATATTTAATTTTATATATATAAATAAATTAAATAAAACATATTCAGCTTTATTAACATTAGCTTTAGTAATATTACCAGAATATATATCTAAATATTTAATTAAGTTTAATACTATAACAGATTTAGTTTTTATTGATCCTAATAATATTTATAATTTAAAGTACATAACGTATGTAAGTATATTAAATATAATTTTTATATCAATAATAAAAGTTATAAATAAAAAACTTATAGATTCTATAAATAAAAAAGATATAAAATTTTAAAATAAATAATCTTTGATAGGAGTTAATAATGAGTTATATAAAAACAATTAATTTAAAAAAGAAAATAGATAATGATATATTACTTAAAAATATTAATGTAAATATAGAAAAAGGTAAAGTATATGGATTTTGGGGAAAGAATGGTTCAGGGAAAACGTTACTTTTTAAAACAATTTGTGGGTTAGTAAAACCTACCGAAGGTAAAATATATATAAAAAATAAAGAGCTAGGAAAAGATATTGAGTTTCCTGATTCTTGTGGAATATTAATAGATGGACCAGGTTATTGGCCAAATAGGACAGCATTTGATAATCTTAAATTATTATTAGAGATGAATAAAAATAATTTATCAGATAATGAAATAAACTCTTTATTTAAAGAGATTGGATTGGATGAATATAAAAATAAAAAAATAAAAGAGTTTTCATTGGGGTTTAGACAACGTTTCGGAATTTGCCAAGCTATTGTAGGGAATCCAGAGCTAATAATTTTAGATGAACCATTTAATGCAATTGATGAAGAGTCTATAAGTGAAATTAGTAATATTTTAATATCCCAAAGAAATAACGGAGCAACTATATTAATTTCGAGTCATGATAAGGATGAATTGAGGTCTATATGTGATTATGTTTATATGTTAAAAAATGGGGAAGTTATTGATTTATTAAAAATAGATGAGTTTTAAGGAGTAAATATGCAATTTATTAAAAATAAAAAATTTACTGTTTTAATATTTTTATTTATTATATTAAGTTTTATTATAGCAATATTAACAAGAATATCAATAAATGAAGAAAGTAATTTATCAGAAGTATTACAGAAACTTAATAATTATCCATTTTACCCTAATTATGAGGAGGATATTAAAATGGAAAGTTTTAAAGAGCTTCAGGAAGAGAGTGATATTATAGCTATAGTAACACCTACAGGTGATAGTGTTATTTTAGGAGATTCAGTTATAACTAAAGTAAAAGTTGATAATATACTTAAAGGAGAATGTGAAGAGTATTTAAATATTATTGAACCAGTATCATTATTTTATGAAAATGTTGAAGAAGGTAATTTAAGTTATGTATCAAGTATAAATGGATATAATTTTATGAAGCAAAACAAAGAGTATATAGTATTATTAAATAAAGCGAATAATGTAGATTATTCAGATGAATTATATGTTTACCATAATGTATATTTAGGAAAGTTTCCTAAAGCATATAAAGATATATCTTATAAAATATATGATGATATTGATATATATAAAACGATAAATTCGTATGAGCAAGTATTTGATAATATTGAGGCAGTGAACTACTATAAAGACATATATAATCAAATTATATTTGAGTATAAAATAAATTAAAAGGTTTCAAAAATTTTTGAAACCTTTTTTATATTAAATAACTCTATAAGTATATAAGAATTAATAGGAGGATTAAGTTTATGGAGGGAATAATATATCAGTATGACAATATAAAAACTATAAACTTAAATGAATATGACTTAATTGTTAAATCAATTAATAGTGATTATGATTCATTTGCAAATTTAATGAAACTTCATAAAAGGCATTTATATCAAATGGCATATATCCATACACGTGACAAAGATATGGCATTAGATATAATTCAGGAGACTACAATTGTTGCATTTAAAAATATAAAATCATTAAAAGAACCATTAGCATTCAAAAAGTGGATAACTAGAATATTGGTTAATATTACTATTAGTGAGTTAAAAAAAAGAAAAAAAGTAATACATATAGATAATTATGATGTTATCAATAATGATGATATATTTATTAATAATAAATCGATAAACATTGATGAGAAACTTGATTTATATAATGCGGTTGATTTACTGAAAAATAATTATAAAACAATAATTATAATGAAATACTTTAATGATTTAACAATTAAAGAAATAGGATATACATTAAATTTATCAGAGAATACTGTAAAAACAAATCTAAAGAGAGCAAAAGAAGCTTTATTCAAAATTTTAAAGGAGGGATATTTAAATGATTAATAGAGATTTAGATAAAATAGAGATTCCTGATAATATAGATGAATTTATAGATAAAGGTATAAATAAATTAAAAAGGGAGAAGGAGAAAAAGGTGAAGAAGCATTATTTAAAAGTTTGTAGTATGATTGCAATACTATCTATATTTATAATAGGAGCATTTTTTAATTCTAATTTAGCGAGTGCAAGTGAAGGAAATGCATTTGAAAGTATATTTAAGTATTTTGAAACTAAGTTATTATCGAATTCAAAAATATCTGATATTGAAACAAACGTAAATCAAACTATTAATTCTAATAATATAAACATTACTATTGAAAGTGTGGCTTGTGATGATAATTATATAAGTATTTCATATAAAGTTTTAAATAAGGATACATTTAACATAAAAGAAAGTGATATTCATAAAGTATCATTACAGGGTCAGATAAAATATACGGATTCAGAAAGCAGTATTTCCACTTTTACGGATAATTTTTCATTTATTGATGAAAATACTTTGCTTATAGTGGAAAAATATAGAATAAGTGATTTGTTTAATGGTGCAATACCAGTTGATGAATTTAATTTAGAAGTAAAATTAAACTCTATTGAAATAATTATGGTTGATGAAATAGATTCAACTAATAAAACAAAAGAATATAATGGAAGCTGGGAGTTTGAAGTTCCCGTAAAGAAGGATTTATCAGAAAGTAAAAATATAGATATAAAAAATATAATAACAGATGGTACATCAATAGAAGATATAGAACTTACACCATATGAATTAAAAATTACAGTAAAACGTGATAAAAATCTTCCAAAAGCAATAGTCACTTTTAAAGATAATAATGGAAATGAAATAGAAAACATATCAGGACATAGAATAAATGATGAAACTATAATACAAACATTAAATCTTCCTAATGTTAATGCAGAATATTTAGTAGGTTATATTAAGTATGTTGATGAAATTCATAATGATACTTGTATTAGTTGTAATGATGATAATACACATTCTCATGAGATAGAAATGGAAGAAAAAATATATTTAAATAACTGATAATAGCAATATTTTTATGTAGTAGTTTATGTGTGGGGGTAATGCTACAAGTTATAAGAGAGTTGAATATTTAACTCTCTTTTTTATTTTATATGATATTAAATTTTATTATAAATTTAATATACAGTATGAGACTGTAGATAATTTTGTGTAATATAGTTTCTTATAAATCAAATATTACTGGAAATTTTGATTTCCAGTAATATTTTTTTATTATCTAGAAATACTAATAATGTGTTTTTCTGTTCTTTTATATTATTTAACAAAAGTTAGATAATATGCATAAAATTTATAAAAAGTACAAGCTATTATGCTAATTCATCTTTTAATTCTTCAGTAAAGAATAATGTTAGCTCCGCTAACGTAGCACCCCAGTTTGGAACTGGTTGAGTCCATTTTTCCATGATTTCCATAGTCGCTAGATATACGCACTTGTTTAGAGATTCATCTGTAGGAAATATAGTTCTAGATTTAGTATACTTACGTACCTGTCTATTGAATCCTTCAAGTGCATTAGTTGTATAGATCATTTTTCTTATTCTAGGTGAGAAATCAAAGAAAGTAGATAAGTTATTCCAGTTGTTATACCATGAATCTATAACCATTCCATAACTATTTCCCCAAGTTTCTTTTAGTTTGTCTAGCTGCGCTAACGCAAGTTCTTCAGTAGGAGCTTTATAAACTTCTTTTAAATCTTTCATAAATGATTTTTTATCTTTTGAAGCTATGTATTTTATAGAATTTCTTATTTGATGAACAATACATGTTTGTATATTAGCTGATGGAAATACGGTCTGAATAGCTTGTGGTAGCCCTTTAAGTCCGTCCATACAAGCAATTAAGATTTCTTTTACACCTCTATTTTTTAAGTCATTGCAAATACCTAGCCAAAACTTAGCTCCTTCGGCTTCATCAACCCATAGTCCAAGAATATCTTTATATCCTTCCATCGTATATCCTAAACAAATATATACAGCTTTATTAACTATTTTTCCGTTGCTTCTAACCTTAAAGTACATAGCATCTAAGTAAACTATTGGATATATTTTATCTAACATTCTATTTTGCCATTCGGTAGCGGTAGCTATTACTTTATCTGTTATTTTAGAAACCATTGATGGTGAGATTGTTATTCCATATAAATCTTCTATTTCAGCCTGAATGTCGCTAGTAGTCATACCTTTAGCATAAAGAGAAATTATTTTTTTATCTAATTCATTACAAACAGTTTCATATTTCTTTACTATTTGAGGTTCAAATTCAGACTTTCTATCCCTTGGTATATCGAGATCAACATCTCCAAATGAACTTCTTAGATTTTTTTGGCTATATCCATTTCTATAATTTCTTTCGCCAGGCTCAATATTGCTTTGACGTTGGTATTTATCTCTACCAAGATGTTCATCCATTTCTGCTTCAAGTATATTTTCTAGTACATCCTTAACTAACCTTTGAACTAATCCGTTCTTTCCAAGAACGTCATCGATTGTTTTACACTTTTTTATCTCTGAATTGTAATCAAAATTGATATCATTTTTTCTTGCCATAGAAAATCCTCCTAAAATTTATATAGTATATTATTCCAAATCTACCAACTAATCATACAAAAAAAGAGTAGATAGATTTGTTTTTTACACAAATCTATCTACTCTCCCTACAGTATTAAAAGTCAGAATAGAAATTAACACTAATTAAATTGTTTTTTACTTGAGCATTATATAAATAGAGAGAATTTCTAAATATATTTTAATTATTTATTTTTGGATATAAATTTTTTAAGCTAAGTTTTGGATTTATCATTAGCTTCAAAGTAGGATTTGAACTTATTGGTCAATTCTACATTATCAATACCTATATTTTCAATAATAGCGCATATTTGAATTAATCTTCTAGTAAGAGCTTTTCTTTATCCTTTTTTCACGAGCTAGGATTATTTGTTTTTGTAATTTTAATTTATTAATTTTATGTTCAATTTTATTTATTTTTTCTTTATGTTGTATTAAAAAATCAACTATAAATAATAGTATATTGTAAGTCGAAAGGTATAGCAAAAATGTATTATAAACTATGGAAATTATAAAGGGATAATTCTAAAATCAAGTTGTAAACAATAGCTCATAATACTACAATAAAGTGATAAAATAAAGCCAGTAGTATTAATACATAGAGAGTCTGAACAACAAAAAGAATTAAGTAAATCGAGAAAAAAACGAGATATAGAGGAATTTAGAGATAAGTAAAATATGAGTATAAGTAAGTAAATTCAAGCGTTGACAACAAGGTACAACAAAAAAAAATCTTGCTTTATGCAGAAAAACAGGGTAAAATTAACTTAAATTTGGAATTAAACTTAAATAAAAAAAGCTCTTATTCAACTCTCATATATTAGTCTGCAAACTAACATATGAGCCGAACTTTACAAGGTACTGCAATACCTAGAAAGCTGTTAGAAAAGAACTTCATTTAGTTAGTAACTACGTTCAAGGTTATATCTCACACATAAAACCAAGCACGAAAGCTACTTTATAAAATATATTTTATTCAATATTATGAATAAAGTATAACTGATTAAAGAAGAATTTTCAAGCCTTTTAGTATGGTAAAACCTTACTAAAAGGCTTTTTTATTTAACTAAATAAAAATTAAGACAAGTTTTTCATAAATTAAATACTGAAAAATCCTGTATGGTAAGTGGTTAAGGAATAACACTATAAAAAACTACTCGGCTCACCACCGAGGATAGCGCCGTTAGATGGGGAGGTGCTATTTTTAGACAAACTATTAAAGTTAGTTTTTAGTAGTGGAGTGCCTGTCCTGGTGGAGTTTGCATTAGCTCCTAGGGGTGTGTAGAAAGTTACATGGTAGTATGCTCGATAATACCAGACCTAAACGAGATTGATTTACATAGTGGTTGGAAGCCACGGGATAAATGCGACACGGATACCTCAATGGCTCCAAGCCATAATATCATGCTTGCTTATCCCCTTTGCAATTAGTATTTTTATGTTATATTAATTGCAAGGGGGGGAGCGAGCCGTTTCCTAATTCACCAAACCATAGTTGATGTTGACTTAAAAGTCAACTAAAAAATATGAAAATTTAGTGCGAGCGATGGGGGTTATAAGAATATGAGTAAAAAGAAAAAACAAAAGTATTATGCTATTAAAGAAGGTAAAGGTGTTAAAAATAAGATAGTTAGAACCTGGAGTGAGTGTAAAGAACTTTTATTAGGTTATCCTAGTATATATAAGACTTTTTATACAGAAGAAGAAGCTATAAAATTTTTAGGTGGTATTAATGATAAAGATATTCCAGCAATTAAAGAAAAAATAAAAGTTAATATACAGTCTAGTAAGAGAAGAAGATCTTCAACAAAAGCAATAAATTTTAGAGTTCCTAATGAGGTTTATAATGAGTTTATTAAGAAGGTAGATGAAACTGGATTAGATAGAGATAAAATATTATTGGAAATGATTAAAGAATGGATTGATTAATAATAGGTAGACAGGATTTTTAAGAGATTTATTGAATTAGTTTATATATCGGGTTTATTCTAAAAGGGAGGGTTTAAGGGATGTTGAGGAGTGTTGCAGAAGTATCCGTTTTAACTGGTTTAAGTAAAGTTAGTATTTATAATAAAATTAAGTTAAAAGAAATTGAGAAGTATGTGGTTAAAAATAAAGGTATTACTTATATTTCAGATGAAGGTATTAATTTAATATTTAAAGGTTTAAACTTAAATGATGATAAATTAAAAGATTTAACTAACGGTTTAAATAGTGAGAGAGAAGATTTTGATATAAGCATTAAAAATACTGACTTTAAAGAGTTTAAACTTGAGTTAAAAGAGTTCAATAAAGAATATTTAAATAGTTTAAAATCTGAAAATGAATTTTTAAAAAAGCAATTAGATGAAAAAGACAAACAAATATCTGAATTGCATAAGTTAATTGAAAATAGTCAGATACTTTTAAAGGAAGAGCAGAAAAAAAGTGAACAACAGTTATATTTAGCAGAACATTTTGAAGAAGTAGATAATAAGCTCCAAGATCTAAGAGAAAAAATGGAGCAAAAAAGAAATGAAAAAATAAAATTATTTAAGATTTTTTCAAAGTAGATTTATAGAGTATTTTTTAGTAAGGGGAAAATTATGAAGTTAGAAAAAAAGAAATATTTTTTATGTCCAATGTGTGGAGAAAAACTTAAACTTCCTAAGACAGAAGAATTAGCAATTATATTTATACAATGTAGTTGTGGATGTGGTAGTTTTATACAAGTTAGAAATGGCTATCATATTCCATCTAAACGAGGTATTGAAAAAGTATTTTAAAAATTAGAAGAATAGCAAGCATAGGAAGTGTGTACACACTTCCTATAAATTTAAAATTAAGCTTTACTTAAATTTTAAATTATTTATTGGGAGAGCTGCCCAAACCCTTTTGAAAAAAATTTTTTTTAGTGATGTTTACAAATTGAGATTAAAAATACTCTTTATATTTTAGGGGGATTATTTATTTATGGAGCAGTAGATCCATTTTTTTTATAAAAAAATAGTTTGAGGTTAAAAAAATGTGTGATAAAATTAAGAAAACAACCGCCGACAAAGTATCGGATTATATACGGTTTTAATACGGTTTTTGTGTGGCAAAGTGGGACATTTGGAAATTTTTTTGTACCCAAGAAAATGCTAGGCTTTGCCTAGCCCCACAAAATTTTTGGGGGCAGTTTCTCTTTATGCTCTTATAAAATATCTACAGGTATAATTTCCAGTTAAGATATTTTATAATTCATATTTGGATTTGATTAAACTTTTTTTAAGTTTATGGGTGAGCATAGCGAGGGCAAAGCCCTTAATAAAAAAGTAAAAGGAGTTAAATTTAAGATGGCAAGAATAAGAAAAGAATATAAAATGACAGAAAAAAATGTAGAGTACATAGAAGAAGTTAAAGAGAAAAATAATTTAAAGTATAGTAGTGAAGCATTAGATTTAATAATTAGAGAGCATAGACAAAATTCAGATATTACAACAGAAGCTATGATTAAAATAATAGCAAAAGAAGTAGCAGAACAAATCAAATTTGATATGAAAGAAATTAAAAAATCTAGTAATGATACTGAAAGAAATACTCAAATACTTTTAGAATTAATTAATGGATTTTTTGTAATTTCTGAGTATGGAAGGTTAGCAACAACAGAGGATATTATAGCACCAGCATTACCTAGGGCAATAGATCTTGTAGATAAGAGAAGAGAAAATAGTATGAGGTTTAGATAAGAAATATTAAAGTAAAAAAACTTAAGGATTTAGATAGAGAGTATTAATTATATTTTTTTGATGACCAACTGGAGTATTAAGTAACGGAGTGGAGAGTAGCGTAATGAGTAAGTTAATACGTAAGGCGGTAGAAAATATTTAAGATTAAATACTTTTTTAATTAAACTTTTTAAAAGTTTAATAGAATGTTATTTATAAAGATGATATACTTTAAATAAGTTTTAGTTTGCAAATTTTCCATAGAAGATTTGCTCCGTAAAGGACATCTTTAAAGGTGTCCTTTTATGATATAATGATTAAGTAAACTAAAACTTAAAGAAATTTAAAGGAGAAATAGTATATGGAAAAAGAAATATTAGAAATTTTAAAGTCTATTCAATTAGATATTAAAGGGTTAAAAGAGAGTCAAGAAAGACTTGAAAATAAAATTGATGGAGTGGTTGAGCAAACTGCTGATTTATTAGAATTTAGAACCCAAATAACAGATACAGTTCAACAGATAAAAATTGATGTTGAAGCGATCAAGAAAGATGTTACTAATGTCGAAGTAATAACAGCTAGTAACTGGGCTGATATTGCAAAGTTAAAAGCAGTAAAATAGAAAAAATGAAAAATTGAAATTTCATATATATCATGAAATTTCAATTTTTTTTATTTTTAATAGATGAATTTAAATTGAATTATGTTATTAAATTAATTATTGAACAATAGTTAGAAAAATGTTATCATTAAGTTAATAAATTAATTATTGAACGAATGGGTGGTTATAATGGCAAGAAAAACTATTAAAGGGTTAGAAGAAATTATCGAGGGGTTAGAAAAGAAGTTAAATGAATATAGAAATATGATTAATGATAGAAATAAACAAATAGAGCAAATGGAGAATATAGCTAATGATAAATTTGAAAATAGTCCAGATTACAGAAGAATGAGAAAGGAAATTAAAGGCTTAGAAACAATTATAGAAAGTCATGAAATAACTATTAAACAAAAAGAAGATAGCATTAAAAGTAAGATGTATACTATTGAGTATATATCAAAAGAAAACTTTGAATTAAAACTTGAAAATAATAAATTAAAGGAAGAAATAGGAGAGCTAAAGAATATAAATAAAGTTCAAAAATTAAAAAATGAACGTGGTGCTGGAAGAAAAGAAATGTTTACTGAAGAACAAAAGGCTAGAGTAAAAATGTTAAGATTACAAGGTAAAAGTTACAGAGCTATTGCTAAAGATATGAATTGTAGTGTTGCTACTGTTCATAAAATAATTAACGAACAATAATGTTAATAAATTAATTAGCAAACAAAGTGTTATTTAATTAATTTATTAACAAGAATATCAAAAATTAAGGGGCTGAAAATACGAATTTACAAGAAAGTTTATTTATAGTAAACTTTTAAGTGTTTCGGAAACCCTTACAAATGGCTTAAAACCGTAAATTTTAAAAAATAAAAATGAAAAAACTGCGTAGAAGCTTAATTCTGCGCAGTTTTTATGCTAAATTGAAATAAAGATAGATAGATGGTAAAATTAGAAAATAGGATAAATTATTAAAGGAGATTAAATATGAAAAAGCTAGCATATTTGATAAGTAATGTAGGGTTAGTATTAGGGGTTATATGGACTCTAATTTTTGGAAGTATGGCTATATTAATAAATCCATTTAATGCAGATGCATTTTATATGTATAGTTATTTATTAATGATAGTAGTTATAAAGATATATTTAAAAAAGGTTAATATAAATAACATTTTAAACATAGCATGGCTAATGATATTGAATATAGGAACAATTATAATTCCATTAACAGTATTATATATATTTGGTATAAAAATAGGCGGTATTTTTGCTGTTGATATGTTTTTGATATTACCAAGTGAAACAAGTATGAGATATATAGAATTTTTATTAACTACTATAAAACAAGGAAGTTTTTATACTTTCTTTTTACCTTTATTTTTTATAATATGTTTTTCAATAATACTTTTTTCTATAGAATGTTTAAGAGTAAAAAAATAAGATGTACCATTAAAATATGATACATCTTATTTTTTTATAATGAGTATATATACTTTGCAAAAGATTTACAAGCTGCCTTAATTGTTGCTTCAGAAGGTTCGACTCCATCATTTGTAATAGCTAATTTATGAAATTCTTTTCCGGCTATTGGATAATTAAAACCTGATAATCCTGTCATCTTATCATAAATTTTATTATTTATATCTGTTAAACTAGAGTTTGTATTAAGGCCATTATTAGTTAAAAATAATTTTTTTCTAGAGCTATTTGTAACATTTTTAAAATAATTACTTAACAGAACATTAAATTTATCTGTAAATAATGGGGTAACAAATGCATAAGCATCTATATCAGCATAAATGTCAGGTAAAGATATACTACTATTTTTACCTATTACATTATTATCAGCAATGTACTCTTCTGTCTTATCTTTCATATTACCTAGTTTTAAATTTGTAATATCAGCCATTCCAGTAGCTAAGTCTCCTCCCCAACCAAACCAATGTGATGGAATAGCTGGATTTAAAATTCCCACATTTTTATAACCTAATAAGGTAGCTGCTAAATGAGGTAAATCTACCTGTTCATTATTAATAACACAAAGATCACGATTATCTTTTTGAATATATTTTAACAATTTATTATGAAGAGAACTATGATTTTTTTTGAAATAGTCAACAAAAGGACCAGCTGAGCCAAGTGAAAAATCCCAAAATGCACCCGAATAAGCTAAATGTCTTAAGTAATTTAATACTGATAAGTTGTATTTAGAATTTGATTTATCATAATTAATTGCTATATCAGTAACTTCTTTTATTAAATCTAGAACACTAACAGGTTTTCCAAAATAGTTATAGATTTCATTAAAAATTACACTAGCAAAGTCATCTTGTCTAGTATTTAAAAGGTTAGCATCACTAGAGTTACTAATGAATGCAGTTTCAACTAAAATAGCAGGCATATTAGAAAGTCTTAAA
>ENA-OQHZ01000779-OQHZ01000779.1-human-gut-metagenome-genome-assembly--contig:-NODE-779-length-14516-cov-19.717986_pt1 | contig 14516 bp, 15 predicted proteins | sample MGYA00242642_ERZ504734 | MGnify/ENA primary metagenome ERZ504734 (study PRJEB26092, sample SAMD00036210) | human gut metagenome | host: Homo sapiens | study: EMG produced TPA metagenomics assembly of...
AGAGCAGATAAAATTGCTCGGAATGCACTCTGAAAGCAAACAAACGAAAAGAAAGAAACAGAGTGCAAATAGAAAAATGAGAAATCACTTTAATTCCTATTTTTGTTCCTTATTTGTTTCTCCATTAAAATTACCTTTCTTATAATATATTGATTATAAAATATTTAAGTGTATATTTTTAAGATGGTTAAGAATACTTTCCAAGATAAAAGCCAGCTTCTTCAATTTAAGCATCACTCGATGGGCTTCACCAATTCTTCATCCTGCCATTCCGCAAGAGAAACAATCGCATTGTATTGCTCCAAAGTCAAATCCGATTCACTATCGTCTGAGCATTCGTATTCCCACGGCAGTTCGTAAACAGTACCTTCTTCCTGATAACCCATATAGTTATGGTACGTATTAGGAATTAACCGCACATAATCTTCTTCGCGCAGAATCCTCAAAAGTTTCTCGGCATCACGAATCAATAATGGCACTCCGACCTTATATAGAGCAGTGGCAACCTCAATGGCCAGCTCGACATTTGCCGAGTAGCTATTAGAAACAACTATCATCCAACCCTGCTGTGGCACCTTCGATGCAATGATGTTCAAGCGCGAAAACCCCAACTCGCCATAGTGGTCTGTTGCAAACCGTATAAAATCCTCCGGGCTGTCAATGTCATAGAGTTTATCTACATCTACGAATTTCACTCGTTTGTAATAGACTACATCTCGCAGTTCTTCCGGGATATTCGGTTGTTCTTCGTAGAGACGGTTTCCAATACTTCGCTTCCGGTAGTATGCCTCATAAGCCTCGTTAGCGATACGATAATATGTGCAATATTGCCGAATGGTCATAGTCTTCAGATGAAGTGCGGAATGTTCCTTCGCAGAATCCTCCAAAGCCTTTATCGCTGTTTCCCGATCTTCCACATTAATCTTAAAGCTCGGAGCTATCCTATTGAGTTCCTTTCGTGCAATCCGCCCAATCCGTTGCTGGCACGGCAGATTGTGCGCCACATAGTCGTTGAACCCATCAGGATTTGCAACAATAACATCAACCAGCCTCTGCAAATAGCAGAAAAGTCGGGCAAGGGAATCCTGATACCATCCGTCATCTGATTCTCCGTCGGCACAAGAGGAGCGATTTGTTATGACGAAATGCGCATGTTTTCGGTCTGTAATGCGAATCGACCGGAACTCTTCGTATTTATAAGAGGTAACATGAAACCACTGCGTTTCCGTTGGATTGAACGCAAGCCAGTCCGCAAGGAAGGCTTCTTTGCTTTGATACTCTCCCGAAGCAATCAGTTCCTCGACATCACCCCATTCCTCTGGAGTGGGTCGCGGTACCACAATGTAGAAGCCACGGTATTCATCATCCCCCATTACGGTAAGTTGCTCGAACTGATGCTGAATTTCAACTAGACGTTCCAGCATATTGCCGCTAACTGTGATTTCACAATGACGCATTTCACCCATTGCTTCTATATGCGAAGCGTTCAAGCCAACCTCATTTGCCAAATCAATAAAGAGTTTTCTATCTATTATTCTTTCATCCATTGCTTAATGCTCATTAAATTTCAACATGCTTTTTCGGATCAAACCCATTCACAATGTGCTCATTCGCAAAAATATATCCCATCTGATTACAGATTACTTTTGTACTACCAATCTCTGTGTCTATATTGGTATGTGAATGTCCATAAATCCAAATATCTATCCGACTGTTGGCAATCCAATCACCATATTCGCTAGCAAATGCACTATTCAGTACGGAGTTCTTGTGCTGTGGATCAATCACCTCCAAAGTAGGCAAATGATGAGTAACCACCACAATATGACCAGCCGTGCTCTCTTCGACACTTTTCCGGATAAAATCAATACAGGTCTCATGCATCCGATTGAATTCCTCTACCTGTAGCAATTTTCCGTCAAATTTGATTTGGCGAAAGTCATTCATACCTTTCCACACGAAATACTCGTCATTCGGGTTAATCCGTGACCATAGCGTACTCAGGACAAAATCGGTATCATCGATACGGATTACCTGATTCTGATAGAACCCTACATTCTCACGGAACATCCACTTCCATTGTAGCCCTCGTTCCATCACGTCCGAATAATTATAGTATTCGTGATTGCCGGGAACAATCAGAACCTGCCTGTAATTATCCGAAGCCCATTTCCAGAATTTCATCATAGGAGCTATTCTATCCCTAAGATAGAATATATCTCCAGCCAAAACCAGCACGTCACCGGTAACAGGTAATTCATTATGCTTTAAATATCTGCTGTTCTCCCTGAACTCCAGATGTAAATCGCTCATGTATTGTATCTTCATTGCTCTTTCATTTTTAATTGTTCAACTTGTTTTTCAATAATTATCTTCATCTGTGCAAATGAAACCGGCATAAAGTTGTTGTTATCAACACCTACGTCATATTGTGTAGGATAGAGATACTGAAGCCGGGCTGCATCAATTCCAGTGTTATTCTTCCTCGTATGCACATGGCCGAACAGTTGCCATACATCTTTATAGCCGCCATCAAAGCACAGAAACGGATAGTGATTCAAATATATCTTCTGTTTATCCACTTCTATATGCATCTGCATGGTCACATGCTCAAACCTATCGACATACCCCTGCCTCAAGTTCTTTAAATCATGGTTGCCGAGAATCAGATATATCTTGCCATTCAATCTATCAAGAATTTTAGTCCATTCAGCTGAACCGCCCAGACAGAAATCACCCAAGTGAAAAACAGTATCATCCAAGCCAACTGTATTATTCCAATTGGAGATAATCGTTTCATTCATCATTTCCACATCCTCAAAAGGTCTGTTGCAGAAACGAATGATATTTCCGTGATAAAAGTGGGTATCAGATGTAAAAAATACCTTACTGCCATCAAATTTATAATTCATTTCTTCTCAATTTATGTGCATCGCTGCACGTTAATAATCTGTTTGTCAATCACCCATCAGACGGAAATGACAGAAAAGCATCGTAAGATAACTGTCACAAATGGGTATAAAAACAAAATAGTTGGAAAGTTCGGTAAAGACTCTCCAACTATTCAGTTTATATTTTCAATCAGGGGTAGAATAAACTACACCATGCTATGTTCTTCGTTGGAAAGTATTTATAATACAAGGTTCAATGCCAAAGACATGAACACACAGTACAGATTCAGGGCGTTTGTTACCCCAAATTGTGACCTTCGATAATATGTTCATGCTATTTCTTTGCATTGTTAGTTTTTATATCGTTTCAAACTCAGCGCAAAATTAGCAAATAAATTCCATATCACACATCGCTTTCTGAGAAAATCCACGTAACCTTTTGCCTATATGCCGCATAATAAAAACTGAACCTATGCAATTAATACACAGATTCAGTTCCTTATCATTTAGCTCACTCCATTGATTCCCGAATAATCCGCCGAGTCTCTTTCTTATACTCCTTGCGGTCATATTCGAATCCCCTGCACATCCAACAGCTACACGGAGTACCTGTTGTTTTGTAAACTTGTGCCCATTTCTCTTTTGCCAATTCAAACCAACGGGGATGCTCATAATAGCTTCCATCCTCACGAATGATGCAATGACCATAAGCGGCATAAAGAATCATGCGAGCCTTAAACACACGAGCCATTTGTTGGCGTCTCCAAAATTTGTTTCTTTTGTCCATCGTCTCTTTCTATTAAAGTTAGGATGAACGATGATGTTACTTTGGTGAGACTTAATATATCCATAGAATTATACTTTTAATAATCAAATTATTGCAGCTGTATATCATTCTTAATCTTCCATCTGATTAGAGAGAATCTTCATCATCCTCTTCCTCAAAACCTTCTGATGCATTTGCTATCAGTGCCTTCCCTATTTCCAATTGTAGGTATTTCGGAAGACGAAGCAGTTTTGCCATAAGATGGCTATAAGTGAACTCTACTTTAGTGTCGAGTATTGGTTCTTCTTCTATGCTCGTATCAATTTTCTTAACAGCATCAGCATCTTTAATAAAGTCGGAAAAGTCTGGCTTCTCCATCCAATTTTCTATCATACCGTCATGTTTGATTCTTAAACGGATATAATCCCCACAATCATCCGCCTCCGGAATTAAGCCATTAGGTACATAATCGGTAATTTTACATATTACCTTTTTATCTTTATCAAGCAAGAAATAGGTTCCGCTATCACATACCTTAGCTTGAAGATATAAAGTTCCATATTCTGGTTTCCAATCAAGAAGTTTATGAACTTTCAAGTCAATTATGCCAGACCACATCCCTTTAGAAACCAAAGGATACTTGTTTTCATATAGCTCACCAAGCCAATCATCTGTATAGCTACACATTTCCTCATTGTATGGGAAGTATATCACCAGATAGTGAGCCACCTCATTCAAATTCTGTTCTTCAATTCCAACTAATATCTGTTTTGCCATAATCAAAATTTTTAAATAGTAGTCAACAGACTCACATCAACATCAGGAATGATAACGTCCGCAAGCCTGTCTTCGACAAGGAATCCCATATACAACGGAATGGTGAGTATATCTCCCTCACGTCCTACATTATATTGCCCCAACTTGATTGCATTCTTGACATGATACACATCCTTATTTTTAAGAATGGTAGCCATACTTTTTGCCTTACCGGTCTTAGCCTTGACTTCAAGGATGACGCATTCGCCTTTGAACCTTACCAAGAAGTCCAGTTCAAGCCCACTGTCCTTATGGAAATAGTATAGCTTCTGTCCGGACTTACACAGGAAATCCGCCATGAGGTTCTCAAAGATAGCTCCCTTATATCCAAGAAGATTCCCCTTCAATATATCAGCCTGAGTGCCATAGTCGAGCATTGCTACAAGGACACCTATGTCAGTAGTGTACACTTTGAAACAATCTTTGATGGAATTGCCCTCCAACGGCAGTTCCGTAATCTGCGTGTTATAGCACCTACGGACTATTCCGGCATCCTCCAACCATTGAATGCTACCGATGTATTGAGAAGACCTTCCTCCCTTTTTGACTATGGAATATTGGAATTTCTTATTCTCCTTGGCTAATTGCTTCGGAATGGATTCAAAACATTCACGGATATTAGATTTGTCCGCATCATCTGCATATTTAACCATATCCTCTTCGTATCCGGCAATAAGATTACGCTGCTTCTTATATATGAGTTCGATATTCTTGGTTTCAAGGAAGCAATTCACCACTTCCGGCAGCCCTCCTACAATAACATATCTGTATAGCAGCTCCATCATTGCCTTGTGAATCCCATCGGGAACAGCCTTTTCGTTCTCAAAACATGATTTGACAGAATCGATAACAGCCTCACCGATTCCGTTTGCCCATAGAAATTCCTCAAAATCCAATGGGTACATATCAATTACGGTTTCATATCCGACAGGAACAGAATCTTGCCCGACATCCTCTTTCTTTTTCTTGCTTTGACCATAGCCTTTCACTCCTAAAAGAGAACCTGTGGCAATAACATCAAAACGTCCGTCTATATAAAATGACTTCAAGGCTGTCCTTGCTTCCTTACATTCCTGAATCTCGTCAAGGATAATGCAGGTTTTCCCTTCAATGAACCGACTGCCTTGAATCAAAGCAGAGAGGTTGAGAATGATGGTATCGACATCTATATTGCCAGTAAAGGCAGACTTCTTGTCAGGTTCAAGAATGAAGTTCATATAGACCACACTTTCATAATTCTCCCTTGCGAATTTCTGGACAATATATGCCTTCCCGCACTGGCGAATACCTTTTATCACAAGGGGCTTTCTGCCCTCGGCCTCTTTCCAATTAGCTAAATATGTTTCTATTTTCCTTTTAAGCATAACGCAATCTTATTCTTTCCGCTACAAAATTACACTTTTTCGAGCGAATAAACCAAGGTTAAATACATTTTTTCAAGCGAATAAATCGAATTTAGTTACACTTTTTCCAACGAATCATCCCTATTACACAACATTTTTTCAAGCGAATCACAGCATAAATTATCGAAACCAACTTTACTTTATCTCCGTATTCATATATACGTTCATTAAAGTAAAGCTAACAAAGGGGAGAAAAAGAGATAGCTTCGCCCAAACCAAGCCGAACCAGACCTATAGACTTTCTCTTTTGGCTGCAAAATATGAGCAATCTAAGTATGAAGATTGAGCAAAATACAACTCCAAGCAAAGCAATACTCACCTCCTACCAGGTCACAAGAAAACAACCCGGAAATCTGTGAATCTGTCTTCCATTTTGCAGCCTGAACCGGCGAAATAATCCCCGATATACCTTATCTTTGCGAAGCGGAGGTTTCGAGGCGAAAGAGAGCGATTTTCCCCATTTTCCCTCTGTTTTGAGACTGGCAACGAAGAAAAGTGTTAAATCTTCGATTTTTGACGAAAAAACAAGTAATTTTTTGAGCAGTCTATCTTTTAAGCCATAAACTACTGATAATCAATTAGCATAATATGCTGCATCGGTAAGTAGCTGATTATCAACAATATTACAACATATCGCTAACTGTCTGAAAGCCACCGTTTTGGTGGCTTTTTTCATTTTAACACTTTCCATTTGAAACTTGTTACAACCAGTTTTTAAGGGTAAATTTGGCTCAAATATCGTTCCTATCCCTAAATTTTGCGACCAAATGGCAATCGGAAAATGACATATATGGCACCTTATGCAAAAACTGCAAAAGTGATAAATGTGCGCCCGTTGACATGTTGGACACCTCGTGAAAATTCCTGCAAATACCTGAAAATTGCTGCAAAGGAAATGGACGATTTTAACATGCCAAAAAAATGAAGATATTAAAGAAATGTTTAACATGTGGAGCAGAGTTTATTGCATCCAAGATGTCAAATAAATACTGCTGTAGAGAGTGCGAACGTGACGCATCTCGCAAACGTGAAGCAAAACGTAAAAAAAGTGTCCGGGAAAGTGAAAAAGAAGCAGCTCTTGATAAAGAAAGAGACGCAGTTGCTTCACGACCATTTTTGACACCCTCAGATGTTGCCTTATTACTTGATATGAGTGTTAGCACTGTTTATAGATGTTTCTACTCCGGAATCATCAAGGCAGTGAGAATACGTAGAAAAACCCTTGTCCGTCGTGAGGATCTTGACAAATACTTTGAGGATGCAGGACCTTATAGAAAAAGAAGTTACAAGCGTAAGCAAGAACAAGAATACTATACCCTACAAGAGATTATGGATAAGTATAAAATTGGACGTAAAGCTGTATGGGGGCGTTGTGACAGATTAGGCATCCCTAAAGTTTACGAAGGGCGTAATACTTTCTACAGTAAAAAGCTTATTGACGCAAATTTCTCTGAGCTTCTTGATGTCATCGACATTGATAAACTATTACACATTGAGTCAAATCATGGAAATGTACAATATGACTCAGGGTGCGACTCTTTGTTTTGTAAAATACCATGCGGTTCCCAGGGTAAAGAGAAATGGCAGGTCTTATTATTCTAAGGTTCATATAGATTGTATAAAACACAAGACCGATGAAATTGATCCTGACTGGTACTCTTATGAAGAAGCTATGCAAAAGTATGGCATAACTAAAGATCAGGTAAGTTATACTCTAAAGACCTATAGCATTAAGACTGAAAAGCGTGGAAAATTCACCATGATTTATCGGACGGATTTTGATAATATCATGCATCAACGTCTTCAAAATTCAACTCCACTAATAAAGTCAAATGGTGATGAAAAGGTTGTTTTCACGGCAAAGCAACAGGAAAAAATCTGTCCAGCAACTCCTGAAGGATACTATTCTACTGATGAGGTAGCAGAGATGTTTAAAATATCAATAAAGCATGCTGGAGTTATAACAAGAGAGAACAACATACCTAAGATAGCACTGAAAGGATTTAATTTCTATGAGAAGGGATCCATTGACCTGTTATACAACAAAAAGAATAAGTATGCAGAAATCACAGACTGGATAACGCCAGAGGAAATGCGTACAACATTTAAAATGACAGCAGATGGTGTACGCTCTTTTATTCATAGACATAAGATTCCAGCAAAGGTTGAGTATGGTAGTACCTATTATTCCAAACAACACATAGAGGAAATAAAGAATGGATATTTTGTTGGTAGAGACAGGTATTATTCCGTAGAAGAATGGTAAAGCATGTCCCAATACATCCCCAAGTAAACCACGGGGATTAAGCATGGCAGATGGGATTTTTTCATTGCACAAGACAAAAAAGGCGGCCCCACCTGCCGCCTGTAGATTGATAAAGAGAGAATTCCATCCTACGCAAGATGATCAAAGCCATATGGATCCAGCTTCCACATCCCCCGCCTGGTAGGTATAGGAAATGAACTCCTCAAGCGCCTCCTTCCATGTAAGACTGAAGGTTTTCATGATGGAGTGTAGCGTGCGGTTGCTGTCTTCATCCAGGCTATCCTCCCCGATCAGGTTCACATCTGCCTCCGGGTCCACATCAACAAACTCCTCGCGGCTCCAAAACACCACTACCGGGATGCTCAGGTTAATATCCCATGTTCCACGCTGGATCAATACCCCGGAGGGCTTGTAGAACGGGTCAAAGCCGTTTGTCTGCGGGTTCTTTTTAGAATTGTAGCCGTGATACAGGCGGAGTTTCAGGTCAAACTCCTTGCGGTCCTTCAGGAACCGGATAACTCCTTTTAATCCTACCGGGTTAGTGCTTCCCGTAATTTCCGCCTCGTTGTCATGTTTGGTCTTGTCCCAGGGCGTGGTATCCACATAGAGATAATCCACCAGTGCCTCCGGATCATTGTCGTCAGCTTCCGGTTTCCCGTCAAAGGTAGGTCTCACGTTCTCCGGGGTGAAGAAATGCTGGTGGATATTCTCCTGCCCGTTCTCCACGAACTGGCCGTTCATCAACTCTCCTTTGGAATTGTAGTAATAGATAAACATCAGGTAAACCGGGGCCGGGGTAAAGTTGTTTCCATTTTTATATTCGCCGTTTTTCTGAACGTAAAACTTGCCCTGGCTTCCTTCAGCAAGGGTCCATCCACTGCCGGTCTTCAGTTCATAAGTGATCTCCTGGACACGTTTCATATACCTGGCCGGGGATTCCGGATTTTGGTGGGAACCTCCGGCCTTCTGTATCTCGTTCCAGTCAGCGTGCAGGTGGCATTCAACGAGGCGGACGGTCATTTTTGCCGGGTCCTCATGCAGTTTGTTCTTCGTCTCGTCTTCTGGTATTACAGGATCCTTGCTGCAAGAGTTCAGCGACAGGACAAGGGACACTCCTATCAGAAGTGCCCACACGGTTTTACATGCAATTGTTCTCATTTTTCTTTTTATTTATTAGTGTTGATTATAGTTGTTATAAATTAAAAAATCCAGTTTACACCGCAACGCACATCACGTCCCATATCATGCGCATAGTAACGCGAGCGGTTGGTGTATTCCTTGTACTCACGATTCAGGAGGTTGTCTGCCGACAGCATGAACCGGACCTGGTGTCCCCGTTTCACGGGAAGTTCAAGAGCAGCGTCGAACCCGAGGAGATGGTACGCCGGGGGAGTATACGGGATAAGATCCGTGTCCGGATCAAACCGCCTCTGTTTTGCGGTGAAACGGTGCCTGATGTTCAGACGCAGCCTGAGATGCGATTTCGTCTCGTGTATCCACGCAAGTTCATGGCTGAAACGGAAGGAGGGAATATAAGGAAGATAATTACCCTTTGTCCGTTCGTTTGCCCGTATAAAGGAGACGACGGCATGGTAGTCCCATGAACCGCCCGGAGTGAAACGCAGGTCAAAGTCCATACCGCGGAAGAAAGCCGGGGTCTGCCTGTACTGGAAGACCGGGTATGCTCCCGAAATCACGGTGACTGTCTCTTTCTCCGGCCCGTCATAGATATAGCCGTCCACCCATTGCAGGTAACCGTCCAGACAGACGCTGAACATCCCGTCGCCGTAACGGAGGGAAGATATCCATTTGTAGCTTCTTTCCGAGTGCATCGCAGAGTCTCCCCTGACAAACATCCCAGACCCGAGCTCGTTCCCGTTGCTGTACAGTTCATACACGTGAGGGGCACGCCAAGCCAGACCGAAGTTGGAGGTGAGCCTCCAGCGTCTGGAAAGTTGATAGTGTCCTCCCAGGCTGTAGGACACGTTGTTAAACTTTCTTGTCCCGCCATAGGGGCTTCCCGTCCAGTCATAACCACTGGCACGGGTTTCCTGCATATCCAGGCGGAGGCCTGCTTCAACGCCTCCCCTGGCCAGGTGATATTTCCCGATTCCGTATATCCCTGCCTGTGTCTCCGTGTAGTTCGGGATAACGGGCACAAATCCGGTACCCGCGCGGCTGTGGTTCTCGATGAACATGACCTGACCTCCCGCCTCGACTTGCCAGGAGCGGTAATCCCGCTTCCAACGCAGAAGATGCTGGAATGAATTCAGGTGCAGGGAAACCGCCGGAATGTTAGAATCCAGCCGCCGGACACGGTTTTCCTGCCTATCGTCCTTCTGCCAGGTACTTTGCCAGTGAATACTTCCCCCCTTCTTCATGCCGAGCCGCATCCTGCCGAATGTGATCTGATGGGTGACCTCCTGGCAGGGAGCCCTGATACCACGGGAGAAGGGATCCGTGTGCAGGGGGCGACCAAGCCGGATACGTTCCGCCAGCAGGTCCTCGCTACCCATCTGGGCGCTGAGCATCACCCCTGTCCGGCTGTAGAAGCGGCTGTAGAAACCTTCCACTCTCAGACGTCCGCGGTCATAGCCCAGAGAGGTGGAAGCGTGATACTCTCTGGTTCCCGTGTTGTTCAGAAGATAGTGCGCAGTGGAACGGTCCCCGGAATTTGACCAGGTTCCCTGCAGACGCCAGGCGAAATCACCGGGAAAAGCACCTTCGAGCTGTCCGGTAGCCACGTAGCGACGCCCGTTACTTCCGTAAAGTGCGGAGATTCCCCCTTGAAGGGAGCGTTTTCTGAAAGGAAGCGGAGACTGCTCCATGACGATAATCCCTCCAAGGGCATCCGAACCGTATCTTACCGCATCGGAGCCCTTGATTACCGAAACAGAGGAGCTGCCGTTCATGTCCACTTCGGGAGTGTGGTCGGCCCCCCATTGCTGCCCGGTCTGGCGGGCACCGTTATGGATAATCAGTATCCGGTTCCCGTACATTCCTTGGATAACGGGTTTGGATACAGTGGTTCCCGTGCTGATGGAACTTACCCCGCTGACACGTTCGAGCAGGGTGGCAAGCGAGGTTCCCAGCGCGTTCCTGATCTCGGGAGATGAAAGGCGCCGGCTCACCACGTTGGGTGACGCCCCGGCACGTTCACCGGTCACGACCACTTCCCCGAGTTTTTGTATGTCCGGGGAGAGACATACGGTATGTATGCTGCTTTCTTTGAATACCTCGTTCAAAGGCACACGCCGGGAACCGTAACCCAGGCACTGCACGAGGACCGTATCCATGAAACACGTTCCATGACCGAAAACAATCATTCCACGGGGGGAGCTGACAAGTAACCGTTCCCTGGTCAGGATATAGGCCCCTTCAATGGGAAGCCCGCTTTCCTGGTCAATGACCAGCAGAGTATCGCGTGTACCCGTCGATTGCCGGTCAGCCTGTACCCGTGCTTCCATGGGAGAAGGGAGGGTACATAGGCAGACAACAAGCAGGCACACATACTGGAGATATGCATGAAATGTCATACTTGAAAAAATATAAACGGGTTATAATCTGTTAAGACAGGACATGAAAAGCCCCTGCACGCAATCACAGTGATGGCATGCGAATCCCTCAAGGGAGTTATGACAAACACACAGGGGGTGCACGGAGGAAATGCGGGAAAAGAATGACGATGACATCTGTTTCCCCGGAGATAAGATACCTTACAGGCCTGCCAGTCGGAATATAATCGTATATAAAAATCCCTGCCTCGACAAACGGGGAGAGCGTAAAGAGACAGATGGTACAATTTTCAGGAGAATCGTGACGGGAGTGTCCCTGTTCGTTATGGGATACGCACGAATGTTCCCCGTGAACATGAAAAGCTTTCACGAGGAAAAAGGGCATCAATGTCAGCAACAACACACATGCTATGACAGCCCGCTGTCTCTGTCTTTTTTTCGTACGATCCATTAGTTTGCAAAATTAACGGTTTTAATCATCACTCGCAATACCTACAAATAATGATTTGCAAGCATAAACACCATGTATATTTGTTACGGATACCAGACAGACCGTTTTATTCCTCCAACCAGTCGTCCGAGAGCCCGAAACTCCTGTCACGAAACAATTCAGCCAGACCTGAGATTTGTTTGAAACGGAGTAACTCGTTCTTGTCCATGCCTATGTTGCGCATGATCCAGCTGTCGGACATACCCGATTTTGACAGTTCCGCCACAATACCTGTCATAAGTTCCAGCGAGTGCATTCCCCTGGCCCTGTTATGACGGATAGTCGAGGCCATCCTGTTCGAGATGTCTTTGTTTATGACCGTTACAGGCAGCAATCCGTTCTCGCGCTTGTAAATCCTGACGGATGTTTTCATAACCAGATAGCGGTGGTAACCGTCAACCAGCTCGTAGATATCCTCTTCTTCCCGGTAATAACACACGAGGGGCATCGTGTAACCGTCTTCCCAGATGGACAGTTCCAACAGCTTCATCTCCGGGGGAGCAACGACATTCGGGTTATAGCTGTTGGCCACGATTTTCTCGACTGGCACGGCCTTGACGTTATACGCCGGACTTTTAAAACTTGACATGACAATCACAATTTATATCTTTTCAAAACTCTCTCTTTCATCTCCCTCTCCCGTTTGGTCTGCGTGAAACCCATATACTTGCAGGTATGATCGTTTTTCAGGATGCAGACGCACATTCGTTTGTAAGTGGGTATTTCACGAAATTCAGGGATATCTATCTCGTCTATATACTCCATGCGGACGGGCCTCTTGTCAGTCCGGTATGTCGTGCATTCTTCCACCGTGAACGGTACACCGGCCGCACGCAGCTTCCCGATCGTTTCCTCTCCCAGGCAGCCTCCTTTTTCTCTCCAGAATTTCTGGCTCACCCTCAGTTTCTCCAGGTAGTTCTCCCTTATCGCCCGGGGAAGCGTGTCAAGGAGGAAGTACATGTACTCTTTCCACGTGAACCCGTCCGGACAACTGATGGAGCGCCAGCCCATCGCAACCGTGTTCCCGTACATTCCGGCGAAACTGACGCCGTTGACCCGGCTGACCATGCGTCCCCAGGTATCCGGATCAATAACTTTATAAAGATGTAGGGTCGAAACGGCCTGTGAGATAAACGGGCTGGCCACCCTCTGGCGGGACAAGGGAATCCCGGCCTGGTAATACAAGTCATACAAACGGTTATAATCCCAACCATACCGGGCATACCCCGTCCACACGTCCGTTGTCTTCCAGTCGTATATCGGGTAGGCGTTATAAGTGTAATATCCTCACGGTGAGTCCACTTGTAGTTGGCCAGCTTACGGTAATTCTTGTCGGAATGAATCGCCCGCCACCGGTTGAAGCTCTCCTGCGTGCGGATCCCCACGAGGCAGCAAACACGCTTGCATCCCTTCTTACGACGTATCCAGGAAGGGAAAAGAGACTGGAAGTCGTAATCCCACAGGCTGTCGTTCCAGAAATCAAAATCTTTCACGGTAAGAGCGGTGCCCGGCATCTGGCGAACCCAGATATTCTGGTACCCCTCTTGCCAGGGACGCCAGTACTGCTGGTACATGGAAGTACATGTGGGTACCTTGAAGGGGACACAACAGTGGAACACTTCAAGGATATCCCGGTTGTTGGAAAACATCCTTTCCACGTACTCCGTGCTCTGGCGGTACTGCACCTCGTAATCCATGTGGAACACACCCAGTTTTCTACCGGGTGCATGCATGCGGATATAATCCATGCACAAATGGAGAAGGATACCGCTATCCTTGCCACCGGAAAAAGAGACATACACGTAATCAAAATAGTCAAAGATGATCTTCAATCTCCGGTTGGCGGCCTCGTGGACATCCATCCGGCGCATCATGCCCCACCTCCTTCATGATAACGCATCTTGACATACTTCTTCCACTCGACACAGGGGATAAAATTCTTCATTGAAAAGTCTTCCACGTGACGTTCGTGTACAACGGCCACAAGGGAACCATCAGAAGAAAAATCATGGATAATACGGTCCAATAACACCTCTATTACAGAGGAGTTATCCCCGCTAATATAGTAGTTATCTATGCAATTGTTTGTCAAGGTCATTTTCACGGGCATGAATCCCAACACCCTTTGCTCATCCATGGCAATGTACCAGACATGGTTACGCGTCGTTTTGAAAGGGTAATTATTATTTTGCCGCAATACGGCCGGGTTCATTACCAAAGGCGCGACAAGGTCAAAAAGCCGACCGTCCAATCCTTGTAACTTCAGAATGTTCATGATTCCAATCCGTTATTACCCTTAATTCCGCAACACTTTGATTTAACTTTATTTATAAGTTCCTGAGCAACAAAAAGTTGCTCAGGATTTTGCC
>ENA-OQHZ01000800-OQHZ01000800.1-human-gut-metagenome-genome-assembly--contig:-NODE-800-length-13948-cov-4.735996_pt1 | contig 13948 bp, 13 predicted proteins | sample MGYA00242642_ERZ504734 | MGnify/ENA primary metagenome ERZ504734 (study PRJEB26092, sample SAMD00036210) | human gut metagenome | host: Homo sapiens | study: EMG produced TPA metagenomics assembly of...
ATGTAAAAATGTTTAAAGAAGAACCTAGAATGGAGGCTGTTCATACCGGTTTGGAATGTGGCATCTTCGGCGGTCACTGTGAAGGTCTTGACTCTGTCTCCTTTGGTCCAAACATCCTGGATATTCATTCCATCAATGAAAAATTAGACCTTGCCTCTGTAGAACGCATATGGAGATTTTTGCTGGAAGTTTTAAAAGCTTGTAAATAATATTCTTTTCTAAAACTAGAAAGCTTCAGATTTGTAAGATGACGGCAAAAAACAAAACCTGTGATTCAACAGATAAATTTTCAACTGCCTTTGAAGCGGTGGCTTGGATTTTTAATGCTGCCGCTTCTTTTGGTGAAAACCATTTAGCATTCTTAAGTTTTAGAATTATAAATAAATAATATTTTCACACTGATTATATTCATGTGGTTTATGTGAAATTAAAATAATAGTATGTTCATCCTTTAATTTCGTCAACGTTTGAAATAATCCCGATGCTGTTTTTTCATCAAGCGCACTCGTCACTTCATCACAAAGTAATATTTTTGAATTTTTCAATAATGCTCTGGCAATTGCTATTCTTTGCTTTTGTCCGCCTGAAATATTTATCGCAGCTTCTTCTAAAACAGTATCATATTTCATCGGCAATGACATGATATAATCATCTATTTCTGCTTGTTTGCATGCTTCTCTTATCTTATTCATATCTGAATTAATTAGTGCTAAATTATCATAAATTGACATATGAAATAAATATGGCTGTTGCGAAACACAAGTCATAATTTTTGCATATTCATCTTTTGAGTATTCTTCAATTGAGTATTTCCCTACCAAAATTTTACCCAAATATTCTCTTTCAAATCTAAGCAGTAAATTAAATAATGTACTTTTCCCACATCCACTATCTCCAACCAAAGCATTTAGGCTATTTGATTTTATGCTCAGATTTAATTCTTTTGCCAAATAATTAATACTTAAGCTGAACAACAAACTTGTAAACATATACGGTCCATTTGTTAATAACGATGCTATGATAAGTAATAACGTTATTTTTTTGTTAGCTTTAGTCACCTGAAAATATTTTTTTATAATTTTAAAATTTTTCATCTTAAAAATTTTTCAATAGCATTTCTAAGAAGTGCTTGAATCTCATCTTCAGATAATGCTATATTTCCTCCATAAAGTTGTGTTGCAATACCATGTGTATAAAATCTTATGTCCCTATACAACGTCTCACTTGCCTCCATAGAAATTTGGTATTGGTTAGCTGTGCATTCAATGGTTTCTCTATTCCATGATGAACAAATGACCTCGTTCATAGAACGTGTTTCGATAAATTCATTAACGAATAATGCTCCAAAAAGTTTCCTTTCTTTTAGTGCAAAATTAATATATGCAAAACTAATTGTAAAAAGATAATCTGTTTTATCAATGTAATTCAAAATGAAGCCGTCATAATATTCTTCTATCGCCTTTTTTAATTCTACTTTAAGTTCATTCACATTACTAAACACCTTAAAAATTGGCATTGTAGAACATTCTATTTTCTTTGCCAAATATCTTACATTTAAAGATTCCACCCCCTCCTCTTGGGCAATTTCAAATGATTTATTAAGAATTACTTCTTTTGTTATTCTTGTTTTTGGTGGCATAATATACTCCTTTTTAAATATCATTCGTTATATAACAATAGTTATTTTATCAATAATATTTTTTCTTGTCAATAGTCAATTCAAGGATGATGTAGATAATTATTTTATCCACCAATCTTCCACACAACCTAACATCAAACTTTCTAAAACTTGAATCTCAATGCACCAAAGATGCTCTCGATAAACTTCGTAAGCAAAAACACAAATAAACTTACTTTATAACGCAAAAAACCTTCCCGATCTTCAATTCTAATTCTGAAAATCAGTAAGGCTTTCTATATCTTATTAAAATCAAATTATTCTAGAATATTATTAAAGTATTATCAATTGATTGTCAACGGACATAGAAAGAACCAAGAAAGCCCGTAAAATAGGCATTTCTTGGCTCTAATATATTATTCGAATTCGGCAATTACTAATCAATTTTGTTTAGAGATTATTCTCTGTCGTGTTTACAGTTCTTTTGATTATTTGATTTATCCATATTATCCTGCCTATACAGGCTAATGTTATCATTTTGTTATCGGTGTTGATAACACTTGCTCCGTAACTGTGGATAATAGCACTATATTCTATTTCAGATCATAAGCGATTTTGCTTAAAAAATCAATCCCTATTCAAATTCATACCATTCCTTAAATCTCAGTCTTTGAGCAAAATACGATTTTTTTTATATTCAATCATGCCATCTTTCTGCATTTTAGAAAGCTCGTTGCACATAGTACTGCGGTCAACATTCAAGTAATCTGCTAATTGCTGGCGGTTATATGGAATCAGAAAAGAATTGCTTCCGGCATGTTTTGCGCATTCTGAAAAATAAGACATCAATCGGCCTCGTATGGATTTGGAACTGGTGTGCAAAATCCTTTGTGAAAGTTGCAGACTTTTATGAGCACAGACAGTCAGTAGATTTCGTGCAAGGTTTGTATGAAAAGGGCAGGCGTTTGTGCAGGTAGTCAGAACACGTCCCACATTCATAAACAACACAGAGGTATCTTCCACGGCAGACACTGTAACCAGCATCGGCTGTCCCGGAATACAGGCATATACCTCAGCAAATACAGAACCAGGTGCAACACTTCCTAAAATGCTGGTATTCCCCCAAATTTCGTTACAAGATATCATTGCCATGCCTGACAGTACAATGCCGATATTCTCTATAATACTCCCTTCTGAAAGAATTACTTCTCCTTTTTTATAATTGCGTTTTACACTATTCAAACAGCTTAAAAGCGAGGAGATGTCATCTTCTTCTAACCCACGGAATAGCTGCATATCGGATAATTTCATATTTTTTACCCTTTCGTTGTTATAACAACAGATTTTTATTTTTAATTATAATATACTATGCCCAGAAAGACAAGAGAAAGGATGGTATAAAATGATTCGAAGAATTATCCAAATAGATGAAGAAAAATGTAACGGATGTGGTGCGTGTGCCGAAGCTTGTCACGAGGGTGCAATCGGCATGGTAAACGGCAAAGCAACACTTCTGCGAGATGATTATTGTGATGGTTTGGGAGATTGTCTGCCAACCTGCCCGACAGGTGCAATTTCCTTTGTGGAGAGAGAAGCTGCCGCCTATGATGAAAAAGCTGTGCAGGAAAATATGAGAAAAAAAGCGAAAAGCAATCATGCCGCTGTTCCCCATACAGGCTGCCCCGGCAGTCGAATGCAGCGTATTCAACATTCACAAGAAACAACTCCTTCTGCCCGGGCACAGACAGAATCACAGTTGGGACAATGGCCATGCCAAATCAAACTGGTACCGACTAATGCACCATATTTTGACGGCGCAAAATTGTTAATTGCAGCGGATTGCAGTGCATACGCCTATGCCAGAATGCACGAGGATTTCATGCGTGGGAAAATTACGATTATCGGCTGTCCAAAGCTTGACAGCATAGACTACAGCGAAAAGCTGACGCAGATCATTCAAAACAACAACATTCAAAGTGTGACGGTTGTACGCATGGAAGTTCCCTGCTGCGGCGGACTGGAATTAGCTGCCAAAAAAGCGTTGCAGGCAAGCGGAAAATTCATTCCTTGGCAGATTGTTACGATTTCGTTGGGTGGTAAAATTTTGGAATAAAAGGAGAGATACTATGAGTAAAAAAATGAAAAACATTGCTCAATCAGAAGTACTGACGCTGAGAGAACAAATTTCTTATCAGGAGGGGCAGGTTGTCAGCAAAACTTTGACACAAAACCAGGCAGTAAGTATTACCCTGTTCTCATTCGCAAAGGGCGAAGAGATCAGCACCCATGAATCGGGTGGGGACGCCTTCGTCACCTGCTTGGATGGTATCGGAAAAATCACGATTGATGGCGTTGAATATCTGCTGCACGAAGGAGAATCTATTGTCATGCCAGCAGGCCATCCCCATGCGGTATATGGGCAGGAAGCGTTCAAGATGCTTTTAGTAGTTGTATTTTAATCAAACGCAAAATTGACAAAGGAAGGTGATTTTATGAAAGCAACAAAAGTAGATAAGGATCTCTGCATTGGCTGTGGGCTTTGCTGTGGATCTGCGACGAGGTTTTCCGTATGAACGAGCAGGGAAAGGCGGAAGCGTATCAACCAGCAAACGCTGAAAATCAAGGTGCTGTACAGGAGGCCATCGACTCGTGTCCTGTGTCTGCAATCGCCTGGGAAGATTAATTCAAACGCGTCTATATGCTTTTTTGATTGAGAAGAAACCACATTATTTCAAATTTTAATAGTTTTTAGGAGGCATATTATGGAACAAAAAATGTTTTGCTATCAGTGTCAGGAAACCGCCGGGTGCAAGGGCTGCACCATGTCCGGCGTATGCGGAAAGAAACCTGATGTAGCGGCCATGCAGGATCTGTTGGTCTATGTCACAAAAGGAATTTCGGCTATTACGACTGCATTGCGTCAGGAAGGTAAGCAGGTATCTGCCAAAATCAATCACTTGATTACTCTGAATCTGTTCACTACCATTACCAACGCAAATTTTGATAAAGAGAGCATTGAATCAAGAATCCGTGCTACACTGACCGAAAAGGAAGTTCTGCTAAAGCAAGTTACCAATCTGACTGTTCTGCCTGAAGCCGCAAAATGGAACGGATCTGAAAACTGGGAAGAAAAAGCCAGAACTGTCGGTGTTCTTTCTACCGAAAACGAGGATATTCGCTCTCTGCGCGAGTTAATCACCTACGGTTTGAAGGGACTTTCCGCTTACTCGAAGCACGCAAATGTGCTGTTGAAGGACAACGATGAAGTTGACACATTTCTTCAGAAAGCACTGGCTGCCACGCTGAATGACAACCTTAGTGTAGAAGATCTGATTGCTCTAACAATGGAAACAGGAAAATACGGAGTATCCGGTATGGCAATGCTGGATAAGGCTAACACAGACAGCTATGGAAACCCCGAAATTACAAAGGTAAATATCGGTGTCAGAAAGAACCCCGGCATTCTGGTATCCGGCCACGACCTGCGCGATTTGGAAATGCTGTTAGAACAGACACAGGGAACTGGAGTGGATGTGTATACGCATTCCGAGATGTTGCCAGCTCATTATTATCCCGCTTTCAAAAAATATCCTAACTTTGTTGGTAATTATGGGAATGCTTGGTGGAAACAAAAAGAAGAATTTGAATCCTTTAACGGTCCTATTCTAATGACAACCAACTGCATTGTTCCTCCTAAGGATAGTTACAAAAACAGGCTTTACACTACCGGCGCTGCGGGATATCCGGGATGTACACATATTCCGGGAGAAATTGGCGAACAAAAAAATTTTTCTGCGATTATTGAGCATGCAAAAAAATGTGTCGCTCCGAGTGAAATCGAAACCGGTGAAATCATCGGCGGATTTGCCCATGCACAGGTTCTGGCTTTGGCAGATAAAGTTGTAGAAGCTGTAAAAAGCGGTGCTATCAAAAAGTTTGTGGTTATGGCGGGCTGTGATGGTCGAGCAAAGAGCCGCGACTACTATACAGAATTTGCTAAGGCTCTGCCGAAGGACACTGTCATCCTTACTGCCGGTTGTGCAAAATATAAATATAACAAGTTGCCTTTAGGCGATATCAATGGCATCCCACGTGTTCTGGATGCAGGTCAATGCAATGATTCCTATTCCCTTGCTGTAATCGCCTTGAAACTCAAAGAGGTCTTTGGGCTTGACGATATTAACGATCTGCCAATTATCTATAATATCGCATGGTACGAGCAAAAAGCAGTTATCGTTCTTCTGGCTCTTTTATATCTTGGTGTGAAGAATATCCACCTTGGCCCTACACTTCCGGCATTTCTCAGCCCGAATGTTGCAAAGGTTTTGATCGAGAACTTCGGCATTGCAGGAATTGGCACTGTGGAAGAGGATATGGAGAAGTTTTTCGGTATTAACGCATAAAAAATACTCCGTCAAAAGAAATAGATCCAACAGGCATAAAGAAACCTCGGAAACCCTTATAAAATGGGCATCCGAGGTTTTCTGTCTGTTATTCGAATCTGACAACGCCTAATCATTTTGTTTTCAGACTTGCTTTCCACCATACACCTTTTCTTATTGATAAATCATCCCTTTATCCACAATCTCCCTCGCACACGCTTGTATATTGAAACGAACCCCATTCAAGTAGGGGACAAACTTATAGGATTTCAAGCAAAATATTATTCAGATAGTGTTTCTATGTCTGGCAAAGAAAATGAATTAAGTGATGCAGTTAAAGGAGCAGCAAGAGCTTATCCTGGTATTACAACACTTTATTTTTATATTAGTCAAGAATTTTCTCCAAGTTCCAAAAAAGATATTGTAAAACCGGCATATCAGACAAATATTGAAAATACTGCACAATTACTGGGGATTACAATTGAGTGGAGAGGTTTAAGTAATATCGAGGCTCAGCTTATGCAGGATAAAAGACTTACTATTTGTAGAAATGTTTTCTTTCAAGCAGATTCTGCAGTTCAGGAATGTTGTGAAAACCTTAAAAAGCATAAAGAAGATATTTTTAATCATATTGGGACACAAGTGTCGTATAATGATAAAACCATTATTCTGGAAAATAATGTGTTTAATATAAATTCTTTTTTGCAGTCTGAGAATCAGGCTTTAGTTGTAGATGGTGAGGCTGGTGCAGGAAAATCTGCACTCATTAAAAAGAGTATGGCTAGTATCGGTCAGGATACGGTTATTTTGGCATTTAGATGTACAGACATGGATGTTTCTGACGAGAGAAATTTTTTGATGACATATGGAACGCTCATAATAGATGAAGTACTAAAGGTGTACGAAGAGACTGAGAATCGTATTCTATATATTGATGCAGTTGAAAAATATTTTGTTTTAGAAAACCAGCAAACATTTGAGGATTTGCTTCAAATGTTTATTTCTGCTGGTTGGAAAATAATTCTTACCATTAGAACGGCCTATAAAGACTCATTTCATAATTTGTTGCTAAATGAAGTTTGTGTACAATCATATCATGTTAATCTTATTAGTAAGGATTTACTGTATGAACTGTCTATTACACATGGATTCGTATTGCCAAGTGATAAGAAATTGACAGATATACTTCGTGCACCATTTTATTTAAGGTTATATTTGACGCTTGATAATATTGAAGATGCAGAGTTAACGGCTTTGAATCAAGAAGCATTTGAACAAAAAATATGGGATGAAATTATTCGCAATAATAGGAAGCGTAAAAACAACTTGCCAACGAGAAGGGAAAATACGTTAGTATTCATAACGAAGGAAATATAATGGCATCACCAGCCACTACATTATCCATAATGGTGGGCTGGATCTGCATGGTCTCTTCGTTCCATTTTCCGCCGAATACCACTTTCTTCTGGTCGATCAAACCACATACTCTGTCGAAATGCTTCTGGTTGATTATTTTTACATAATCGCCATTTTCCGTCGCATTTTCGCCGTACATCTTCACGATCCATTTTTTCAGATAGCCCAAAAATTCATCCTTTACGCTGCGCTCTACCAGAATATAGTCCGGAGCAACGCAGGTCTGCCCACAGTTCAGCAGTTTACCAAATGCAATACGCTTCGCCGTCAGATTCAGCTTTGCGGATTTTTCTACAACACAAGGGCTTTTGCCGCCCAATTCTAGGGTCACAGGGGTCAAATGCTTTGCTGCCTTTGCCATCACTTCTTTGCCCACGGTCACACTGCCGGTAAAGAAGATATAATCAAATCTCTGATCCAGCAATGCCTGATTTTCCACTCTGCCTCCTTCTACCGCCAATACATATTCTTCAGGGAAACATTCTCTGAGGATTTTGCAGATGACAGCAGAGGTTGCAGGGGCATACGCAGAAGGCTTTACCACACAGCAGTTCCCTGCCGCAATCGCGCCGATCAGGGGTTCTATGGTCAGCATAAAAGGATAATTCCAGGGAGACATGATGAGTACCACTCCATAAGGCTCTCTAATGGTAAAGCTGTCACTGGAAAACTGTGCAATAGGGCTCAGCACATTTCTTTTTCTTGCCCAGCCATCTATATGCTTTAGCATATAGGACAACTCCGCCAGTGTCATGCCAATCTCACACATATAAGCTTCCGTTTTAGATTTATTCAAATCCTTCCGCAGGGCTTCATAAATTTCTTCCTCATGGGCACGAATGGTACGGCCCAAACGTTTAAGTGCTTCTTTACGGAAGGACAATGTAATGGGTTTTCCCCCTCGAAAGAACTCCCTCTGCTTCTGAATCTTTTCCTGCATCTGCTTTTCCCTCCTTTTTCTCTATAATTTTTTCATACATGATCTCCAACTCCCCAGCATCCATCAAAACAGGCACGGGATAGAGGGGATTGCCCTCGGCTGCCACGTGTTTTGCCATGGCAGGGATATCTTCTTTTCTGATTTCCTGAATCGGTTCTGGGATCTTCATATATTGATTCATATCCTTTATCCACTGGATAAAAGCCGCTGCCACTCTGCGGTCGTTGGTATGTTTTGGTACCATACCGATGCATCTTGCCAATTTTGCCAGCTTTCCATAACAGGCAGGGCCATATTCCTCTAGGAAATAAGGCAGGATGACCGCATTTGCAAGCCCATGGGGCACGCCATACTTGGCCCCCCAGAGAATGGGCAATGGCATGGACATAGCCAAATAGGAACGGGAAAAAGCAATGCCAGCACAATAGGCAGCCTGCAGCATATTTTCTCTTGCTTTCACATTCTGTCCATCATCATAAGCCGTTTTCAGGTTTTTATAAATCAATCTGGTGGCCTGTTCTGCCATAAATCGCGTCTCTTTTGTGGTGCTTCTACCGATATACGTCTCCACCGCATGGGTCAGTGCATCCATGCCCGTTGTGGCTGTGATATTTTTGGGCAGACCTAGGGTCACGTGGTAATCCAATACCGCATATCTGGGAATCAAAGAAAAATCGTTGATGGGATATTTATGCTTTGCGCCGCTGTCTGTGATGACTGCCGCCAACGTTGTCTCGCTGCCTGTACCGGCTGTAGTGAGTACAGCGATGAGCAGAGGTAATTTCTTGCAGATGCGCAGCAATCCCTTCATTTTATGGATAGGCTTGTTGGGCTTTACGATACAAGCCCCTGTCACCTTGGCACAGTCCATGGCAGAGCCGCCGCCAAAGGCAATGATCGCCTTTGTGCCGCTTTCCAGATACAGTGTCCTGGCTTCTTCAATATTAGTAATGGTAGGGTTCGCCACCACCTTGTCATAAACCGCACAGCGAATGCCCTGCAATATATCTTTTGTAATGAATCCATTTTATTCTCCTTCTTCGTCTTCTTTTTTCCTCTCTAATTTTTCATCATACCCCCATATCATTTCAGCGTCAACCCAAAACGAAAATGCTCCGCAGGAAATCTCTTTCCTACGGAGCATTCTTTACATTATATTACAAACAGAGCCACCATTCCTAGCACAACAGATGCCGCTACCAACACCTTTGCTGTCAGAAAAGATCTTTCGCTTTTGCCACAAATCTGTACCAGCAGTGCAATCACAGCAAGTGCACCAAACGCCCAGGCGATCAACTGCTCCTTAATATAATTGGTGGGATAGCTATTCGCCGTCATCCATGCGATGACCATGCCCCATACCGCCATAAAGTAAAACACAGCCTTCTGCCCTTTTTCTCCTTTCAAAAGGAACAAAAGCACCAACCCCATCACACTAATGATACTCATTACCATAAATAAAACTAACAATAAACCTAATGCCATAATACATTCCTCACTTTCTTTTTCTTTTCTGAGATCATCATAGCATAGCAGTCTAAAGAAATTTGCCAAGCAATTCTAAAGAATTCTAAAGATGTGACCCATCAACCTCAGAAAGCGTGATCTGGATAGAAAAAATTCCTTGCTCTATGGAAACTTTCACCATCCCGCCATACAAAGCGGCGATCCGCCGGATACTTTCCAAGCCGATTTGATTGCTCTCCACCGGAACCGTGCCCGTTTTGATTCCATTCCTTTGGCAGACCCGAAGGCGTTTATCCACAGCATCGATCCGCAATTCCACAGGCTGCTCCCGATCCGCATATTTTTCCACATTAGAAGCAAGATTATCAAAGATCCGCCGCAGCTCCTGAATATCGAAAGATCCATAGAATGCGGGACAATTTTTTGTATCTACGATACAGGGAAACGTATTCTCCAGAATTTCTTCCCATTCTCCCGCAAGCTGCTCCATCAGCAGCTTGCCATCCTCAATGGTTTCTAAATCTCTGCTGCCGCTATCCAATAATCTGTCAGTCAGTGCCTTGATCTGCTGGCCTTTTCGTTGCACCAGGGCAATGTATTCCTGCACTTCCTCCTGCTCCAATGTCTCTTTCCGCCCCAAATAATCAGAATAAGATAACATCGCCGTCAGAGGGGTACGGATATCGTGGGAAAGATCACGGATCAACTGTTCCTTTTCCGCCTGCAACTCTGTTTCCAGCTGCCGCAGCCGCCGTTCCGTTTCCGAAAGGAAATTGATGCTTTCTGCCAGTTCCTTCAATTCATTGTCCCCCTCAATGGGCATGGTAAAATCCATCCGATGGGTACGCAGGGCTTCCACCCCCTGAATGATCTCCCTCAGATAAGCCATTTTCTGCCCCAAAAGAAACAAAAACAGGGCAAGAAATAAAAGCACCGCCGACAATAGGCTGAGGCTGCGGATCCCCCCCTGCAACGTCAGCAGCTGTCCTTCTGTCAGCAAAATATCATTTTCAAGGAGATAAGTCGAAGCAATGGCATTTGCCGTCAAATATAAAAAGCCAAAGAAGAATAAAGCAATTGCCGCCGTGATACATAAAAGCCCCATAATCTCTCTGGACAATTTGGGGGTATTTCTTCTTTTTTCACTGATCAACATAATACCCCCGTCCCCAAGCAGTTTTGATATATCTTGGATTTCTGGAATCATCCTCCAGTTTCTTTCTGATATTTTTGATATGCACCATGATAGCACTATCCCCCACCGCATCTTCTTCCCAAATGCTTTGGTAAATGTTTTCCAGAGAATAGATCTTCTTTTTATGGGTGACCAATAATTCCAGTATTTTAAATTCTGTATACGTTAAGACAATGACCTCTCCTTGTCGCAGCACGGATTGGCATTCCAAGTCCAAAATTAGATCCCCAAAAGGGATATGGCTCTTCTTTTCCTCCTGCGCTGGTGCCGTCCCACGGGCACTCCTGCGTAAAATCGCTTTCACCCGCATCAAAAGCTCCATATTGGAAAAGGGCTTGACAATATAATCATCTGCCCCCGCAGAAAAGCCCATAACCTTGTCCGATTCCCCGGAATAGGCTGTCAGAAAAATAATAGGAGCATTAAATTGTTTTCGGATTTCTGATCCTGCCATAAAACCGGATAGTTCCGGCATATTCACATCCAAAAGGTAAAGATCTACCTCCGCCGAAGCCAACACTAATGCTTCCTTTCCATTTTCCGCTGTACAAACTGCATAGCCTTCCCCCGTCAGCAGCAGCCGCAAAATATCCCGGATTTCCTTCTCGTCATCTGCAATCAAAATGCAGATCTTTCCATTCTTCATTTCTGCACCCCTTTCTGATTTTTCTATATTATACAAAATCTCACTTCCGTTTTCCAGCAAAAAGAACCGATTATCTCTTGGGTAGGTCAGATTAGCTCTTGGAGAACTAAGATTAACGTTTAGGTAACCGAAAACAGCGGAAAAATCAGGGTTTATCCGAAGATTTGTTGCAGATGCGTTACAAATCACAAACGTCTTAGCACGATTGAGGACATCTCTCTCACTTCCGGGTGCCACTTGGCATCCGGAAATTTTATTCAAACTGTATCTTGCTTGTTAATTTTCCTATGCTATCAAACATATTTGTTATCTCCTTGGGTGTTTCTGTTTCTAAGCTATCAACGGAACAACAGTCCCAGATAGTAGCCAAATGGCAGATGTAGCCAATTTGTACCCAATAAAAAGAAAAATCTCTGGAAAACCTTATAAATCAAGGCTTTCCAGAGATATAGCAACTATTCTTACTCATTCATTGTCAACAAAAGCGGAAAACATAGTTAAAGAATGTGCTGGAATTACTGCGGTTTGTCATGCCAATAGTAATGATACAAAAATATTGAATTCAATAGGTGAAACTATTTTGTCAGGAATAAATTTGTGGGATTTGCATGAAATGATAAAGGAGGTATTTTGATGGGAAATTTGTTAGTGTTTTCGGAAAATGATATGTTAGGACATGTAACACATGTTGATACAGAGCAGATTATTATTGAAATTGAAAATAGTAATCTGATGAACAAGATTTGTGTAGGAAATCTCGTGGCGATAGAAACATCAAAGCAACATGAAAATTTAATTGCACTCATTGACAAAGTGACTCGAAAGTATATGGAGACTTATATGGACGAAGATAATGAAATTGATGAGATGATGGCATCGTCCACTGATTACATTAAAGTAAGTGTAATAGGTACATATTATTCTGTATACGGTTCTGTACATGATTTGTTTAAAAGAGGTGTTGAAACTTTTCCGCAAATTGAAAGTAAATGTTATGAGATTATAGGTCAGAACCTTCAAAATTTTATGAATATTTTGGGGAAAGATATTGATACAGATAAACGATTGAAAATTGGTTCTTTTATGATGGATACAAGTGCAGAAGCAGTACTTGATGGCAACAAGTTTTTTCAGCGACATGCAGCTGTTTTGGGAAGTACAGGATCGGGAAAAAGTTGGTGTGTGGCAAATATATTAGAAAAAGCAAGTAAATTGAAATATACTAATATTATTGTGTTTGATATGCATGGAGAATATAAAAGTTTAACGGAGGGGACAGATGCAATTGCACAATCTTTTAAGATTGCAGGTCCTGGGGATTTGGAAACGTCGAACGACGATGCTTTGTTCTTGCCATATTGGTTACTTAACCGAGAAGAACTCTTATCAATGATTTTAGATAGAAGTGATTCAAATGCTCCGAATCAGGCATCTCGATTTACGTTGCACATTCGCAGTTTAAAAGAAGCAACGTTGACTAGAGAAGGAAAGACAGATACATTGAAAACATTTACTGTTGATTCGCCGATTCCATTTTTAATGACAGATTTATTAGAGTTGTTAAAAGATGATGATACTAGAAAAGGTATGGGGAAAAATGGTCCGATTAAAGGAGAATGGGAAGGTAAATTAACACGATTCATTTCTAGATTGGAAACTAAGATTGCAGATAAAACTTATGGATTTATGTTTCAACCAACGGATGAGATTCAAATGTATAATTGGTTGGCAAATTTGGCTTGTCGCTTGTTAGGCTATCAGAGTGGTCAAAAAGGGATTAAGATAATTGATTTCTCAGAAGTTCCATCTGATGTTCTACCTGTTGTAACAGGAACGTTGGCGAGATTATTATATGATATTCAGTTTTGGATGAATGAACAAAAACGAACACCGTTTACACTTGTTTGTGACGAAGCACATTTGTATTTACCTATAAAGGAGGATGCTGATGCGGTTCAAAAGCAAGCATTATATAATTTTGAGCGAATAGCAAAGGAAGGAAGAAAGTATGGGGTATCGATTTTGGCAGTTAGCCAACGACCAGCAGATGTTAGTAAAACTATATTAAGTCAATGCAATAATTTTGTGGTTTTGAGATTGACTAATGAAAGAGATAAAGGTGTAATTAAAAATCTGCTACCAGATTCATTGAAAAGTACAATAGAATTCTTGCCTTTGCTTGATGTGGGAGAAGCATTAGTGGTAGGAGATGCTATATTATTACCTAGTAACTATAAATGAGCAAATTTGAAAAATTGCACAAAACTACACTGCGAATTTCATA
>ENA-OQHZ01000834-OQHZ01000834.1-human-gut-metagenome-genome-assembly--contig:-NODE-834-length-13182-cov-9.320336_pt1 | contig 13182 bp, 8 predicted proteins | sample MGYA00242642_ERZ504734 | MGnify/ENA primary metagenome ERZ504734 (study PRJEB26092, sample SAMD00036210) | human gut metagenome | host: Homo sapiens | study: EMG produced TPA metagenomics assembly of...
GATGGGCGGGGATAGCCCGATTATTTTCCGGTTCGACGAACAGCCGATCGTGTCAAATTTGGTCTAACAGAGCCAAATCAATTGCTTGATTACGCAGGTTGAACATTTTGAAATAGGGAATGCCCTCGTCGACAAAGGCATCTTTACTCGGTGTCTTGCCAGCCTCAACCCTTGCGACCATCCTCATTCGCGTCCATGCCCAACCTGACGGGAGCTTGCGAATAGCTCGCTCGATGGGAGTCGACTCACCCTTGCCGTCTGCTCGCTTCTCATAGGGCAGCCCATCGGAACCGAAATAGATCACGGTATCGTTTTTAACATCCTTAGGCTTGAGCTCGCCGCGCTCGACCATGGCGAGCTTCTCCTCGTGGATGCGCGACAGCAACTCGCTTGCGGACTCGTCGTTCGGATCTTGCGGAACAAGCTTGCCGCGGATGGCAAGGTCCAACAGCTTTTGACGTAGTTTCCTAGTGTCCATTAGTCCTCGATGTCCCTCAGAAGCGCCTCGAGCTGCTCCACGGCGTCGGCAATCGCATCGCTCTTCTCGTGAATGCTTGAGAGCAAATCAGAAAGCGAGATCTCCGAGATGTCCTCACCGGTTTTGATCCAGGTGATATCGAGACTCAGCTTGTCGCGGCTCATAATCTCGTCGATAGTGAAGCGACGCCAACGTCCATCGGGGTTGTTGTCCTCGTTGTAGGTCTCATCGCGCTCATCGATATGGCCGGGCCTGTAGCATTCAAGGAAGTCGGCAAGGTCCGCCTCGGTCATTGGGTGTTGCTTCAACGTGTGGTGAACGTTCGTACGATAGTCGTAAATCCACACCTCTCGGGTCTGCACGCTCTCGCTGCCGGGACGGTTCTCGAAGAATATAACGTTAGCCTTTACGCCTGGCTTGTAGAAGATACCAGTCGGCAAGCGCAGGATAGTGTGCAGGTTCGTGGTCTCCAGCAACTTACGGCGCACCGTCTCACCGGCACCGCCCTCGAACAGTACGTTGTCAGGTACGACAACGGCAGCGGTGCCGCCAGTTTTCAAGATGGTATGAATGTGCTGAACAAAGTTCAGTTGCTTGTTCGAGCTCGTTGCCCAGAAGTCCTGGCGAGAGTACGAGAGCTCTTCGTCGACAAGCTCACCGTCCTCGCCGGCAGCAGCTTTAAGTGTCGCCTTTTTACCAAAAGGCGGGTTGGTGAGCACGTAGTCGAAACGCGTACCAGGGTCGGAGAGAAGCGCATCATTTCTTGTGATAGGCGGCACATCGTTAAAGTCACCGATGTTGTGCAGGAAAAGATTCATGAGGCAAAGCCGGCGCGTGGCGGGAACGATCTCCCAGCCGTGGAATGCCTCGTTCTTCAAGAACTTCTTTTGGTCGGCGTCGAGCTGATAGGCCTCCTCTATGTAGCTTTTTGCGGCCAGCAGGAAGCCGCCCGAACCGCAGCACGGATCACAGACGGTCTTCTCAGGCTTAGGCTGCGCACACTTGACGATGGTGTCGATGAGCGGCCTAGGCGTAAAGTACTGCCCGGCACCAGATTTGGTGTCCTCGGCTATTCGCTGAAGCAGCCCCTCGTAGATGTCGCCCTTGACGTCCTGCGACATAGCCGTCCACGTTTCTGCGCCGATCATCTGAATAACTCGCGCCAAGATCGCCGGAGAGCTCATCTTGTTTTGGGCCCCAGTAAAAATCTCCTGCAGCATGCCGCCCTGGGCGCCTAGCTTGTCGAGCATCTTCTTATAGGTGTCGAACAGCTCTGCGCCGCTCTTGTCCGCAAGACACTCCCAACGACAGTCCTCCGGAAGACCGGTCGGCCTATTGTAGGGGGGCTTGCTGTACTCGTCTGCCATCTTGAGGAAGAGCAGATATGTGAGTTGTTCGAGATAATCGCTGTTGGAAACGCCATCGTTATAGAGGACGGTCGCCATGTTCCAAATCTTCTGGTTAATGGTGGATGCGCTCATGCGCTGCCTTTCTAACTCATAGGTGTTATGCGACAAGCGCGTAGTTCATGTCGTCGAGAACGCCTTGGTACTTATCGCCGAACAGGATGTAGAAACGCCCGAGGCCGCCCTTCTCCCCGAAAGGCGACAGGTCGAGGTCGTCAGAGCTCACGCTTCCCGAAGTTGAGATATGGTCGCGAATCATACGCAGCCAATCCATCTGCTCTTCGGTAAACTGGCCGTGGCCTGCGTTCTTGGAGAAGACCCAACTCTTGAAACGCTCCGCCACGCCCGCCTCGAAGGGCCGCAGGATCTTTTCCTGTCCGAGTTCGAATCGAATGACGGAAATGATGTCCATAATCTTGCCCACAGCGCTTCGCGCCGTAGCGACGGGTGCCCCCGCAACCTCGTATGCATGCCAGACCGTGTCGCAAGAAAGCCCATAGGGGGACGTTTTCAACGCATCGTGAACAGCCTTGACCATACGCAGCGTGATGGGGCGCTGTTTGTAGGTTTGACCGTAGATGATTTGCAACGCGTCCAGCTCATCCTTGTTGTCGGCAAGGAACTGTCTGAATGTTTGGATGACCTCTTTGGCGTGGGCCTCGCGGTCGGTGTCCCAACCGGATGAAATGACAGCATCCAGGTTCTCATTATCTATAACCTGGTCGTGTGCCTTGCGCACGTTTTCGAGATAGTTTCTCAACTCGGCAGAGAACATCGGCTCTATCGCCTTTTCGACAAGCCGAGACTGGGCTTCTGCCAGCCTGGCTCGCTCTTCTTCGGTTGCTTCTTGAACATCATCGCTAAGGATAAACCCAGCTTCCTTTGCGATCTTGTCCTCGTCGAAAGCATCAAGCATATCTCTGGCGATATCGTTCACAGAGGCCCCGCCAGCGAGCTCGGCGGCCTTCTTTCGCTCGCCATTGTCCATGACGGCAGCGAGTCGAAGAAGCCGGCCGGCGAGTGAGGTGACGGTATCGTCATCGCGCGCGCCCATGGCGACGCTCATCATGAGCTCTTTCAAGCTTACTGAGGGCTTCCGCTCAAGCTGCCTTGTTTCAGTCTTAAGACTCTTCGTGACGCCAACGCAATCGACAACCACGTAGCGGCACTTGTTCGTTGTCGCTGACGGCGAAACGCGAGCCAGGTCATCATGGCCGAGCGTACGACGCCCGCGGCCAAGCATCTGCTCGAAGTAGTTTTTAGAACGAACATCTCGCATGAAGACAAGACACTCGAGAGCTTTGACATCGGTACCAGTAGCGATCATGTCAACGGTCACGGCTATGCGTGGATAGAATTCGTTGCGGAATGCCGCAAGTACAGACTTGGGGTCCTCTTCAGCGTTATAGGTTATCTTCTTACAGAACTCGTTCCCGCGCCCGAATTCTTCGCGCACAATGTTGATGATGTCGTCCGCATGACTGTCTGTTTTGGCAAAGATGAGAGTCTTGGGTATTTCCTTGCGGCCAGGAAACATAACCGTTGTGACCTTGTCGCGGAACTCGCGGATGATGGTGCGTATCTGGGACGGGTTGACAACATCGCGGTCCAGTTTACCCTTGTCGTATTCCAAATCCTCGTCGTTCTGCTCCCATCGCTTCTCACGGGAAAGGCGATCCCTCTTTTCAACTAGACGCTCGGTAATCGTCGCGCCGTTCTTGCTCACATCAGTTTCGATGATGTAGATATCGCCGCCGACATTGACGCCGTCAATGACTGCCTCCTCATGGGTGTATTCACTCACGACGTTCTGATTGAAAAAAGAATAGGTTCGCTTGTCAGGCGTAGCAGTAAGCCCGATGAGAAAGGCATCGAAGTAATCGAGGACCTGCTGCCAGACGTTATAGATAGAACGGTGGCACTCATCGATGATGATGAAATCGAAGTATTCAGGCGGGTAAGCCGAGTTGTACTCAACATCGCGTGGCCCGCCGACGAAGCGACCCTCACTAGGGGAAGATTCCTCGTCCGCCTCATCAAGTTCCTTGCCCTTGAGAATGGAGTACATGCGCTGAATAGTACTGATGCATACGTTGGAGCCATTGGGGATCTGCGAAGAGGTCAAACGGCAGACGTTGTAAAGCTCAGGAAACAACCTCGCATCGTCGGTAGGCCTGTATTTGCGGAACTCCTCCTCGGCCTGTTCCCCCAGGTTCTTTGTGTCAACAAGGAATAGAATGCGCTTTGCCTTGGCAAATTTGAGCAGACGATAAACGTTGGTAATAGCGGTATATGTCTTGCCAGCACCAGTGGCCATTTGGATTAACGCGCGCGGGCGATTCTCCTCAAACGTCTTTTCGAGTTTTAAAATTGCATTTACTTGGCACTTGCGATAGCCGGCGGTCTCGAAGTCGGGAAAAGACTTAAGTCTATTCCGAAGAGTGCCAGAATCCTTCAGCCAACTACGTAGCTGTTCCGGTCTATGAAAAGAGAAGATCTCGCGAGAGCGGTAGTCTTTATCGTGGTAGTCGCAAAACCGGACCAGGACGTCGGTCGCCTCGTAGACAAAGCGAATGTCAATATTTGTAGTGGCATATTTGAATTCACTCTCAGCGTATTGCTTTGACTGCTCGGCTACCGCTGTTAGCTTCTCGCCCTTGTTGTGTTCCTTGGCTTCAATTAACCCGCAGGGGGTGCCATCAACAAAGATAAGGTAATCACATGGTCCAGAAGTCGTTTGCCACTCACGGACAACGACACCGCAGGCCGCTGCGGGATTGAACTCTTTAACGTCCTGAAGGACATATCCAGAAGCCCTCAACTTTTCATCGATAACAAGACGCGCTTTTTCCTCGGGACTCACCCAACCGCCAGCCTTTCTCGATGCCGCAAACTAATATGCCAGCGTCCTAGAACATACATAAAAACATTTTATCAGGCAGTAGACAGCAGCGTCTATCTCTGAGCAAAAGCAGCGAGCGCTCTGGAGGAACGGTCGTTGAAGCGTGGTGGGCCCCGGACCCATCGGCGACGCAGCACATGTCCTAGAAAGTCAGAGAGAAACGCTCTATGTTTAGAAGCAAACGGATGGTCTTTCCAAAAGAAACACGAGAAGCGCATCAATTGAATTAAGGGAAGTTGAAATACGATAGACAGCAGTGAATTTATCAATGGCCTTCAGTCACCCAAGTCCACCAGCCACTCTTAGCAAATTGCCTAACCCCTTCGCCTTCGGCTTCAGCAGCAGATCGCTTAGCTCGGGGCACTTGCTGGAAAGGCGCGTCTGGGCGCACTCGTCCATCCCCCATCGTTGACGGATCTCCTGCGCGCGCGGGCTCACGTGATAGCCCCGTCAATCGCCTGTTTAAGCAGCCTGGCGGTCACGTGCATATCAGCAAGGGCACCGTGAGCATGGTCCGTCGACTCATCAAAATCGATACCGAGTCCCGGTGACGCACCACCCAGCGAGACTAACCCATAGCCGCCCACCTCCATAATCGAGATGTATAACGCCTGCAGGTCGGTCCAGTCCGCAGGAAATGCGGCGAGGCCTATGCGCTTCGACCGTCAATCGGCCTCGTGCTACCGCTAATCCGTCCCGTCCCGGCAGCTCACACAACGGTGAGATAATTCCCGCGACTATTAACGTAAGCAAGGAGCACGCTATGGCAGACAACGAGATCAAACCCTCGACGGACGGCGACCGAGAGGAACTCGTGGCAAAACAGCTCGCATCTACCAAAATCCACCTCGCGCTCACTCAGGAGCGGGCGGACGTCTCCGACGGCATCAAGCTCCCGCTCGAACGAGTCCCCCAGCTCGGCATAGCGCTCGCCTCACTCCCTTCGACATTCCGCACCGTCACCAATACGGTGAGCGTGCCTATGCTGCTCCAGCCAACCGACAAGTTTGGCAATCCGCTTGACCCGTCGATACTCCAATCGTTCAAGGACGGCAGCGGCCTCATGGGGTCCTACCGCGACGCAGCCAATGGCTTTGGGCAGGCTCGCTTCCACGTTGTCGAGGGTGACATCGCCACAAGTGTCACGCAAGTGCCCTACGACCCGACGTCGCTGTTCATGGCAGCCGCAATCGCGCAGATAAACCAAAAGCTCGACTCCATCCAGGAGTCCGTCGACGAAATGTTCGAGTATATGCGCCAGCGTGACAAGGCCAACATGCGCGGCAACCTCAAGACACTTGTAGACATCCTCAACGGCTACGACCTCAACTACGACAAAGCCGTTTACATGGCCAATGCCCATATGAAGGTACTCGACATCAAACAGGCCTCCGTGCAGGACATGGAACATTTCCGTTCGCAAGCACAAACGGACCTGAAAAAGAAAGGGTTCATCGAGGTGCGAGACGACGTGAAAAGGCGCCTCGACAAGGTTCTCGACTATCTCAAGGACTACCAGCTCGCTACCTATATCCACGCGTTCTCGCTGTTCCTCGAGCCCATGCTCACCCAGAACTTCAAACCTGCAAAGCTCGCAGACGCTGCCGCAAAAATCGAGGCGGACTCGCTTGCGTACCGCGAACTCTACACCGAATGTTACGACGCACTCGAGGCGAGCACTGCCGACACTATCGATGTGACGCTTCTGGGCGGCATCGCCTCCGCAGGCAAGATGCTCGGTCGCGCCATCGCGGCGACGCCCATCGGCGAGCTCACGCCCATAGACGAGGCGCTTGAGGGTGCAGGAGAGGACATCGGCAGGTTCAACGACGAGCAATCCGAGAAACTCATTGAGAAGCTCCACCAGGCAAAGACGCCCGACGTCGCACCGTTCAGGCAGAGTGTGATGGAGATCGACATCCTCTACAACCGTCCCACGCAGATTGCCGTGGACGCCGAGAACGTCTACATCTTACCTGCCAAGCAGCAGGAAGAGTAGCGATACGCGACAGGCACGCGCCATGCAGACAGCTAACGCCCCCTACCTCCCCTCCGCCTTCAGCTTCAGCAGCAGGTCTCCCAGCTCGGGGCACTTGCTGGAAAGACGCGTCTGGGCTCGCTCGCCCATCCCCCACCGCTGGCGGACTTCCTGGGCGTGCGGACTCACGTGATAGTCCCCCTCCATCATCTGCTTGAGCAGCTTGGCGGTCACGCGCGCATCGGCAAGGGCGCTGTGGGCGTGGCCCGTCGACTCGTCAAACTCGATGCCAAACCACGTTGCCGCGTCACCCAGCGAGACGCACCCGTGGCTGCCCACGTCCATGATCGAGGTGTAAAACGCCTGCAGGTCGGCCCAGTCCGTAGGAAATGCGGAAAGATTGATGTGCTTTGCCTGGCACTCGGTCAAAAGCTGTCGACGGTCCGCCCCGCTCCAGCAAACCACCTGGGCGGAGTAGCGACCGACCCAATCGCTGAGCCTTTTAATCACCACATAGAGCGGATCGGCCATCGCGGTGTCCACGGCCGATATCCCTGTGAGCTCGCGGACGGGGAACGCAACGCCCTCGCTAAATTCCGTCTGCACAAACTGCGAGAACTCGCCCATAACGTTGCCGTGGTAATCGAGCTTGACGGCGCCGACCTCGATAATCTCATTGCGCAGCCCACGGCGCTGGCGCTGCTTTGGCACCGGCGCAAACTCAAAGTCCAGCACAATCTGGCGCGCAAAGTTCGTCGTATCGATAGCCGAGATACACGGCGTCTTTTCAGCTGACACGGTTAGGGCCTTTCTCCGTTGCTTGTCGCTCGTTTCTCAAACGGTCACATCACAGTAAGCGTAGCCGCCCGTGCGGACATAAAGTTGCGCGGCGGCGCCGTTGCGGGTCCTGGGACGCATGTTCCATTTGATGCCCCTACCGGAAAACGAATCCCACTCTGAGCGTCGAATCTGGGATGCAGTTTCCGCATGCTGCCCCGTTGGGAAAGTTCATCCCGTTCCGAGGCTGGATTCCGGGACACAGTTTCCGCTTCAAACAAAAGGCCCCGGCTCGCGATGGAGTTGGGGCCAAAGGCCCAGCATATGCATTTGATGTTGAGCGCGAACAACCCGTCGGCAATGACTGTCCGCACCCCACCCTACCCGCGGTGACGGGCGCGACTGTACGGCGTATCCACCATGGGCAGATCCGGACGCAGCTTGCCGTCAAACGCGCGATAGGCGTTCTGCACGGCGGGCGCTGTGGGGATCGTGGCGATCTCGCCGATGCCCTTGCCGCCGTATGCCACGGGCAGCAGCTCGTCCTTCTCCACGTAAATGGCGTGGATATCCGGAATCTCGGGCGCACGGAACAGCCCGAGCGTACCGTACCTTGCCTGGGGTACGCAGTCCTTGAGCGGCCAGTCCTCGGTAAGCGCATAGCCCATACCCATGAGCACGCCGCCTTCGATCTGACCCTGAATGGAGATGGGGTTGACCACCTTGCCGGAATCGTGCGCGGCATAGACCTCGCTCACGCGGCCATCGTTATCCAGAATGACCACATGCGTGGCAAAACCGTAGCAAATGTGGCTCTTGGGGTTGGGAACATCCGCACCCAGCTTGTCGGTCGGCTCCAGGTACACGTAGCCAAACTCGCATCCCTCGAGTGCCTTGATGGCAGCCGCAGGATCCTGAGGATGCATACCCTGGCCGGCGACGAGTTCCTGTGTGCGCAGCTGGTAGGCGCGACCGTCGTCGTATTCGATCTTGACGCCGTCACCATGCGCGCTCACCGGGGCGGTGGGCGCAGGCTTACCGGCCTCGATGCCAAGCATGGCATCGAGCAGCAGGAAGGCGGCACCACGCACGGCCTCGCCGGTCACGACCGTCTGACGCGAGCCAGACGTAGTACCCGAGTCGGGTGCGTTCTCGGTAGAGCACTCGCCATTGGCAATGCAGCGAAGCGGCAGGCCGCAGGCCTCGGCAACGTCCTGCAAAAAGACGGTGTTGCAGCCCTGGCCGATGTCGGACGTGGCGGCATAGACCACGGCACGGCCATCCTCGATGCGAATCTTGCAGCGGCCGGCATCGGGCAGGCCCACACCCACGCCGGCATTCTTCATGGCGCAGGCAATGCCGGCGTGGCCGGGATGCGCATAGTAGGCATCCTTGACCTCGAGCAGCGTCTCCTTCAGCGCCGTGGAGCAGTCGGCAATCTGGCCGTTGGGCAAAACCTCGCCCGGCTCGATGGCATTGCGGTAGCGAATCTCCCACGGATCCAGGCCCACCTTCTGTGCCAACAAGTCGATCAGACTCTCGAGCGCAAACTCGGACTGGCAAACGCCAAAGCCACGGTACGCGCCGGCGGGCGGGTTGTTGGTGTAGTAGCCAAAACCGCGGATGTCGGTGTTCTGGTACTTGTAGGGACCGACGGCGTGCGTGCAGGCGCGCTCGAGCACCGGGCCGCACAGCGACGCGTAGGCGCCGGTGTCAAAGTTGATCTCGCAGTCCAGGCCGGTAAAGTTGCCCTCGGCGTCGCAGCCCAGCGTAAAGGTGCCGTCCATGGCATGGCGCTTGGGATGGAACGCGAGCGACTCGGCGCGCGTGAGCTTACACTTCACAGGACGCTGGAGCTTATAGGCAGCAAGCGCGGCCAGGTGCTGGACGGAAACGTCCTCCTTGCCTCCAAAGCCGCCGCCCACGAGCATGGTCTCAACGACCACACGCTCGGGTTCGCTATCCCAGCCAAACATGTGGGCGCACTCTTTGCGCGTGTCGTAGGCACCCTGGTCGGTCGACCGCACCTTGACGCCGTTCTTGTACGGGAAGGCGACGGCGCACTCGGGCTCCAAGAAGGCATGCTCGGTAAAGGGCGTGGTAAAGCGTTGCGTCACGGTAAATGCGCTCTCCGCCAGCGCCTTGGCGGCGTCGCCGCGCGTCACATGGCGACTCTGGCACACGTTGTCCTTGAGCTCAACCGTGTTGCCAAAGGCAAAGAAGCTGTCGTGCAGGCGTGGGGCATCGGCAGCCCTGGCCTCGACAATGTTACGCACGGGCTCCAGCGGCTCGTAATCGATCTTAACGAGCTTCTTGGCCTTCTCGAGCGTCGCCTCGTCCTCGGCGACCACCAGCACGATGGCGTCACCCACGCAGCGGGTGATATCGCCCTGGGCAATCATGACGTCCCAGTCCTGGATAAGGTGGCCGACCTGGTTGACCGGCACGTCCTCGGCGCGCAGGATGCCCACCACGCCGGGCAGGGCCTCGGCTTTAGAGGTGTCGATGGAGAGCACACGGGCGCGCGGATACTTGGAGCGCACGGCGCTGGCGTAGGTCAGACCCGGCTGATCGAGCTCGTCGATGTCGTCGGGATACTTGCCCTCGCCGAGCACCTTCTTGCGCACGTCGATACGGAAGGCGCGCTTGCCCACACCGTAGTCATCGCCGCGCTCCAGATCCTCGTCGATCTGCTTTTCGCCGCGAAGCACCGCAGCGGCCAGCGAGATGCCTTCGATAATCTTTTTGTAGCCAGTGCAGCGGCAGACGTTGCCGCGGATGGCGTACTTGATCTGCTCCTCGGTGGGTTCGGGATCCTCGGCGATCAGCGCTGCACCTGCCATGACCATGCCGGGGATGCAAAAACCGCACTGCACGGCGCCCACGGCGCCAAAGGCGTACACAAATGCCTCGCGCACGTCCTCGGGCAGGCCCTCGACGGTCACGATGTTGCGACCGGCGGCAAGAGCGGTGGTCAGCACGCACGCCTTGACGGCGGCGCCATCCACATGGATGGTGCAGGTGCCGCAGGCGCCCTCGGAGCAGCCATCCTTGGCGGAGTGAATGTGTAAGTCGTCGCGCAGATAGCGCAGCAACGGTTTGTTTTGGGTCGTCGTGCGCTCGACGCCGTTAACGGTAAAAGTGAATTCCTGTGCCATGGTGATTCCCTTCTACACGCCGGCGGCGATGCCGGTGCGGTCGTGGATGGCGCCATGCGGGCAGACGACGGCGCACATGCCGCACGACAGGCAGTCCGTACCGTCGATATGGGCGCAGTTGTCCTCGATGCGGATAGCGCAGGCAGGGCACTTTTTGGCGCACATGCCGCAACCGATGCAGCTCGTGTCGCAGATCTTGCGGGCAATGGCGCCCTTATCGGTGTTGTTGCAGCACACCAGAATGTTCTGGTAGCCGGGGACGAAGGCAATCACGCGCTGCGGGCACACCATGCTGCACAGGCCACAGCCCGTGCACTTGGAACGATCCACGCGGGCGATGCCATCGACCAGGGCAATGGCGCCGTGGGGGCAGGCCATGACGCAGGCGCCACAGCCAATGCAGCCTTCGCTGCAGCGGGCGTCGCCGCCTGCGGAGGCGCAACCGCTTCCGCAGGCAACGTAGGCCACGTTATGTTGAATGGATTTGGCCATAAGGGGTCCCTTATTTCTTAAGGAGATACGAATAGTTGTCGCGCACGGCCTTGATGGCCAGGCGGACGGCCTCGGGCAGACCGGTATTGACGGCATCGACCGAGACGGTGCGGACCGTGCCGGCGACGCGGACCTTAAAGTGATCCTCGTCCACGGCCAGGAAGCCCTCGTTCTCGGAGTTCTCCATGTCCTGCTCGCTCCAGAACAGGGTGAGCTTGTCCTTGTAGGGACGACCCTCCTGGTAGGGGCAGAACACGGCGCAGTTGCCGCACTCGTTGCACATGCCATCGACATGAACGACCTGATGCTTGGCCAGGCCCGGCACCTTAATTGCAACGTTGGCGCGGTTGGGGCACACGTCGCAGCAGACCTCGCACACCGAACCGCAGCCCAGGCAGCGAGTCTTGGTGCAGTTGCGCTTGTCACGGCACAGCGACCCCTTGCGCTCGTAGCAGGTGTCCTCGCGACCGGCCCGCTCGTTGCAGTCGGCGTACTTGTTAAAGTCCACGCCGGCAATGGCACGGGCGACCTCGGCGGCGTCGGCGATAGCCTCGACCACGGTGGCGGGACCGCGGCGGCAGTCGCCCGCAGCCCAGACACCCTCGACGCCGGTGGAGGTGGCGGCAAGGCGGCCGCGACGGTCGTGCTCGACGCCCGCGGCATCGTACAGGCTGGCATCGATGCCCTCGCCCACGGCGCAGATCACCGTGGTGGCGGAAAACTCGACGGTCTCGCCCGTAGCGACGGGGCTGCGACGACCGCTTGCATCCGGCTCGCCAAGCTCCATAACGTCGCAGGTCAGCACGGCGCCGTTGAGCGCCTTGGGCGCCAACAGCTCGCAGAACTCAACGCCATCGGCAAGAGCAAGATCGAGCTCTTCCTCGTCGGCGGGCATCTGCTTCTTGGTGCGGCGATACACCAGGCGCACGTTCTTCACACCAGCCAGGCGCTTAGCCACGCGGGCGGCGTCCATGGCGGTGTTGCCGGCGCCGATGACCACGACGTCCTCGCCCAGCTCGAGCTTCTCGCCCTTCTTGGCGGCCTCGAGGAACTCCAGCACATCGAGCTCGGCACCCTCGCCCAAGCCCGCAAAGCCGGGCATCCAGGCACCGGTAGCAACGACCACGTCGGTAAAGCCCTGGGCCTTGAGCTCGTCAATGGACTCCACGCGGGCGTTGAGCTGAACCTTGGCGCCAAAGGCCAGGCAGAGCTCGGCATCGTGGGAGATATCGTCGCTCGCAATGCGGAACTCGGGGATCACGTGACGGACCACGCCGCCGAGCGAATCGCGGGCTTCGAAGATAGTGACGGGCACGCCGGCACGCGTCAGGAAGAACGCCGTCGCCAGACCGGCCGGGCCGCCGCCGATAACGGCAACGTTGCGCTCACCGTCGTTGGCGATGGCCTGGGCGCGCAGCTTGGGCAGCACGGCGGTCATGGCCTCGCGGGCGGCCTTGAGCTTGCTGGCGCGAATCTGGGCGCCCTCGGGCTCGTAGAATGCACGCTCGCAGGCACGGCCGCAGGGATGCGGGCAGATGGTGCCGGTAATGAACGGCAGGGCGTTGCGCTCGATGATAATGTTGAGTGCGTCCTCGTAGCGGCCCTCGTCAACAGCCGCCAGGTAGGCGGGAATATCCTGCTGGATGGGGCAGCTCGTACGGCACGGCGTGGTAAAGCAGTCGGAAAGCGGGCTCTTGCCGGCGGCCTTGCGGTCGGGCAGCGGGCGCAGCGGCTTCTTGTAGAGCGGATTGGTGAGCGAGTCGGCCTGGATCGCGGTCACGGCCTCGAGAGCGATGCCCTCAAACGGCTTGTCGTCCAGATCGGTGAACTCGCCGGCCATCTGGCTAAAGCGCTCGTAGCCACCGGGCTTGAGCACGTCGGTCGCCAGGGTGACGGGCCAAATGCCGGCGTCATACAGACACTATGACCCAATCCAGGGGCACGGAAACGACAGGAGCCCCCGCTCGTGACCGCGGGTCGGGGCTGCGACA
>ENA-OQHZ01000873-OQHZ01000873.1-human-gut-metagenome-genome-assembly--contig:-NODE-873-length-12523-cov-5.124859_pt1 | contig 12523 bp, 14 predicted proteins | sample MGYA00242642_ERZ504734 | MGnify/ENA primary metagenome ERZ504734 (study PRJEB26092, sample SAMD00036210) | human gut metagenome | host: Homo sapiens | study: EMG produced TPA metagenomics assembly of...
GCATACTGTAAAATATGATTGTGTAGATGGAAAATATCTTTATAACCGCTGTCATTTGATTGGATTTCAATTAACTGCCGAGAATGCAAACACAAAGAACCTGATTACAGGAACCAGATATTTAAACGTGGAGGGGATGCTGCCATTTGAAAATATGGTGGCAGATTACATAAAAGAAACTGGAAACCATGTGTTATATCGGGTAACACCAATTTATGAAGGGGATAATCTGATAGCGAGCGGTGTACAGATGGAAGCTAAGTCCGTGGAAGATAACGGGGAAGGAATTCTTTTTAATGTGTATTGCTACAATGTACAACCGGGTATTTCTATTGATTACGCTACAGGGGAAAGTCAGCTTTCCAATGATGATGGTTTTTCAGAAGGAAGTACGGAAGGGAATATCGAAGCGGGAAATGAACAGACAACAGAATCTTCGTATGTGCTGAATACCAATACAAAGAAATTTCATCTACCAAGCTGTTCCAGTTTAAATCAAATGAACGAAAGTAATAAAGGAGAATTTACGGGTACTAGAGATGAATTAATCCAACAGGGATATGAACCTTGCAAAAGGTGTAACCCGTAAAGAAAAAAGATTATGAATCAAGAAATGGTTAAAAGAATACTTTTGGAGCAAATACGGAAATATTTAGATGGAGAAATTACAAAAGAGGAATATGAAGCTATAACGGAACCTTTTTATTCTCAGTATTGCCATTTGATTGCGGAGACTTCTTTCTATAAGGTGTTTTCTGAAGCAATTCCTGACTGCTGCATTATAAATGTGGATGAACCGGGAAATGAGATAGAAAAGGAACGAGATTTTTGTAAGATATTGACAGAAACCTATATTTGTTTGCAAGAAGTGATATGATGGGAAAATCCCCCGTGCTGTATGCGCATGGCTGCAAAGCTACACGGGTGGACAGATGGCGTAACCTGTAACCATGCACGGGCGATTGTAAAGAGGGGATCATTCCCCTCCGCCATATTAGAATAGAAAACAGTATTAATTTGGTAGACTGAAAGTAGACTAAGAGTAGACTGACATTACATTTCTTTTGTGTTATTCTTAAGATGCGGAAAAAAGAAACGGGACTGAAAGCATTTGCTTTTGGTCTTTTTTTCTGTCGGAGCGTGGCTTTCCATCCTTTCCCACGCTGCGTACATAAAGGAAAGGGGAAATTAGTATGCCTAGAAAACCAATGAAACCGTGCTGTCATCCCGGTTGTCCCAAATTGACAGAGGGAAGGTATTGTGAAGAACATGAAGCACTACACCGTGGAGAACGGAAAAGTGCATCGGGACGTGGTTATAACAGTAAGTGGCAGCGGGCGAGGAAAAGATTCTTAAAGGAGCATCCGCTGTGTTGTAAATGCGAGAAAGAAGGAAAATATGTAAGAGCAACGATTGTGGATCATATTAAACCGCATCGTGGTGATCCAATCCTCTTTTGGAATGAAGAGAATTGGCAGCCTTTATGCAAACATCACCATGATGTAAAAACCATGACGGAAGATCGGTATCAGGAATATCGATATTGATTGGAAATACCAGACAAAGGTGGGGGGATTAAATCTCTACAAATTTGTTGAACATTGACCGCCGCCCCCTCAAACGTGAATTTTCGCAGAATTAAACAGGGGGGATAGGAAAAGAGGATAAGAGTTTTCGCAGAATGTGTTGTAAAACAAGCAGTTGTTCGCAAAATGGGTATGAGTATTTTGTTAAAAAGTTAGGAAAAATAGGAATTATAAGGGTCAAAATGCAGTAAAAATGGCTGCGTTTTGACCTGTTTTTATGTCTGGAAACAGGAAGGATGGTGAGAGGCATGACAGAATTACAAGCCGAACAGATTAGGAAAATGCGGACGCAGGGAGTTGGCTATCGTGCCATCGCTTCCGTGGTAGGGCTGTCCCGTGACATTGTGAGGAACTATTGTCGGTCGCATGGTATGGATGGATATGCTTCTGCGCTTACAAAAAACATTCAGGAACAGATGATGTTAGGAAAGGCGTGTTTGTATTGTGGAGCAGAACTGATACAACCATCTACAGGCAGACCAAAGAAGTTTTGCTCAGATAAGTGCAGACGGGAATGGTGGAAAGCACACCCAGAAAAACTGCATCGGAAAGACACGGCAATTTATACCATGACCTGTGCGAGATGCGGAAAAGAATTTACGAGTTATGGAAATAAGAATAGAAAGTATTGTAGTCATGACTGTTATATAAAAGCACGATTTTGGGAGGGATTGGAAGATGGAGTTCAGAAAGCTGCGGATTAAGGATTTGATTCCGGCATCATATAATCCGAGAAAGAAACTCAAGCCGGGAGATAAGGAATTTGAAAAAATAAAAAACAGTATTACGGAGTTCGGATATGTTGAGCCGATTATTGTGAATTCAGATATGACGATTATCGGTGGACACCAGAGAGCCACGGTTCTTCAAACATTAGGGTATGATGAAATTGATTGTATTGTCATTGAAATTGATAAAACAAAAGAGAAAGCGCTGAATATTGCCCTGAATAAAATTACAGGAGAATGGAATCAGGAACTTTTAGCAGATTTGATTGAAGATTTGCAAAAATCAGATTTTGATGTTGGATTTACCGGATTTGAACCGCCGGAAATTGAGCAGTTATTTAATAAGGTTCATGATAAAAAAATCAAAGAAGATGATTTTGATGTGGATGCTGAGTTGAAGAAACCTGCCATGACAAAGCAGGGAGATGTGTGGATGCTTGGAATGCACCGACTGGCGTGTGGGGATTCCACTTTACCTGAGACTTATGAAAAACTTATGGAAGGAAAGAAAGCTAATCTTGTAGTAACTGATCCGCCATATAATGTAAATTATGAAGGAAGTGCAGGGAAAATCCAAAATGATAATTTGGAAGACGATAAATTCTATAATTTTCTGTTTGCCGCTTTCGTGAATATGGAACAGAACATGGAACGTGATGCTTCCATTTATGTGTTCCATGCGGATACTGAGGGATTAAACTTCCGCAGGGCGTTTAAAGCAGCAGGATTTTATCTTTCCGGTACATGCATTTGGAAAAAGCAGTCATTGGTTTTAGGAAGAAGTCCCTATCAATGGCAGCATGAGCCGATTTTATTTGGATGGAAGTTGGGTGGAAAGCATATGTGGTATTCAGACAGAAAGCAGTCCACCATATGGGAATATGACCGTCCGAAGAAAAATGATATGCATCCGACTATGAAACCTGTGGAACTGGTGGCATATCCAATCCGTAACTCTAGTATGAGTAATTGCATTGTCTTAGATCCATTTGGTGGAAGCGGTTCTACGATGATTGCCTGTGAACAGACAGGGCGTATTTGCAGGACGATAGAACTGGATGAAAAATATGCGGATGTGATAGTACATCGTTATATGGAATTTGTGGGAAGTGCAGAAGACGTATATGTAATACGGGATGGGAAGAAAATAAAATATTCAGAGCTAATGAAGGAAGGTGACACGCATGACGCAGTTGACCTTCCTTGATTTATGCTCAGGCATTGGAGGATTCCGTTTAGGTTTGGAATCTGCCGGCCATAAGTGTGTGGGATATTGTGAATATGATAAATTTGCAAGGGCTTCATACGAAGCAATGTATGATACGGAAGGAGAGTGGAAAGCGGATGATGTCACAAAACTTAAACCATCCGATGTGCCAAGAGCAGACATCTGGTGCTTTGGATTCCCCTGTCAGGATATTTCAGTTGCAGGAAAGCAGCGGGGACTGGTCGGAAAAAGAAGTGGAATATATTTTAACATTATTGACCTCCTCAAAGGCAAAGAAGAAAGTGATAAGCCCACATACCTTTTTGTTGAAAACGTTAAGAACCTGCTATCAATTAATGCAGGATTCGATTTTGCCACGGTTTTGTCTGAAATGGGAGAAGCAGGGTATGACTGTCGCTGGCAGGTGCTTAACTCAAAAGACTACGGAGTTCCACAAAACAGAGAGCGCGTGTTCATTATTGCAAATCTTAGAAGCCGAGGTAGACGAGAAATATTATCTCTCAGAGGAAAAAACAAAACAGCTCTTAACCAGATTATAGGCGGAATGCAGGGATACAGAGTGTATGATTCTCAGGGAGTTTCAGCTACATTGATTGGAAATGCAGGGGGAATGGGAGCGAAGACAGGACTTTATTTTATAGATCAAAGCAAAGTTGCACCGAAGATTACGGATACTGCAAGATGCCTGACCGCAAGATACACAGCGGGAATGGTAAATCATACGGCAATGAATTCTGCGGTTATGGAAGTGCATCCTGTTTTGACACCGGAGCGGATGGAAAAACGTCAGAATGGAAGACGAATGAAAGAAGATGGAGAGCCAATGTTCACGTTGACCTCCCAAGATCGCCACGGTGTGTATTTTTGTGAGAAACCCGTTAAATCCGTGAAAGTGAAAAACGCAACAAAAACTGGATACGAAGAAGCACATCTGGGAGATGGAATTGTACTTGCGTATCCGAATAGCGATACCCGCCGTGGAAGAGTCGGAAAAGGATGTTCACAGACATTAGATACCGGATGTCAGATGGGGACATTGATGAGGTGTGGAAGAATTCGGAGATTGACACCAAAAGAATGCTTTCGATTGCAGGGATTTCCAGATGAATTATACGAGCGCGCTGCTTCCGTGAATTCTGATTCACAGTTGTATAAGCAGGCGGGAAATGCCGTAACAGCGACAGTTGCGTATGCATTGGCGATGTGCCTTCCTGAAAGTCAGAAAGATGGTTAAAATGCTTGACTTTATGGGCGTTTAGAGTGATGTATGTAGTACCAAAAAAGAAGGGAGACTGCATACATGAGAATTGAAACGATATGTGAAAACAGAAAAGAATTGGTAAAAGCGATGGTAGAAATATTGGGAGAACCTTCAAAATATTTAGGACCGCCAAGTTTTGGATACCGGATAGGGGGTGCAATTGTGGATCGCGATGGAAACATTGAAACAGAGGATGGTGAAATGCTTCAGAAAGAACTGCAGCGAAGGGGATTCATTGAAAATAATCAGGAAGGATTAAATTTACAGATTCCGATAGAAGGTCATACCGCTGAGAGCATACGAAATCTTATTTTTATGATTCATAGTAAACAGTATCTTTTGAAGCGGGCTGTCGGTATGGAAGTACTGCATATGAGTGAGCGTCTGATTGAGAGATTATCAGAAGAAAAAGATGCGGATATGAACAGGGTAATGGAGATTTTTGCAGAAGAAAAAGTACATTGCTTTGGATTGGATTTTGCGGCTGATAAAATTGTTTTTAACGGATTTCCGATGGAAGCAGAAAGTACAATTTCTTTTGCGGAATTGACCTGCATGATGGCAGAACGTGCAAAAGAGATGAAGTGGATTAATCCTGTGGAGACAATTGAGGCAAATGAAAAATATTATATGCGCATCTGGTTGATTCGTCTAGGACTTGGAGGAAAAGGCGGAAAGAAAACAAGGGATCTCCTTTTGAAGAATCTGAAAGGGAACACGGCTTTTCGGACGGAAGAAGAAAAGGAACGTGCAAAAGAGCGCAATCGGCAGAGAGCCGCTGAACGGAAAGTAACACAGGAATAGTTTTCTGTAAAATACACAATTTCTCTCCTGAATTTTTGTGTACATTATTGTTTGAAATGACTGGATAATATGTGCTTTTAGAGTGATATATAGACTACGAAAAAAACACATAGGAGGCGCAACAAAATGAAAACACAGAAGTTCGGGATTGAAATTGAATTAACCGGAATCACCAGAAAAAAAGCAGCGGATGTTATCGCAGAATATTTCGGAACAGAGAAATTTTATATCGGGACGTATTATCAAACTTACGGGGCAAAAGACCGTAAAGGAAGAACGTGGAAAGCAACATTTGACTCCAGTATTATTGCACAGAGAAAAAAGGGTGGAAGAAGGGAGCCTGCCTCGGAAGAATATAAATGTGAAATTGTTAGTCCGATTTTAGAATATGAAGACTTGGAAGATTTGCAGGAAATTGTTCGTCAGCTTCGGCATAAGGGGGCATTCGCAAGTGACCAATGCGGCATTCATATCCACGTGGATGCAAGCAGATATACACCTCAGACTTTACGCAATCTGGTAAATATCATCGCCAGCAAAGAGGACATTTTATATAAAGCTTTACAAATTGATCCGGCTAGGCTTCGATGGTGTAAAAAGACAAATGAACAGTTGATTCAAACGATTAATAAAAGAAAACCCAAAACAATGGAAGAATTAAAGGACATCTGGTATGAGGGGAGTCATAGAAGAAGGACAGACCATTACAACGATACTAGATATCACGGTTTAAATCTTCATGCGACTTTCACAAAAGGAACGGTAGAGTTCCGATTGTTTAACAGCACGACGCATGCAGGGGAAATTAAAGCCTACATACAATTCTGCCTTGCAGTCAGCCATCAGGCATTGACGCAAAAAAAAGCGAGTGCCAGAAGAACAGTTACAGACAATGAAAAATACGCATTCCGGTGTTGGATGCTCCGGTTGGGATTAAACGGGGATGAATTCAAAACCTGCAGGCTTCATTTTCTGAAACATTTGGAAGGAAATTCTGCATGGAGACATGCTGCTTGAAGGAAATAGGCACAGCCCCATCAATGGCGGTCGAGAGACCGTCTTGAGGTGGTAGGAGGGAGACCTCACTATCAACAGAGAAAGGATGAAGCAAATATGAAGAAGTTGTATATTGCCTATGGCAGTAACATGGATGAGGAGCAGATGGCATTCCGATGCCCGACTGCAACTTTAGTGGGAACAGCAATCGTGGAAGGATATGAGTTAATGTTCAAAGGTTCACGAACAGGTTCGTATGCTACGATAGAACCAAAGGAGGGAAGCATCGTTCCGGTATTGGTTTGGGAAATCGGTCAAATGGATGAAAGAAGACTTGACTATTATGAAGGATATCCGAATTTTTACTATAAGAAGATGCTGGAGGTGCAAATCAAGGGGAAAATAAAAAGTGCGATGGTGTATATCATGGATGAGCAAAGGAAAATAGGAGTACCAAGTGCAGGATATTATCGGACTTTGGAACAGGCATATGAGAAGTTTGGGTTTGAGGAAGATGTTCTGAAGCAGGCTTTGAAAAATTCAATCGAGGAGGTGCAGCATGGTATTTCCGAATAGAAAAATTGTGGAGAATATTCGCAGAGAATATCCAGTCGGTACGAGAGTAGAACTTGTAAGAATGCATGATAAACAGGCACCGCCAGTTGGCATGACAGGGACTGTTCTTGGAGTGGATGACATGGCATCCCTTCTGATGCATTGGGATAATGGATCAAGGCTGAATGTGGTTTATGGGGAAGATTGTGTAAAAAAGATACCCATAGTCAGAACCGTTTGCTATGGAAAGACAGAGGAATGGTATTCGAGGAAGGAAGCAGAAGAATTTTTCTTTCAGGCAATTTTGGAAAGTGAAGGGAGTGAACAGAGCCGATACATGAAGATATATAATGAGCTAAAAATGGGATTGGACTTTTGTACAGATGGGGAAGACCTCTAAAGAAAATTTGTGCAGATTATGGTACGGATATTGCTGGATATAAACAAGAGCCAGAGGTAACATGTGTGTACAAAAAGAACAGGAGGATTTTATTATGGGAGAAACGTACAGAGGGTATCAAATTACAATCGCTTGGAATAGTGAAACTACAGGATATGATTTTATTATTACCCCGCCGGACAATGGGAAAATAATTACAAGTGAAGATTCATATTTTTATGATTACAATGCTGTGAAAGCAGCAAAAGTAAAAATCGATGAACTTTTCAAGTAAAAACGAAAGGTGCTGAGATAAAAAAGACTTCTTCGGAGGTCTTTATTTAGTGATGTTTTGGAAGGAGGTGAGAGCAATGGCACAGAGAGGAAGAAAACCTAAGCCTACGGCAGTAAAAGTATTGGAAGGCAATCCGGGTAAAAGAAGTCTGAATACAAATGAGCCGAAGCCTGTGAAGAAAGCACCGAGATGTCCTGCGTGGCTAGAAGATGAGGCAAAGAAGGAATGGAAGCGGATGGCAAAACAGATGGAGCAGTTGGGTATTCTGACAGAAATTGATATGGCTGCTTTTGCAGGTTACTGTCAGGCATATGCGCGATGGAAAGAAGCGGAGGAATTTATTACTCAGCATGGAACAATCGTAAAGACACCATCCGGTTATTGGCAGCAGGTTCCACAGGTGTCCATTGCTCAGACCTATCTGAAAATCATGAATAAATTCTGTGAGCAGTTTGGACTGACGCCTTCTGCAAGAAGCAGGATTGTTACGGACAATGGTGATGATAAAGAAAGCGATGCAATGGAACTTCTGCTGATAAAGGGAGGTGGTGGATAGTGTATGATCAAACAAAAGCGGATCATGCCGTAAATTTTATTAATTGTTTGAAACACACGAAAGGGCAATGGAGAGGTGTCCCGTTTGAGCTGCTTCCGTGGCAGGATAAAATTATCCGTGATATTTTTGGAACGGTAAAAGAAAATGGCTATCGTCAATATAATACTGCATATGTAGAGATTCCAAAGAAGAATGGAAAATCAGAACTAGCTGCTGCGGTGGCTTTGCTGATGACCTGTGGTGACGGAGAATGGGGGGCTGAAGTATATGGATGTGCTTCTGACCGCCAGCAGGCTTCGATCGTATTTGACGTGGCAGTTGATATGGTGGATCAATGTCCAGCTCTGAAGAAAAGAATTAAGCCAATCATGTCTGTAAAGCGGTTAGTATATCAGCCGACAAACAGTTTCTATCAGGTACTTTCTGCTGAAGCATATACCAAGCACGGCTTGAATGTACACGCAGTAATTTTTGATGAACTTCATGCGCAGCCGAATCGGGAGTTATTCGATGTCATGACAAAAGGTTCAGGTGATGCAAGAACACAGCCATTGTATTTTTTGATTACGACCGCCGGAACGGATCGTAATTCCATTTGTTTTGAGCAGCACCAAAAAGCAGAAGACATTCTTATGGGAAGAAAGATTGATCCGACTTTTTATCCCGTGATTTATGGTATTGCGGACGATGATGACTGGGGAAGTGAAGAAAGCTGGTATAAGGCAAATCCTTCTTTGGGGCATACGATTGCGTTGGAAAAGGTGCAGAATGCTTATCAGAGTGCAAAAGAAAATCCAGCAGAAGAAAATATTTTTCGGCAGCTCCGATTGAATCAATGGGTAAAACAGTCTACCAGATGGATGCCTATGGATCGGTGGGATGAATGTGACTTTGAAGTGGATCAAGATAGTCTGCTTGGAAGAGAATGTTACGCCGGACTCGACCTTTCCAGTACTTCGGACATTACAGCGTTTGTATTAGTGTTTCCGCCGAGAACGGAGGAAGAAAAATATAGCATATTGCCATTTTTTTGGATACCAGAAGAAAATTTACAACTTCGTGTGAGGAGAGATCATGTTCCTTATGACGTGTGGGAAAAGCAGGGGCAGCTTCAGATGACGGAAGGAAATGTGATTCATTATGGTTTCATTGAAAAATTCATCGAGGATTTGGGAATGAAATATCATATTTTGGAAATTGCATTTGACCGTTGGGGAGCAGTTCAGATGGTACAAAATCTTGAGGGTATGGGGTTTACTGTCGTACCTTTCGGGCAGGGATATAAAGATATGAGCCCGCCAACGAAAGAATTAATGAAGCTGACATTGGAGAAAAAACTGGCACATGGCGGTCATCCGGTTCTCAGATGGATGATGGATAATGTTTTTGTCCGTCAAGATCCGGCAGGAAATATTAAGATGGACAAGGAAAAATCTACAGAAAAAATAGATGGGGCAGTTGCAACCGTCATGGCACTTGACCGTGCGATTCGTAATGAAGGTACAACAGGAAGTGTTTATGACGAGCGCGGTATCATTTCATTTTGATAAAACAGGAGGCAGAGTATGGGATTACGGGAATTATTTGGTTTAAGGGGAGCGAGGGACAAACCGACAAATAGTTATAATTCAGGAGTATCTTTTTTATTTGGAAGAAGCACAAGCGGTATTTCCGTGAATGAAAGAACCGCCATGCAAACAACAGCGGTATATTCCTGTGTCAGAATTCTTGCAGAAGCAATAGCTTCTCTTCCCCTTCACTTATATCGTTATACGGATAAAGGGAAAGAAAGAGTATTTGACCATCCGCTTTATCATATTCTTCACGATGAACCAAATGAAGAAATGACATCTTTCGTATTCCGGGAAGTCTTGATGAGCCATTTACTGATATGGGGAAATGCCTATGCGCAGATCATCCGTGATGGAAGAGGGCAGGTATTAGGATTGTATCCGCTTCTGCCGGATAAAATGGAAGTTGACCGTGCGGAAAATGGAGAACTTTATTATATTTACACACGGAACACAGAAGAGAATCCAAATTTTAATGACTATGGACGGATCTATCTTCGCAGGGAAGATGTGCTGCATATACCGGGATTAGGATTTGATGGTCTAGTGGGATATTCTCCGATTGCTATGGCTAAAAATGCAGTAGGGATGACACTTGCCTGTGAAGAATACGGTGCATCGTTTTTTGCAAATGGAGCAACACCGGGTGGTGTTTTGGAACATCCGGGCGTTCTGAAAGATCCCGCAAAGGTAAGGGATAGCTGGCATAAGGTGTATGGGGGGTCAAGAAATGCAGGAAAAGTGGCTGTTCTGGAAGAAGGAATGAAATATCAGCAGATAGGGATTCCGCCGGAAGAGGCACAGTTTTTGGAGACAAGGAAATTTCAAATCAATGAGATTGCAAGGATGTATCGGATTCCTCCACATATGGTAGGGGACTTGGAGAAATCCAGTTTTTCTAACATAGAGCAGCAGTCTTTGGAGTTTGTGAAGTACACATTAGATCCGTGGGTAGTCAGGTGGGAACAGGCTTTGCAGAAAGCATTGTTATTGCCACAGGAAAAGAATGAGTATTTTATAAAACTAAATGTGGATGGATTATTGCGGGGGGACTATGCCAGCCGAATGAATGGGTACGCCGTAGGCCGGCAGAATGGATGGCTGTCAGCAAATGATATCCGGGAAATGGAAGATCAGAATCCAATTCCAGAAGAAGACGGAGGAGATTTATATCTTGTGAATGGAAGCATGACAAAGCTGGCAGATGCAGGAGCCTTTGCAGGAAAGGCAGGAGGTAATATGCCACAGGTTTAAAAGATTTATGCTCAACTGGAGTTGAGCAACACTATGTTGCGTAGCGGAACAATATGCTACTGTTTGGTGACAAGAGTAAAAAGCAGAGATCCCATGAAAGTGGAGAATTGAAGCAGAACAAGCGGAATATAACAAAAAATAGAAGGATTTTTCTTTTGAAAGTGGAGGATAAATCCAAAATTAGATGAAAATATCAAAAATAATAAAGTGTATTTTAAGGACGATAACCAGAAACAGAGTATCTGGTTGTGGTCTTTTTTGTGTGCTTAAAACACAGTCGTAAAAGGAGGGACAGGATGAAACGGAAGTTTTGGAACTGGGTAAGGAATGAAAATGGTGAGAGCAGAACCCTGTTTTTAAACGGAGAGATTTCCGATGAAACATGGTACGGAGATGAAGTGACTCCCAAAATGTTCAAAGAAGAATTACAAGATGGAGAAGGAGATATCACGGTATGGATCAATAGTCCGGGAGGAGATGTATTCGCAGCAGCACAGATTTATAACATGTTGATGGACTACAAAGGGAATGTGACTGTGAAAATTGATGGGCTGGCTGCTTCAGCAGCATCCGTGATTGCAATGGCGGGAACGGAAGTACAGATGTCTCCTGTGGCGATGATGATGATTCATAATCCTGCGACCATTGCTATCGGTGATTCTTCAGAAATGAAAAAGGCAATCGACATGTTGGATGAAGTAAAGGAATCCATTATGAATGCTTATGAAATTAAAACGGGACTATCAAGATCGAGGATTTCACATTTGATGGATGCGGAAAGCTGGTTCAATGCAAAGAAAGCTGTAGAACTTGGCTTTGCAGATAAGCTCCTTTTTTCTAAAGAGGAAACCGAAGCGGAAGAAGAAAAAGAGTTGGAAATGGAAGCAGTAATGTTTTCACGAAAAGCGGTGACGAATTCGCTGATGTCAAAATTGATTTCCAAACCAGAAAAAAAGACACCCATTGAACAGTTAGAAAAGAGACTTAGTCTCTTGGCACATTAAAAGAGGAGGATTTTTAATATGAATCAGATTTTAGCATTAAGAGAGAAAAGAGCAAAAGCGTGGGAGGCAGCAAAGGCATTTTTAGAATCTAAACGAGGAACGGACGGGTTGCTTTCAGCAGAAGATACGGCCACTTATGACCGTATGGAAGCGGATGTGGTTAATCTTGGAAAAGAGATCGAGCGTTTAGAAAGACAGGCAGCTATTGATGCAGAACTGAATAAGCCTACTAGTATAACGAATATTAAATAATTGCTATATTAAATTGATACTGCTTCCTCTTCACTGATTTCATCCATTTTATAC
>ENA-OQHZ01000885-OQHZ01000885.1-human-gut-metagenome-genome-assembly--contig:-NODE-885-length-12357-cov-18.649186_pt1 | contig 12357 bp, 10 predicted proteins | sample MGYA00242642_ERZ504734 | MGnify/ENA primary metagenome ERZ504734 (study PRJEB26092, sample SAMD00036210) | human gut metagenome | host: Homo sapiens | study: EMG produced TPA metagenomics assembly of...
GCAAAAGTAACTTCGACCTATATAGAATTTACTCTTGCATTTGGTCCAAAACCGGAATTTAGTTTTTCATTTAAGTTCTGTAAAAAGTATTCCAGGATTTAAATATAAATTTGTGAATGATGGATTATGGGATGGGATATCAAAGAAAGAGATTCAAAAAAATATTGAAAAAGAAAAAATAATCTCTACAATAAGAAAATTGCAGGAAAATGGAAAGAAAAGTGGTGATATATGCAAAGAATTGGATTTGAATCCTGCTACGTACAAGAGATGGATGGGAATAGATATATTTCCAGATTCGAAGAAAACTCTTAAATGGACTGAAGAAGAGGCCGTAAGGCAAGTTGAAGAAAATGCGCTTCCAGTAGAATTGATATCAGGCTTTATAAATAACAAAACCGCAGCTGTATGGAAGTGCAAAAAATGTGGGACACAGTTCAAAGCCACGCTTTTGGGAATACGAAATGGTACAAAATGTTATCAGTGTAAAGGTCGAAAAAAGGTAGAGGAATATCTGGAAAAAAACTTTCTGGGAGAATATGAAATACAAAGTATGTATGTTGCAAGTGGAACGGATATGAAATTCAAGCATTTAACTTGTGGAAGAGAATTTATGAGAACACCGCATTCTATAAAAAGAAGTATTGTGCCATGTCTTGAGTGTGGAAATAAGCAAAGAATTCGAAAAAGTGTACAAACAAGAGAAAAGAATAAAAAAGATATAGTGGATTATAAGTTGAGCAAAGATACTTTTATAATTGAAAAGAATGCAGAACAATAATAAAAATATTGTTTAAGTAATGTAAGAGATATATCAGGAGTTTGATATATCTCTTTTTGGTATTACAGATAAGTGAACATAATAGGAAATGTCTGACGAAAATTGTTGCTGTTTATGTCGAAAAATTGTATAATGTGGACATAAAGAAACTGAATTTATTAGGAAAATTAGAGCATAAAAGACAAAAAAGTATTATGCGGCTAAAATAGGTTAAAAATCAGTGCCAAACGGGCATTTGAAGAATGGACATATATGACAGACAAAACATTAAATTATTACAACGAAAATGCGCAGTCTTTTGCCTCTGGGACTGTTTCGGTAAAGTTTACAGAAGTGCAAGATAAATTTCTGGAGAAACTTAACCCAGATGCGTATATTCTTGACTTTGGCTGCGGTGCAGGTAGAGATACAAAGTACTTTCTGAGTCGTGGATATCAGGTAGATGCAGTTGATGGTTCAGAACAATTGTGTCGGATTGCAAGTGAATATACGGAAATCAAAGTCAGGCAGATGTTGTTTCAGGAATTGGATGAAAAAGAAAAATATGATGGCATATGGGCTTGTGCATCTATTCTCCATTTGCCGAAAAAACACCTGCGAGAAGTTTGGGAAAATATGTATGCAGCATTGAAATCGAAAGGATGGATTTATACCTCTTTCAAATACGGAGAATTTGAAGGCGAACGAAATGGAAGATATTTTACCGATTTTACGACAGATACATTTAAAGATTTCATACATGACATGCATGGCCTTAAAATAGAAGAACAATGGATTACAGGAGATGTCCGACCGGGAAGAGGTGAGGAAAAATGGCTGAATTTACTTCTGCAGAAAAAGTAAACATCGGGTATGAAAACGAATATTCCACAGATGCAATGACCGGCGGACCGGATAAAAGAAGACAGCTATATTATCAGCTGATCCGGAGTATGAAAAAAGCGGAAAGCGTTGATATCATTGTTTCTTTTCTTATGGAATCCGGAGTGAGAATGCTGCTGAAAGAACTGGAACATACTTTGAAACGTGGAGCCAAAATCCGAATCCTGACAGGAAACTACCTTGGAATTACACAGCCATCAGCACTATATCTGATCAAGAGAAAACTTGGTGACAGAGTTGATCTTAGATTTTATTGTGAAAAAGGACGTTCTTTTCATCCAAAGTCTTACATTTTCCATTATACAGATTACAGTGAACTTTACATCGGCTCTTCCAATATTTCCAGAAGTGCGCTGACCTCAGGAATAGAATGGAATTATCGGTTCAGCAGTCAGAAAGACCCGGAAAACTACAAAGAGTTCTTTCGTACATTTGAAGATTTATTTGTGAATCATTCCATTATCATTGATGACAAAGAATTAAAACGTTACTCCCAGAACTGGCATCGTCCGGCGGTGGCAAAAGACCTTGACAGATATGACTTTACAGAGTCGGAAACAAATGATACGAAAATAAAACCTTTATATAAACCAAGAGGAGCACAGATCGAGGCATTGTGCGCATTGGAAGATACAAGAGCAGAAGGAGCACAGAAAGCACTCATTCAGGCTGCAACGGGCATCGGGAAAACATTTTTGGCTGCTTTTGATTCAAAAAAATATGAGAAAGTGTTGTTTGTTGCACATAGGGAAGAGATTCTGAAACAGGCAGCAGTTTCTTTTCAGAATGTAAGGAATTCCAAAGACTATGGATTTTTTATGGGAGCTGAGAAGTGCACAGATAAATCGCTTATATTTGCCTCGGTAGCAAGCCTTGGGAAACCGGAATATTTAAATGAAAAATATTTCGTTCCGGATTACTTCGATTACGTGGTGATTGATGAATTTCATCATGCAGTCAATGACCAATATCGAAGAATTGTAGAATATTTCAGACCGCAGTTTCTCCTTGGACTGACGGCAACGCCTGAGAGAATGGACGGCAAAAATATATATGAAATCTGCGATTATAATGTGCCATATGAGATTTCGCTGAAAGACGGAATCAATAAGGGAATGCTGGTTCCGTTTCATTACTATGGAATTTATGATGAGACTGACTACACAAAGCTACATATAGTTAAGGGAAAATATGCGGAAGAAGAACTGAACAGAACTTATATTGGGAATGCTTACAGGCATGAGTTGATTTACAAATATTATTGCAAATATGGTTCCAGTCAGGCATTAGGATTCTGTTGTTCCAGAAAACATGCAGAAGAAATGGCAAAAGAATTCGGTAAAAGAGGAATTCCGTCGGCAGCAGTTTATAGTAATGCAGATGGAGAGTTTTCCATGGACAGAGCAGAAGCGATTGAGAAACTGAAAAGTGGAGAAATCAAAGTTATCTTTTCAGTGGATATGTTCAACGAAGGTGTAGATATTCCATCAGTTGATATGGTAATGTTCCTGCGTCCGACAGAATCCCCGGTTGTCTTTCTACAGCAGCTTGGAAGGGGATTGCGCAGAAATAAGGGAAAAGAATATCTCAATGTTCTGGACTTTATCGGCAATTATGAAAAAGCGGGAAGAGTCAGGTATTTGCTGACAGGGAAAAATAAAACAGGAAAAGAAACATATTATCCGGCAGATAAAGCAGATTATCCAGATGAATGCTTCGTTGATTTTGATATGAGATTGATTGATCTGTTTGCAGAAATGGACAAGAAACAGCTGACGATCAAAGAACAGATCAGAAATGAGTATTTCCGGATCAAAGAATTGCTTGGTAAACAACCAACCAGAATGGATTTGTTTACTTATATGGATGATGATGCGTATCAGATGGTGGTCACACATTCGAATGAGAATCCGTTTAAAAAGTATCTGAACTACCTGGAAGAATTGGATGAACTTACAGATGAGCAGAAAAGATTCTGCCAGGGAATCGGAAAAGACTTTATAAATCTGCTGGAAAACACCAACATGAGCAAGGTGTATAAAATGCCGGTACTGATGGCTTTTTATAACCATGGGAATGTGAGAATGGAGGTGTCAGAGGCGGAACTTCTGGCAAGCTGGAAAGACTTCTTCTCTACAGGAACAAACTGGAAAGATTTAGAAAAAGAGATTACATATGAAGAATATCGCAAGATTTCGGATAAGAACCATATCCAAAAAATAATGAAAATGCCGGTACACTTTCTGTTAAAATCTGGGGAAGAATTCTTTGTGAAAAAGGATGGAGCAGCGTTGGCATTGAGGGATGAAATGGAAGAGATTGTGAAAGAGCCAATGCTGGCGGAGCAGATGAAGGATGTTATTGAGTATAGGGCGATGGACTATTATCGGAGACGGTATAAAGAGAAGATAAAAGCACTTTTATAGTAATGGAGAAGATGCGTATGGAATCAGAAAATTATGTGTATAAAAAAGAAATAGACTGGTCTACATTGATGGAAGGCTTTACATTGCCGTTAGATAATCAGGTGATTTTTCTCCGAAATATGGAGAATTTTTTACAGCGTGGACAATCTAAAATCATTCATTTTTTTATGAATGGAAAAACGTATGATGCCAAAATCGTTAATATGAATAACTCTGTAGAAAAGAGAAAGAAGGATGCTTATCAGATCAGATATCCAAGAAATGGTGAGCTGTCACAGGCACTTCAGCAATACTTTTTTAAAAGCATGAGTTACATAAAGATGATTCGTGAAAGCAGAGATCCCAAAGACAGAAGTTATATAAAAATGCCGGATAGGCTAAAGGAATATCTTGCTATTTATACAACAGAATATGAAGATACTTTTCTCCTGGAGCCAATAGCACAGGATGATTTTCAGGTTATGAAAAAGGCAATTCAAGGAATGCGAGAGCGGACTGTGGAGAACGAAATAGAATATGAGATGGAAGATAAAAGTAGTGGAATAGAAAAGAGATTACAGATTGTCAAGATTCGTAAACTGAACAGAAAAATTGGAGAAAATTTGAAGCTGTTGTACGGATACCAATGTCAGATATGCGGCCAGGTAATTGGAGAAAAGTATGGTTCACATATCGCAGAGGCACATCATATTGATTATTTTGTTAATAGTTTGAATAATGACGCGAATAACCAGATGATTGTATGCCCGAATCATCATAGCGTTATACACGATGCGAATCCGGTGTTTGATCGGAGGAGGATGGTGTATAGATTTGATAATGGGATGGAAGAGAGGATAAGATTTAATAAACACTTGGTATAGTTTATCAGAGAAAAATACCGCTATATAAAAAATACAATGCTGTATAAAATGCAGTAAGGATATGGATTATTCCCCCTTTTTCTGATAAATGAAAGAATGCCTTTGAAAGGAATGTATGAGAAAAAATAAGAAAAGTAATTCGAAAAATATGCAGTATATTAATTAATAAATGTATGTTGTGTCAAGAGCAAATGATTGAAATTCAGAAAGAGGCTTATATTATTTATTTAATCTTATCTTTACTGTATCAATGACAGTGCATAGGGTAGTTCAGAGATGGGAAATAGAATCTTTGATTTGCTATATAAAGCATCAAAAACTGAGAAAGCTAACTGCCAAAACTAAAATAGAAGAAAAACGCTTGCAACTATCATTTGGGGGCGAGCGTAATTTACAAGTAATGTAGCAATATACTGTACTTATGATGATTGGAGAGCAAAAATTAAGATGATAGAAATTAAAGTATTACAGGCATATCGAGGAGATTGTATATGGGTTAGATGTTTGGAAGAATCAGAAAATATTAACATTATTATTGATTCAGGTACTGCCACATTTAAGAATAAATTTAAAAATCTTGTTGAAGAGATTGAGAATAATAAAGAGAGGATTAATTTATTAGTTTTCTCACATATAGATAATGATCATATAAAAGGGTGCATTAAATATGTAAAGGAAAAAAGTAAAAAGATTATTGATAACGTATGGATTAATGGAAGTGGCAGTAATGTATATTCGGATATACAGGAACATTCGATTAATAATGTACAGCAATTAATCACCTTGCTTGGAGAAAAAGACATTCCGGTAGAAACACCTGTTTTAGAGAAAAAAGAATGGATATTGGGTGGAGTAAAAATTAAAGTTATTGGGCCAACTGAAGCAGAGATGTTAAAAGTAGCAACTCAGATAGAAAATAGCAGTCAGATTAAAGAGCATGCAAAAGAAAAATATACAGGAAATATAGCAGATGTCAAAGATAAATATAATCCAGATCCATCTGATACAAATAAAGCATCAATTATCATGGTTATTGAATTCGAAAATAAAAAACTCCTTTTTACAGGAGACAGTGCGGCCGAATCTATTGTTAAAGCACTTGATAAATATTACCCGGAGGACGAATTTGAAATAGTAAAATTACCTCATCATGGAAGTGAATATAATATATCCAGAGAATTGATACGTCGATTAAATACAAAACAGTTTATTGTTTCTACAAATAAGGCTCTGGAGAAGGTGGTGTTGTTGAGGTTTTCTGAAGAAAGGCAAACAACGGAATTGTTGTGTAATTATCAATGGTGGAAGTCTGAATATTTTACAGAAGATGATAAAAAAAGGTATATTGAGACTGATAAACTTATAATGAGATATGTAGGAGAAGAAAAGATAGTTTTGTGATGAAAAACTTAAAAGAAAGAATAAAAAAATATGCAGTAAAATTAAAATCGGAAAATATTGATTTAGGAAGTGGAGTGCTATGGAAAAGTGCTTCATGTCCTGAAAACAGCCTATATGTTTTTACAGCGGCACATGTAATAAAAGATTATAAGGATATAAGCGTAGAATTTGAGAAAGACGGGGAAGTAGTAGAAGTATGTGTGACTGAAGTTTTAACTTCCGGCGAATACAAAAAAGAAGGTGACAAAGATGATGTAGCAATTCTTATATTGAATTATGAGTATAAAGAATTTCAGGAATATAAGATAATAGAAATAGAGAAGGATCTAAATACAATTTCAGAAAATCCACAGTTATCAATAGTAGGATTCCCCAAAGAGGGAAGTATAAATACATCATTTCGATTATCAAAAGATATTTTACTATGTAGATATGAGGATTATGATAAAACGATGGAAATGGTGAAATATAAATTTGTTGATTCCAATATAGATAATTCAGATAAAAATGCAGAGCTTGAGGGATTTTCAGGGAGTGGAATATTTGCAGAAATTGATTCAGAACCTGTCTTGATTGGAATTCATAAAGGAGCTTTAGGACAAAATGTAGCAAGAGGGAATTTAATTGGAACGGTCGCAGATTGTATAAGGAAAATATGCCAGATAAAAGGCTGTGAGCTTCCAGAAAAATCGAATGAAATTAATGGGAACCTTTCGGATAGAAAAGAATATTTTATGGAAAATGTATGTGACAGTGATTTGGCAGAAAATTTTGATGATTATAGAAAAGTATTAAGTTTATTAAACGATATTTTAAAACAGGATGTAGCTCCCAAAATAGACAGTGCATTTTGTGATTTTTGCGAGGAGTGTGAGCATAAAACCAATTATCATAAGTGTATATATTTCAGAGGCTTTTTACTGAGCTTGCTAGTTTTTTTAAAGATAATAAATGAAGAAATCAGCTTAAATTCAGAAGAAATCAGTAAATTAAATGAAATTCCCATATATTTTGTATGTAGTGAAGGAAAAGGCGGTTCGAGAAGAGATAAGCAAACGCAACTGAAGTTAAGTCACTTCATCTATGCTTTAAAATCAAAAAATCTGTTAACTTATAACTTGAAGAACAAGTGCATAATCATATGGGGATCGGAAAGGATGCCCAGAGATGACCAGAGAAAATGTGGCTGTGCAAAATATAAGAATATATTGAGAGACGTTACACGCATTCCACAAAGTGATTTGGACATAACTACGGTATATTCTGAGGCTCAGCCCCAGGCAATTATTCATATTAATGAAATTATAAATATGCTACGTAGCGGAGAGATAGAACATATGAAAGAAAAATTTACCGAATATATTAAGGAATTAGAAAAATGATAGAATATACTTATATAAATGATGCGGAAGAAATAAAAGATAATATTTCAGATAACAAATGTAAAATTGTGCATATGAAACGTAAAAGCAATGGATATTTTATAAATGTTATATGTTGCCAGTTTTCTGATGAAGAACAGTTAAAAAATAACTGGGAAGAATTGGTAACAAATGTTGCAGATGTGGTGCAGAAAAATCTGGTGAAAAGAATAGAAATTTTTAATGTATATATTATTTTTTTTCAATCAGAAATCAATGGAGTGATAGAAGACAGTATAGAACAAAATAAATATTCTTCCAGAAAACTAGTCATAAATAAAAGAATGCCAGAAAGCAACGAGGAGTTGGAAGGAATAATAAATCAGAAGCTATTTGAGCTTAATATAGAAAAAGATGATATGGGGCAAAAACTTGTTATAAAAAATATTGATTTTTTGAATGATTTTGCTAGGGAAGAACAGGAAACTGCGCTGGAAGAGTATATTTCACAGCAGGTGAAGGAGAAGATGAATGAAGAAAATCAGTAAAATAATTTTGGAAAATTTCAGAGTATTTTCAGGAAAGAACGAAATAAATTTTAATAATTCAAATGGAGAACCAGCAGATTTTGTTTGTGTATATGGAAAAAATGGAAGTGGAAAAACTTCATTATTTGATGGATTTGAATGGTTTTTTACGGGTGAAATTCACTTGTTAAAAAAAGACTTAAAAAATAATGTGTCAAAATATACAGGCGACATATTAAAATATAAATATGCAGGGGTTAAAGATAAAGCCGGAGTAGAAATCGAGTATTCTGATGGACAAAAAGGTTGTCGAACTGTTATTAAAAGAAAAAATTCTATCAATGATTATGGAAAAGGCAGAGCAAATGGAATTTACAAAGAAATGTTGAATGAAAAACAGATTTTACCACATAGTAAAATAGATAATTTTGTTTATGCTACCAAACCGGCAGATATGTATGAAGAGTGGGGTAACTTTTGGGATCCGGATAACAGTCAGCGGGAAATTTTTGAATCTGTGTGTAAAGTTTATAAAAGATTTATAGGTGAAGTCAAAGAGTATGATAAAAAAATAGAAGAACTGGAAAATGATATAGAACAATTAAATATAAAACAAAAAATTGAATTTTATAATAGTTCCGTAGACAGGTATAATTGCTTAAAAATAAGAGAAATTCCTGATTTGCCCCATATAGAATATCTGGAAAATAACAAAATTAATTTAGAGAATGACATATTTAGTCAAGCAATAGGAAAGCAATTGAATGTGTATATATCAAATAAAGATTTCCAGAAAAATCAATGTGAATTTTTATTACAACATTTTGAAGAATATGAGGAAGCTATACGGTTACAAAAAGAGATAGCAGATAGAAAAAAAAGACGAGAAAAAATAATTTCCAAATGTCAGCAAAAAACAAATCTTTTATTGCAGATAGGAGATTTGGAAAGGGAAAAGAAAAGCTATATAGAAGCTAAAGAGAAACTTGCAGCAGAATTTGATAAATCGTGGTTTGAGAATTATAAAAAGTATATTAATACTAAAACTGTTTATCAAGCAATAAATGATAAATTAGAAAATAATAAAATTGAATTACAGCAGATTAAAAGCAATATTGATGTTATTCAGGAAAATATAAAGAGAAGAAAACAGAAAATAAATGAATACCAGATTAAATGCGAAACATGGAAACGGCGGATTATTGAATTCGATGATATGCAGAAAAAAAATTTGCCTGCAGAAAAAATCTCAGATAACTTAAAAAAAGTTGAAATGCAAAAAAAGATTTATGTTCAGGAACTGTCTTATTTAAATAAGGCATTGATAGGGGATTATGAGAAATTTTTTGATTCATTAAATGCAGATGAACAGCAGTTATATGTATGGATACAGGAATGTAGAGAGTGTGAGCAAAAAGTTAAAGTTATATTGGACAATGCCAGACTGAAAGAAAAGAAGAAAAAAAAGAAGTATAAAGAAATACAGCAGAATACAGAAAATCTGGAAAGATTATGGATGCTAGCTGAAGAAGAAATCAGAAAAAAAGAGCTTTGTACATGTCCGGTATGCAAGAGCAAATTTAAAAATATGGAAGAGCTGCTAGGTACGATTGATATATCTGCTCAGAAGGATTTCCTGATAACGTTTTATGTAGAATGGGATAAAGCAAATATATTATTAAAAAAAGCGGAGGAAAATTATCAGACCTGCTGTGAAAATATTAAGAAATCAATAAGAGACAGAGTGTATTTAATTAAGCAGAAAATAGTTGAGACTGAGGAAGAAATTATCCATTATGAAAAAGAATGGAATAAAATCCAGAAACTAAATGAAGAAAGAGAACGATTGCAGCAGGAGATAAGTTTAAATTTGTCAACAGATGTTGAAAAACTTTCAATTGAATTTGTAAAAACAGTCTGTAAAAAGAATATAAATTTGTTAGAGAAACTGTTAATAGAAGATAAAAATAACCAAGAAGACCAGAAAAAAAAGTTGAAAGAAATTGAAGAAAATAACAGAAAAAATGAAATCACGTCAAAAGACCTTAAAAAAGAAATAGAAAATTTTAATAATGACACAGATAATTTACGGAGACGTGAAACAATGGAACATTGGAGAATATTTTCGTATGAAGAATTTCAAAAAAAACTTGAAGACTATTCAGACAAAGTAGTACAGTGTGAATTAAAAGAAAGTAACATTGAAGATGCTTTAAAAAAATATAAAATATATTATGCAAATAACATTGAAAAATATAGTTCCTTTGTTACAAATCCAGAAATCAAATCCATAGATTGGCTAGAATATTATGAGCAATGCAGAAAAAATCTTTTTCGAAATCAGGATATATCAAAAAAAACATTAATAAAATATCTGCAAAAATCTGAGGATGGTATCAAAGTGGTTCATGATAAACTTACACTTTGGAATGAATGTATGAGTAAGGTGATTGTGGAAGATTTTATTAACAAATATAATCAAAAGCTTGATACTAAGATGAAATTAGAAGGTGAGATAGCTTTTAGTAAGGATAAAGAGAGATTTGCAGAGGATATTTTTAAAACAGTAAAAGGTCAGTTGGAAGAACATATTAAGAAGGTATTTGGCGGTGTTACAATCAGTCAGATATATTCCAAAATAGAACCACATAAACGATTTACAAAATTACGATATAAAATAAATATCAACGAAAATGGTAATCCGGAATTGTATTTGAAAGTGTTGAATGAAAAAAATGAAGATATTATGCCAGAATTATTTTTCAGTTCTGCACAATTAAATACAGTAGCATTAAGTGTGTTTCTTGGGGGAGCATTGTCTGCTTCGGAACCCAAAGTAAATACTATTTTTATTGATGATCCGGTAGGCCATTTTGATGACTTAAATGTGTTGTCTTTTATTGATGTGTTAAGAACTATTGTAGAGGAAACAAATTGGCAGATTATTATTTCTACGCATGAAGAAAGTTTTTATGAAATTATGAAGGTTAAATTAAATCCTCAGAATTATAATTCAAAATTTTTAGTATTTAAAGAAGAAGGAAATGTTGAAGAGGATATAGATTTTTAAATTGGCATCGCAGCATTGAAAGATACGGAGGGTCTAACCGTGCGTCTGGTAAAGGGTATAATTTTCTTTTCAGAGTGTGTAAATGAAAAGTCATAATTCTTGGAAACAATTAGAGAAAGCGCAAATTAAAGAAATTGAAGAAAAAGAAAACAGAGTATAGGGTACGCTATGAGAGGTCCATGTCAAAGCACGTGAAAATTATATTTGGAAGTGAGGAAACCAATATGCATCATGATTTAGATATTCACCCAATCCCGGAGAAGGTTCTTTATATTAATGACCTTACAATAGCGGATACAGCATCGTATTATGAAAGCAGGAAACAATATCAGAAAGCCCTTACCGGAGAGCCCCGTGCCAATGGCGGAATTCTTCCGGATGATAATGTCAGAATTTATGTGCCTTTGGATTTGAATGCAAATCAGATTTTACACAGGTTGCACCAAATATACAGAGTCATGGGAAGCCCTGATGATATGAATGAATCTGATTTCTGCGTTGAAACAGGAAAAATTATTGCCCAACTGGAAATATATGATCAGGTATGGGTGGCAAGAGATTTAAAAAATGCTGTAAAAATTAATGATAATATCCACAGCCCCAAGGGAATTCAGCTGGCCCGGGAAATCATTTCTGTTTTGACGGAGGATGAGGGATGTGCAGAGTGTTTTCCATATGATATTATTGCTGAATTAAAGACAGAATTTGGAATGTGATTCTAGTCGGATACAATTCAGATCGTGTACTAAAAACAGAAAAACAATATCTCAAAAAGAATTTACAGGATTTCAAAAGAAATTTTGTGACTTTAAATATCATTCTTGGAATTATTAAATGTGTTTTTGATTACAATTTAAATATGGTGAACAAGTATATAAAGAATATAAATTGTAAGGATTTATTAGATAGTTTTTCATTATGAGGTATCAAGAAAGTAAGTCATTGTCTGAAAGTTATATAAAACCTTCGGAATGTTGCTTTACGCTAAAATGGTTTCATGCTATCATTATTTTAGTTGAAAATTTTGATGGCATGAAGCTATTTTT